>Ga0114129_10003337_pt1 | contig 22546 bp, 22 predicted proteins | sample RhiMetdeltSRZDD1_FD_80071 | JGI IMG/M metagenome (GOLD analysis project Ga0114129, IMG submission 80071) | Populus rhizosphere microbial communities from Tennessee, USA - Rhizosphere MetaG P. deltoides SRZDD1 (version 2) (version 2) | ecosystem: Host-associated > Plants > Roots > Rhizosphere >... | reverse complement strand
GTTTCACAATCCTCGCTGCGTCTTCCTCAAGGCAAATGCTTTGCACTCCAATTTTTTTGCCCTCTACGTCTATGTATCCACCTTTTGCGATGAGTGTAGTCCTCTGGAAACCAGTTGTGTTCGAACCGTCGATAACAATCTTTCTCATCACATGAAATTCATCCTGTATAACAGATTTTAGTGCCAGGGAGACTATCAAGGATGTTTCCAGTGCATCAGTATTTACGTCATGTGGAGGCTCTTCATCAGCTTCTACTAGACAACTCGAATCCCGATCTGCTAGGTACTCTGTAATTCTGTGTTTTTTAGATTCAAAAATTGCTGCGGGATCTAGGGTTCCTAATTCGCTGCGAGTTAATCTCAGCTTCCTATTGAAACTGTACTCCCAATCACTGGAGATGGGCATTGCACAACGGCAAAAAAGCTTATGCTCACTACTAAGCTGCTGGTGGATTTCAAGCCCAACCCGGACTTCATCTGTTGTCGGTTCTCTTTTTGACAAATCCCTACTTTCTATGCGCACCGCATCGAAATTCTTGCTTAGCGTCGACTCCATTATTGTAACTTAGAATCTTTTTAAAGTAATAAAAACAATGTCATATAGAATTTGGATCTTTTGACCTCTCTTTTTTTCAAAAATATACTGCCAGAAGGTGTAGTTCGTAATGAGACGACATTCTTTGTAATGCTACTTATTCTAATCGTTCTTGTAGTGATTGCTATGATCCTAAGAAAGAAAAGGAAATAATTCAGCTGTCTTACTTTTCAGCCAAATATATTACCAAGCAACTAGAGCTTAACCATGGAAATTGAACTAGACTTCAAGATGAAGTCTAGATCGCGCTTGAGGGAATCAAGATTAATTTGAAAGTAGTCCCCATTTGCTAATCTCAGCTTTTCCTGCGCTCTCCTCATTATGCCAAGAGCAATTTTGGATTCATTCTTTTGGTAGTGCACAAAAGCCGCCGCAATTAAAATAAGTCCATTTAGCAATTGTTTTTCTTTCCCCTCGGATTTCTTCCATACACCTTCGAGTATCTCATGGGCAATCCAATATTTCTCTTCATTGAAGAATTTCATTGCCAACGGTAATGCTTGATTTTTCTCATATTCCCTCTCAACTACTTGGTAAACTCCAATGAAATTACCAATATCACAAAGTTTGGATTCAATTACCAGTAGATCTTCAGTAATGGCGAAACTAATGTCATACTCTATGTGGTCACTTGATACCCTAGCATCCCTGATGATAACATCTACTCCACTGAGAACCGATCTTGCTTTCGACAGTAATAAGTCGGCATCTTTAGGAGTGAACTTCCCATTTCTCAAATAAAGCATATACCTAATTGAGTCTTTTCCGACCATTCTCAATTTCCGTCCAAATTGTTAACTCGACTCTAGGTAAGGTCATTGACGTATTATTGCCTTGTCCTCAATATCTCTTCTTATTTTCTTCTTTTGAATTCCATCTCTACTCCAGCACTTGGAGTATAGTTAAAGCTGAACGATTCATCAGGAAGAATCGGAAAGCTGGATATATTTCTTGAACTGCAAATAGAGCATGAATCTAGAACTAAGCGTGTCCTGTCAAGATAAGTCGCACACCAATGGCAAGATTCACACAGAATGAAAACAGATTGTAGCTTCTTGTAATCCTTCAGCATCATAAGGCGCACGGATATGGATATAAACTTTAAGTAAGGCTTACCTCATCTTGATGGGTCACCTAATATTTCATGTTTGCTGGTTTCTCAATTACACCGTAAGCAAGAACCTCCTTTGCCTTCAATTCATGGGACACCTGAAAAAAGTGACTACTTCAAGAATTGATTCAATTGGAATTGAGATAAATGATCTGGACTATTTTCGTTCTCCTATCATGTGCAAGTGTCGCTTACCGTGCTTGGCGCGCAATTCCTGACAGAACCAGTTGAGGAATTTCTGCTGGTCTCTTTGCAACTGGCACTTTTGCCTCTGCGAATTTAGAGATTTTTGACTGTGCAGAACCGTAATTACCATATATAATCGCGCCTGCGTGACCCATCTTTTTTTCTTTTGGGGCAGACCTACCGGCAATATAGGCGACAACTGGTTTAACAAAACCCGTATCTAAAATGTATTCCGCAAGCAGTTCTTCTGCGTCTCCACCAATTTCTCCGACAACCACAACCGAGTCAACATCGTCTGAATTCCTTATCAACTCAAATGCCTCTATAAGGTTCGTTCCATTAATAGGATCTCCCCCTATTCCAAGTGCTATCCTTTGGCCAACACCCGCCCTACTTAGGTGAAAAGACACTTCATACATCAAAGTACCACTCCGCGAGAAAACCGCAGTCCTTCCCTTACTGAATGGCTGATGAGGCATAATTCCAACTTTAATAACCTCTGGAACAATTACTCCCGGCGTATTCGGCCCAACTATACGCGCGTTCTTGGCTTTAGCATATTCTACTGCTTCAATTGCGTCTCTTACAGGAACATGTTCAGGAATCGCTATAATTAATTTTATACCATTGTCAACTGCCTCCTTTGCAGCATTTAGAAAAAAAGCGGCCGGAACGAAGACTCCAGAAATTTTTACATCATAGTCTTTGCGGACTTCCCGAATTGAGTTATATACTGGTATTCCTTCAAAGTCCTGGCCACCTTTTCCTGGCGTTACCCCGGCTACTATCTTAGTTCCATATGCCTTCATTAGTCGTGTGTGGGATGATCCAAAATTTCCGGTTATCCCCTGAATAATTACTGGCTTTTGAAGAAAATTCTGATCCTCTTGTTTTCCTACAAGTAAGTCAAAAATATCGAAGTTTGGTTGCATTTTAGGTTTTTACCCCGACTGAAAACCTCATTAGGGACGAGATGGCGTCTTCTACACTCTCGTAAATTTTGGCTCTAGTCCCAGACAACATGATTCGAGCCTTTTCTGATTCGGCGCCAGAAATACGTGCATAGATTGGTACTCCAATAATTCCATCCTGATATGCGTCCACGATCGCTTGAGCTACCAAATCTGTTCTAACTATTCCTCCGAACAAGTTAACTAAAATCGTTTTAACTCGCGGTATCTTACTAATCACTTCAAGAGCTCGGTATATCGTTTCAGTCGTTGCTCTCCCCCCAAAATCAAGAAATACGCCAGGCTTTCCGCCTTTATCACTTACAAGATCTAATGTAGACATGACCAGGCCGGCCCCGTTTCCTATGATTGCAATATCTCCATCGAGTTCAACAAAGGAAAATCCACTTTCCTCAGCTTGGGCCTGCAGCCTCGATACTTGTTGGTACTTTTTCATATCAGGATGACGAAAAATGCTATTATCATCAATTATCACCTTAGAATCAAGTGCCAAACATTTACCATCAGACAGGATGCCAACAGGGTTGATTTCGGCAAGTTCTGCCTCACACTCCTTTACAAGAGTAACCAATTTTAATACGAACTCTGCTAACAATCTACGCCGTGATTCTTCGATCTGTAGATTCCGTAACAGGTCCTCTACTGCATGCTCTGATAACCCTTCCAGTTGTATATCGACAAGTATTTTATTGCTTGTAGATTCTATATCTACACCCCCTTCCTCAGAGCATATCAATGAATAACACCTCTTACCCCGATTTAGAAATAAGGAAAGGTATAACTCCTTTACAATTGCTAACATCGACTCGACCAGAATTCCTTGTGGAAGTTCGCCATTCACTTCCTTGTGCAAAAGTTCATTGAACATTGGCAACAAATGGGATTCGTCAAGACACTTCAAGATGGCGCCAGCTTTTCCCCTCCCTCCCACTGTTAGCTGTGACTTAAGTACTAGAGGAAACCCTATTTTCTTTGATGCCTCTAGCACTCCTTGTTGATCGAATACAAGCTCCGAAGGCGGTATTGGAATACCATATTTAGAGAAAAGCTCCTTTCCTTGATATTCAAGCAGTCTCATATCGCAAGATTCTGAAGCCAATATGGTTACTTATAATCGTAATTGAATTTCAGGTTCTATTACAGTTTAATTCAACTATACGATGGTTTTAACTATGGATTCAATCGATTAGACTACCAAACCAGTGACAACTCTCTTCTTTTGATAATAATCTTATCTTAGGATTAATGAATTGAGGTCGAATCTCCATCTTGAGACGTTTAACCTAAGGTGAATATACATATCTTGAAAATTTATATATCTAAAGCATGCATTTTGAATTATGGCTGAGAAGATGACGGCAGTATGGTTGATAATTCTCACAATTATCGTATGTGCGTCAGTTCCTGCAGTTATGATTTTATTAACTTCTCACCCAAAAGCGCAGATGATTTATGGATTAGACCAATTCCAATCTTTTTCAGGCATTGGGTTAGGTCATTATAGTTGACTTGAAAGTAAAAAGTTGTCTAGAAACAATTAGAATTTTGCGGCAAATTACGGATTTCTGAGTGTTTTGCAAGAAGGCAATTGGCTGCATAAATCAATCGTGCTATACAATCATTTCAAGAACAAATCTAACAATGTATACAAGATGATCACCGGGCATTACCAGTAATAAATAAAGGTGAGGAGATAATGTTCCAACATAGAGATGGGTACAGCGCTAAAAGTTCATCCTTCATTTTTCAAAGAATTTGCAACTAAGACTTGGGTGTCTCCTGGTGAAGTGGTCAAGGAGCTTGTAGAGAATGCATTTGACGAGGATGCGACAAAAGTTCTGATTACTATTTTGAAAGATGGATCTATTTGCATAGAAGATGATGCCGGGATGGATAAGAATGGTGTTGATAAGTTTTTGCTTTTAGGTTCGCCACATAAAAGAATTGAATCAATATCTCCCAAATTCAAGCGAGTTAGAACTGGAAGATATGGTACCGGTCGTTTGTCGTTTCTTACTTCTTTTGAACGTATGAAAATAAGGACGAAACAAGGCACTTTTAGTAAATGCATCGTGATCGATTCGAATTCTCTCGATAATCTATTCACCGGTAATTCAGACCTCAAGGAAGTTAGAGACACTCCTCTCAGGAAAGATGGAACGCAACTGACAATAAGTGCACCAAAAGTACAGATAGATGAACTTAGGTTAGTGAAGGAAATTCGAAAACTCGCGATATTGCGGCACCCCCTATTTGAAGTTTATATCAAGAGAGCCGATCAGTTATCTGAATGGAATTTTTCCGGTGCACAGATAATCAGAGCGCCCGACATTCAAGGGCATAGAATCCCCATTAATTTGGATGGCGGAAAAATTACTGGTGAACTGGCTATCGCTCGAAGACCCCTCTCAGATGACGAACGAGGCATCGCCATCATGATTGGTAACCACATTGTGTTGAGAACATCCTTCGGATTCGAAAGCAAATTGAATAGAGTTACTGGTTACGTTAGGCAGGACAACCTTACCTCTCGATTCGCAGACAAGTCGGCAATAATAGAGAATGAGGAATACAATAGATTTAACAAAACAATGAGAGCGTTTGTTGCAGATACCGTAATCCCAAGTTTGGCTGAGTACGAGGATGTTCTTATAACCAGAGAAGAATCAAAATTATATAAACAAATAGACAAAGTTCTAGGACAAGCTGTAATTGAAACACTGGAACCACATGACGAAATTGAAGGCTATGAGATTGTGGAAACTACAAGTGATCAAAATTCTAAAGGAAATCGACCTATTCTACCTGTTCATGATACTACAGTTGATGAGTCTATTAAATTGGAAAAAGAATATTCTGATTTGAGGGAACGTCAATCACCACCTGCTGCAAAGGCAGAACATGATGAGGATAATGATATGCCATCAGCTAGAAATTTACAGCAAATAACAGACACAAATTATGGCTCGGCTGAACCAGGGTCTTTTTCTGAAGGGTTGTTGACAACCCAAAAAACAGGCCCAGTGACTACGAGTATTAAAAGGCCAATACTAAAGAAGACTTTTGTGCTGAAGAAGATAGGTTATAAAGTTATTCCGTATGAGGACGAGTCTGATTCAAGATATAGCTTCGTAAATGAAAGTGTGGTTTTCGTAAATAAAGCAAACCTAACTTATAGGGCAGAAGCATCACGAGGAGATGAATTTCTTCTACGGCATATAATGAATATAGTCGCTCAGGCTATTGCAGAATCAAGACATCCAGAAGGTAAGGATGCTCTTGACTTACAGAATAGGCTCATTTCAGAGGCAATAAGGATACATGATGGCCTATCACGGCCAGTTTGATACCTGGCATCGCTGTGTTTTAGAGAGACTTGGACAAGTTGAGCTAATCTTTGAAAACCATATTGACTTGTGTCTTAATTATCTGTTCAATAGAAACGACTAAATCTAACTGCACTTACTTCTAACGTGAATAAATATGGCTTTTCAATTCATGCCCGGTGCCACTGCGGTTGGGCTAACGTGTAGTGATTCCGTAGTACTTGCAGCAGAGAAAAGGGTTTCTTACGGGAATTTTGTAATAAACAAGACAACAAAAAAAGTTTTCCCAGTCACACCTAATGTTGCTGCGGCTTGCGCTGGGATGGTGGCTGACATGCAGGTTTTGGTTCGACAAGTATCAGCATTGTCGAAAATCAGAAGGCTAGAAACTAGGAGAGACGTTGCAACTAACTCTGTCGCTAAACTAATGTCCGTAATAATGTTTGAAAGAAGATATTTTCCACTATTGACTCAAGTAGTAGTAGGCGGAATTGATCCAAATCCGAGAATATACACTTTGGATCCTCTTGGTTCACTGCTCCCTGATGATTATGCTGCTGTCGGGACTGGGGCTGAGATGGCATTAGGAGTGTTAGATGCAGAATACAAGAAAAGTATCGCTGAAGCTGCCGCCAAGAATTTGGTCATTAAATCAATAAAATCTTCAATTCAAAGGGACTCTGCTAGCGGAGATGGAATAGACATCATATCTATTTCCAAAAAAGGTATCCAAGAAGAAAGTATTAAGCTATAGAGATCGGACAACGTGCCTCCTATTCCGAAGGCATCAAATGCGAATATCAATCCCATTTACTTGTCAGAGCTAGTTCCTAATTTCTTTCTTCAATTCCCAAAAGACATCTCCCACATAGTGTAAGTTTGTAATGACTGGGCCTCTTTCAAAATTCCTCGTGGATTCAGCATCAAAGAGTGAGATTCCTATGGCAAGAGACTTCCGATGCTTTTCATCCTTTACTATAACAAGATCTGATTGCTTAAATTCATCCAGGTATGTAATCCCCGGTCTCATTACATTTGCGCCATTGCACACGAACTTTACTGCTCCCATGTCTACTATGACATTTGGGAAATGACCCAAAAGAGTCAATTCAGTTAGGTGAGGGACAATAAGTTGTTCTTCCTTCTGTATGAGAGTAAAATCATCTCCTACTAGCAATCGGCCATTCTTCTCTGTACTGATTGCTTTCAAATTTTTTGTCGTCCATTTGATTGATTTGGGCCATGTGTCCCTTATGCATTCACTAATTTGACGAATTTCTCTTTTTGACAGACTGTACATCCTCAAGTGTGATTATTACGAAATGATACCGGATATTATTAATCTGTTGCAGTAGAATTGAACGTGTCGATTCCGAAATGAAACTATGTACCTGATCCTCGTGATATCACAGACAATTGCTTCAAGCGAGATACACCATCAACTTCCCGAATGACTCTCTGGGTCCCAAGTGGTACCAAGTGTGTCCAACGAAGGCCATCCAGTATCCTCTTTCTTATCAGAGTCCCAGAAAGTTCCATACGCCTATGGGCAGGTGGTTCTACGATCTTAGTTCCATCCTTATTGAACAACAATTTAGTGAACGTATCATTTGCAAACACAGTATCGTATTTTGGGACCATTATCCTAATGTAGGCACTCCAAACAGAGTGTATATTTATATCCGCTATTGGAATAATAAGCAATTTTTTATGGTCGATTTTGGGATCAGCATTTAGAGAATCTTTAATCATAAGGATTCTTTCTCCAGCGGTAAAGGGATTCCTTAATTCATGGCTTATTTGTGAGCTTCCAACTACAATTATTAGATCTTCAACTTTACCCAAAGCAAAATCAATACATGACTTGTGTCCAAGATGAAAGGGCTGGAACCTACCGATAAAAAGGCCCCTTGACAAATTCAAGAGAAATTGATTTAAACAGGAATTTAAAGTATCTTATGAAATTGTGTCAATAGGAAATACTAGTTTTTACATTTATCTACAACTTTCTTCCAAATGGGAAATGGTTGTTACCAAAAAAAGTTACTCAAGTCAAAGTCGCAATAGGTACATCTGCCATAACAATATATCCAAGATTTCAAAACAGCAATGCTTTATATTATCTTCTCATGAGTTAACTTTGTGCCCTTTTTAGAAATCAATGACCTTCGTGCTAATATTGATGGAAAGGAGATTCTTAATTCACTCAATATTAAAGTAGATAGGGGAGAAGTGCATGCCATAATGGGTCCTAACGGGTCTGGTAAGAGTACGTTGGCGAATGTCATTATGGGGCATCCAAAGTACAACGTGACTTTCGGAACGGTAATGGTGTCAGGGGAGAATATTCTCGAATTGACGACAGATGAACGGGCAAAAAGGGGAATCTTTCTTGGTTTTCAGTATCCTACTGAAATTTCTGGCGTTGGATACAGCCATTTCCTTAGAAATGCGTACAACATTTTGAATAAGAGTCTTGGCTCAGTGCAGAAGGATCGGGAGGTATTTTTGACCGTTAGGGAATTTCACGAATATTTGAAGAAGAATCTTGATAACGTCGGATTCGATCAGGCATTTCTTGGAAGATATTTGAATGAGGGTTTCTCTGGTGGAGAAAAGAAAAGATCTGAAGTAATGCAAATGTTGGTATTAAAACCTCTTATAGCCATATTAGATGAACCCGACTCTGGGTTGGACATAGATGCGGTTAAGGCTGTAGCAGGAGCCATTAACTTATTGATAGCTACCGGATCAGGAGTAATTGTTATCACCCACTATGCACGAATCTTGAGATACTTGTCAAAGCTTGATTATGTTCATGTTATGGCAAAAGGAAAAATAATAAAATCTGGGGGCAAGGAATTGGCTGATGTACTTGAGGAAAAGGGCTATGGATGGCTCGGGCTGGAAGATTCAGACCAAGGGAAAGCATAGAATCATTTACCAAGACCTGCCATTCGCACTACGAATTCATCTGCCTTCACTAGAATAGAAAAATACATCTGTAAACACTAGTCCAATAGCTTCATGATATGATTAGTTAAGTGCGTATTTCATGTATCAATTTCGGTTCAGTTAATTCATTGCCTGTAGTAAATAAAAAGCGGGAATATGAGCAATTGTCAAATTAATGAGTAAATGACATCTGAGTAACAATCCCGTTGCAACTAGAAACCTAAGAGTTTGTCATTTCTGATTTTACCTTTATTACATAATTCCGTGAGAGTAAGGGGGCCATTATCGTAGTTATGAAGCCTATCACGATAGCAATTGAAAATAGATTCAAGTCTAAGATTCTAGAGCTGAATCCTATTGAGGCTATCACTAATTCGACCATGCCCCGCCCGTTCATCAGATGGGCTATTGTAAGACTCTCATACTTTGAAAACTTTAGCAACCTAGCACCTACATAACCTGCCCCTATCTTAGAAAGGATTGCGACTGCGATGAGGGCAGCAAATAAGGGTATTGATTGTGAAATTAATCCAATATTGATGCTTATTCCCATGTTTGCGAAAAATATTGGAGCAAAAAAACCAAATGTAATAGCTGAAATTATCCCGTAGACTCTTTCATAATTCTGTTTTCTAATTATTTCTTTATAAACAATTAAGCCTGAAAAAAATGTACCAATAATAAAGTGAAGTCCTACGCTTTGTGCAATTAATGATATGATAATTGTAGAAATAAGTAGAATGCCAAATGCTGCTTCTTTTGTTTGCAATTTTTGAAAAAAAGGTGCAACACGTGTAGGCAGCCAATTACTGCTTTTTCTAAATAATATGTCTACTAGAAATATCCCACCTATGAATGCGCCAATTTTTACAAGGGAATCAAATATCTGATTTAGATCTATAATACCTCCTGCCCCAGGCCCATTTAGTTGAAGGATAATGGACAGAACGACTAGGGACAGTATATCATTCACTACTGCTGCCGTTACTACAGTAGTTCCAAGTTTTGACTTGAGTATTCCAAACTCCATGAGAACTATGGCACTGACTGGAACTGCTGTAATTGATAGCAGCAATCCCATAAATAATGACTGAATAGTTGGCAATCCCAAAAGTTGAGAAGCAAAGAAACCGCTTACCATTGGTACGGAAAAAGCTATAATCGAAAGGAGGCAAGATCTAAGGCCAGCTCTCCTTATTTCCCTTGGATCCATTTCTAGTCCAGCAAGAAACATTAGAAAAAAAACTGAAAGTTCTGAAAGAACTGTCAAACTTTCATTGGGTAATACGAGTGATAGGATTGAAGGTCCGATTATTATCCCTGCGAGCAACTCACCTACAAGTGAAGGTAGGCCGATTCGTTGAAAGATTTCTCCGAGCACACGAGCAGCAACTAAAATTATTACCACATTGACAAAAAGCTGCTCTGTCGCCATACGAAAAAAATGTCCGCTATATCTGATTTATCCGTTTGGAAAGAATAGGAAACGATAAATTTCTAATTATGTTCTAAGTGAATGATATCGTTACTGTGCATTAGATATTGAAATTTTATCTACTATAGTGATTAAGGTTACGGACGCAGAAAGTAATATCTTAAATGACAACACCTCATAAGCCTCTTGGCTGGTTCAACATAAAATTTATGAATCGTTGCATTTCAAAATTCCTATTTATTTATTTTTCCTTGACTCGTAATTCATTAAATCAAGCATTGACATAAATCTGTTTAATTTTCCCTCCACACTGCTCTTACTTTTGCCAAAACCAAGAATCCAATTACGTACACGATCAATACGGTGAAGCCAATTCCTAGCGACCATTCTTTTGGGGTCTCAACTCCTATGATATATTGTAAAATTAGTGAAGCGTGGGTTGTGGGTATGAAATATGAGATATATTGTAATGATTCAGGCAATTTACTCACACTATAAAACACAGGAGGAAGGACAGCCAAAACTACATTTACGAACGATATAATTTGCGTAGCATTTCGCATGTGTAGCATGTGAGAAGAGAGAAAAAATCCCATAGATGACATTGACGCCCAGGTGAGAAGGATAATGGCCACAAGGATTGGCATGAAAAAAACAGATGTAACAAATATAGACACCATAGCGGACAAAATTAGTAGTGCTGGTAACCCGAAAAGGATCTGGGAAAGTGCTAATCCCAGCATATATGTAAGTGAAGAAACTGGCGAAGATACGAACATGTCTTGAATCTTATACTCTGTCTTGTAGAACGAGATATCTTGACCTAAAGACAGCCCATAACCAACTAAAGCCATTACCAGACTTCCCACCAGTGCCAGCTCTACGTACTGTCCATTACTTACGACGAATAGAACGAAAAGTAACGAGAATGGACTTACTGCTGAAAAAACAAGTGAAAGTGGATTTCGCTGTAGCCAGAGTATCCCTGTCATATAAGCTATAATTGCCATTTGCTTCAATGGGAAAAAGAGGTTTGAAGACTCCTTCATATCCTGTTAAATGTAAGTATAATTCACTTCCTTGTTGAATATTTAAATATGTTCAAAAGAGATCACTATTTGATTAACATTAACAATTTCCTTATTGGCGCTTGAACAATGTCTCGATACCAATCATAAATATCAATATGTTGCACTGTAAGCAAATTGTAAATTCTATGTGTTGGAGATTTCAAATGAAGAGAAATCACCTTTGTATAATTCTTCTTTTATAGTAACATTAGTGACAACGGCATTGGTGGGGCCTCTATGTGCCCATTCGATTATCTGCTGTACGTCGCCCTTTTTGCCTTCCAATACAGCTTCTACGCTGCCTTCCCTCAAATTACGTACCCACCCTTTCACATTATTTTCTGCTGCAATTAATTTCATGTTATTTCTAAAATAAACACCTTGAACCTTTCCTTCTATTCGTAAATGAAGTCGAACTAGCATAGAGGTGTCGGATATTTCGTCATTGCCATGTGAAGAGCTAGACTCCAAGTATAGATTTGTAACTCATGCCTCTATGTATGTATTTGCAATTATGGATTTGATTTCCACTATACCCACCTAATGAATTTAAGTTACACATAGTTTGACATGAAGTTTGCATAAGATATTAACAGAAATTACATTTATTAGTGCATCATAATAAGCTACAATGGAAACTACTTGCAGAAATTTGATGAATTAGACATGAAAATATTATCAGAGTTGTCCAAAAATGCTAGTATTTCAGTTCCTCAACTAAGCAAGAAGCTTGGTGTGAATGCCTCTGTATTGTATAGTAGAATAAAGCGCCTTACTAAAAGAACTCTGATAAGGAAGTTCACTATCATAGTTAATGAGAGCCTCCTTGGAATCAATGTTAAGGCAGTGGTAGGCATAAACAGAGATCCTAAACTGAAGGAAGGAATTCATCTTTCCTTATTGAGGATTCCCGAGGTCAGAATTCTTTCTGAGGTAACAGGCAGATTTGATATTATCGTGGGGGTGAATGCTCGGACTCTTGAAGAGCTTCACAAAGTCGTGATAGAACAGATTGGTAAGATAGAAGGGATCCAAAACACTGAAACATTCGTTGAAATGCAGCGGACGGAAAAGGATCCAGCATTTTCTACCCAGTAAATATCATGAGGTACGTTTCTATGTGTTACAATTTATTAGATATCTAGAAATTTTTCAGAAACCAAGAGTCAATGGATATATTACTGAAACCGGTAAGTTCAAATATCATGTATCAAAGTACTCCGATGATATTTTTTGTTCATTGTCCAACGAAAAGTGACAGAAATAATTCAGACATTGAAGCTGGCTAAAAAGACTAGCAAGGATGATTATATGACTCACCTTCGTTTAGTGCTTTTAGGAATGGGAGTAGTTGGCGGCATAGCTTTCGTGATAAAACTTATAGCAGAATTTCTCACTTTCTCTGGAAATAGGTAATTTGTAACATATCTGGTTAGTTGCTAACTGAACCTCAAATTTTGTCTTTTTGATTGCAAAAAATTGATTCGTGAAAATTGTTTGGGCAAGCCATGAGAAACATTAAGTTGAAAAATTTAGAGATTTGTACCTTGGGTTCTCATTGTTCCCTCCAAGTTTTGAAGGGGGCAAAAGATGAAAATTTTTCGACATGTTTAATATGTGAGAAGAAAAGGTACGATCTTTATAAGAGATACTCATTTATCGATCGTATCCTATTGGTGGACAGCTTTGAACAAATGTTAGAAAAACCATTTCAACAGCGAATTAAGAAATTGAATTGTATTTTTATTCCTCATGGCACACTAATTTCATCTTTTAGTCCTGATGATATTGAGAAAATTGATGTTCCTTTCTTTGGTAATCGTTATATTTTGCGATGGGAAGCTGATAGGATTCTCAAGGAAAAACTAATGGTAGCAGCGAAACTAAACGTCCCACGAGCTATAAGAGACAAAAACGATATTGACAGACTTTGCATAGTCAAGCTTCACGGAGCCGCGGGCGGGCGCGGTTATTTTACGGTGTGGGATAGGAATAGTTTTGATGAGGGCATAAAGAAGCTCATAAATTTAGGTTCAATTTCGAGTGAAAAGGATGTTTATATTCAAGAATACGTACACGGAGTACCTGTATTCCTTCACTACTTTTATTCACCCTTATGCAATGAAGTAGAATTTATGGGAGCCGACAGGAGATATGAATCAGATGTGGATGGAATTGCTCGAATTCCTTCAAAACAACAATTGAATGTAAATATTGAACCAACTTACAACGTGATAGGAAATATACCACTAGTCTTGAGAGAGTCTCTGCTTGAAGAGGTTTACAAGATGGGTGAAAAATTTGTTAGGGCGGCGAAAAAATTGGTTCCTCCAGGAATCCCAGGCCCTTTTTGTTTGGAAGGCGTCTATACGAAGGACGGAACTTTCATTACTTTTGAATTTTCTGCTAGAATAGTTGCAGGAACAAATCTTTATGTCAATGGGTCTCCCTATTCGGAAATGTTATTTGGTAAAGAGATGAGCATGGGGAGGAGAATCGCTACAGAAATTAGGATAACTAATTCTAACAATCAGCTAAATAAAATCTTGACATGATTGTAGTATTTAGCAAATCTAACCTAGATCTTATTGTTGTTGCTGATCAGGTATATCCCATACTTGACCTGAATTGCTAGTCATATGGACTACTGTTGCGTGCATTGACACTTAGTGCATTATGAATAAGAAATGGCATGACTTGATTCTCAATAGTATTATTTTTGATGTTACGTTTCTTAGCCAAACATTAATCTTAATATAAGATATTCAAAGAAGAGATTTAGCTTTGGGGAGGGTTCTGAATGTTTATTGTTCCAAATCGGGAATAGCAGTAGATTACGATCAAAAGAAAATTTATCTGGACCCAAGAAGTTCGGTTGAATGTGACTATATTTTTGTCTCGCATGCTCACATGGATCATCTTCATAGGACAAAGACTAAACATGATGCAACTAGAGTAATTACTTCAGCGGCGACATTGAGGATTGCTCACACTCGCGGTTACGAACTCAAGAACTTCTGCAATGATCATAGCTTCCAGCTTCTGGACACAGGCCATATTTTAGGTTCCAATGGTCTTTTGATAGATGATGAATTGTATTACACCGGCGACATATCTGTTCGGAAAAGGGCCTTCATGAATCCTGCGGTAATACCAAAAACTAAAAATCTGATTATAGAATCTACTTTTGGTCGTGAAGACTACATTTTTCCAAAGACGGATATTGTAATTCATGAGGTCAATGCTATTATTTCTGAAATTTTTCACCATGGAAGGCCCGTGGTCTTATTGGGTTACCCTCTAGGAAAAGCGCAAGTTTTGACTGAACTTTTTCATCACTGGGAACCGTTATATGCTGAAGACTCGATTATAGAGATGAACTGCCTGTATTCAGAACTAGGAGTTAATATATCAACTCCTAAATCATATTCTCTGGCAGAGAGGGAAGGTTTACTATCTCGAGATATACCCTGGGTTCTTATTGCTCCACTAAATTCTGCCAGGAATGGTTTTTTAGAACATTTAAGAAGGAAATACTCGCCAATAACCATTGGGTTTAGTGGTTGGGGAATTAAGCCTAATTTTAAGTACGTTCTTGGTCTTGACTATTGTTTCCCACTCAGCGATCACTGTGACTTTAACGAGCTTGTAACTGTTGTTGAAAAGTGCTGTCCTGAGAGAATATATACATGTCATGGCTTTGACAATGATTTTGCTTCAGCGCTTCGAAATTTAGGGTTTGACGCTACACCAGTTCAGACGAGGAGTAAAGCTAACAAAGAAAAAATCAGAAACTCTTCAGTGTTAACAGATTGGTGGTAAAAAATCATTGAAGAGTAATTTGCTGTTACGTTGGGATCACTTTTTTTCATTTTCTCTAAAATATGGGATCACCTTTCTTCCAAACAATTCAATGTTCTTGAAATACCCTTCTCCCCAGAAACGTATAATAAAATGATTTGTGCCTGCTTCAATAAATCTTTCAAGCATTTCAATGACGTCATCGGGTTTTCCTACCCCTATCGCCGTTCTAGCCACACTATCTGGAATTTTCAATGCTGCCCTCTTCATTTGTTCCATCAATTCTGGCTTGTTCATGGCATATTCAGTAAAGTATCTGCGAAAGTCGAACTCAGAGTCCTGTTGAATGTTATGCACTTTGAGTAATTCAGGTTTATACAAACTTACTTTCACTGCGTTCTTCATTTTTTCCCATGCTTCTTCACCATCATCTGTGAAATATACGTCTACATCATTCGCAAATTGAAAGCTAGACAAATCTCGGCCTTTAGTCTTACCATGATCCTTGATTACTTCAGCATGAGATTTGAATAAGGCGGGGGTATAACCTATTGGAATCCAACCATCGCCATAAATTGCACAAAGTTCAAGTGTCTTAGGAGCTCCTGCGGCGAGATACACCGGGGGTCGGGGCTTCCTGATGCTTCTTGCCTGAAGGCATGCATTGATCAATTTGTAGTACTGTCCATCATAGTTTACCCTGTTGTCGGGGTCAGAGTTGAATAGTAATTCTATAACTTCCAATTGTTCCTTGAATTTTGTGACAGGTTTGGAGAATTCAATGCCGAAATCAACTACATTTTGTGCTTCTCCAGCGCCAATGCCCAGAATTGCCCTACCGTTAGTCAGCCTATCAAGGGTGATTGTCGACAAAGCTATCGCTGACGGGTGCCTTCTGATCGCGTCTGTTACACAAGTGCCTAATTCTACTTTTCTGGTTATGGCTCCTATAGCTGCAAGCAACAACCATGCGTCATTGACGACGGCATTCTTCCACTGAGGAACATTGGAGTGATCCATAGACCATATTGAATCGAAATCCAAACGATCAGCAATTTGACAAGCCGTCATTATTTGAGTTTCGTCTAGTCCAAGCCTAGCTACATTCAGTCCTTGAGTAAAACCAAATTTTGTCCTCATATATATTGTGGATCCTTACATCTGGCAACAATATAAATAGATTGTAAGATTTAAGCGGGCCCTAGTATTCTACGGAGTTTTTGAATGCAATTCCGTTGATATAACGAAATATAGCATCAGCCCAAAAGCACATTCTAACACTCGTTGTTCGAGGTAAGTTACACAGAGCTTGCCAAAGAATTAGCTCATAGTGACAATTTAAGACCTAGACGATATCTACAATCCTAATCGAAAGCAAGAACCTTTAAATATATAGAATGAGGCATTGAGCTTGCTAAATGCTTCTTCCATCTGAGATTGAATCGAAATCATTGATCCCAGCGGTGAGAGCGATTCTAGCGAAGGACTTGGTTAAAGCAAAGGGACTAAAGGAAGAGGAAGTAGCTAACTTGTTGGGCATAACACAGGCTGCGGTCAGTAATTATTTAAGAGGGACCCGTGGCGACAGCGAACTTATTTCAAAGCTTACCTCTTTTCAAGAAGTTATGAGAATGATTGCAGAAATAGAAGATGATCTTTCATCACACAGGGCATACTCTGCCTCAACCCTCTCGAAATTTATTGCGCTATGCAATTACCTGCGATATTCTTTTATAATTTGTGATGTGCACCATCGCTTAGAGAGCAATATTGATGAAAAGATCTGTGAGCAGTGTAAAATAATTTTGGCTGGTAGCAGTAACTAATACAATGATTGAAAAGTAAATATTCAATTGGATGAGGCTTCTTTCATTATTTTTATTGCGGTGCTTAGGACATTGGCTCCATACAATAATCCCAAAGATCCTCTTGAGGCAAATGACTCCGTAAATCTCTTGCTTCCGTCATTCCTGATGTTATTACCTGAAATCAGTAGCGGAACAGGGTCATCGCTGTGGGCTTTCTTAATACATGGAGTAGAGTGATCACCAGAAATAATGAATGACACGTTATTGTCTACTAAATTATGGAGTAATGTCCCAAAAAATCTACTGTCAATATTTTCAATATTTTCCTTCTTTCCCACAGCGTTACCATCATGGCCAAATTCATCCGGCCCTTTCAAATGAACATAAACCAAATCAAAAGTCTGGAGCAATTTTGCAGTTTCCTCTGCCTTAGTTTCAAAACCATCTATGCCACCGGCAGAAATTGAATGAATACCCAAGGTTCTCGCGATTCCGATCTCTACAGGCATGTCTACAATCGAAGATGCGGTAATCCCATGCTTTTGGCTGATCGGTTTCAATGAGGGCAAGCGAGTCCCTGGATCCCTAAGTAATATGATGTTCATAGGTTTTTTATTTTTGCTAATCCTATTTACATTGACCACATGGGAATTGGATAGTATCACGCACTGCTGGGTAAATTCATTTACTATGCTTGCAGATAGAATGGATGATTCATCGTTATCCTCGGCTATCGAGTTCATTACGTGCATAGATCCTACAGACATTCTGGCAATACCAATTCCATTTTTCTTCTCGTAGGCAGGATCCGTATTTGTTATTCTTTCTGACAATGAAATCTTGCTATGTCTGAATCTAACTATCACACGGTGACCTACAGTTGGGACTATTTTCATTGAAACATGTGGGTCACTAAATCTTGCACTCTCTTCAAGATATCGACACAACTCTGCGGCTTCTTCTCTTTCAATATCTCGTCCAGCCCTCCTGTCAATTATCATCCCACTTTTATTTACGGTCGCGAAATTACCACGTAAAGCGAGATCTCCATCCACAAAATCTATTCCTGATCCGATTATTTCTATCACCCCTCTGCCGACGTATTTTTCTCCTTTGAAATCGTACCCAAGCATGTTGAATACAGCTATATCAGATTGAGGAGCAATACCAATTCCTACTGGGATAACTTTTCCCATGATTCCTCGGTGCGCCAGTTCGTCCAAATTTGGAGACGTCGCAGCTTCCAGTGGAGTTAGACCGTTAAGGTCAGGATGAGGCAGATCCCCTACCCCGTCCAACAAGACATACACAATTTTCAAATTATCGTGGATAGATTATTACCAAATAAGAATTATTCAATATGTGAACATAATAGAATATCTGGTTCCGGTTTTCCGATCTCATTAGATCTCAAAAGGATTAAAAGGGGTAAAAATATCACTTCACAATAATTGCGAGTAATTGCAATAGGAAGTAGGGTTTTCGTAACTAGTTTCCAGTTGGCTGGTGTACAGGGCATCAAAGTTGAATCTCCTGAAGAAGCGTTAAATCAAATTAATGCTCTTGATTCAACACAGAATGTGGGATTGGTTTTGTTAAGTGACGACGTGGGAAAGGAAATCAGAACTTCCCTTACCAGTATACGATCTAAGAGAACTATACCCTTAATATTTGAGCTTCCGTCACCAGGCTCTTCTAAAGAGAATGTTGATTATAGGGCGCTTCTTAAGCAAATTTTAGGGGTATGATGTAGTAAGGTTTAATTTAGAAAAACTTAAGATAATTTTTGACTTGGAAATATTATGGTCGCTTTATCCGAAAGACTCATTGCTTACCAAAATAAACAACTCGCCAGTCGTTACATAGACTGTTTGATTCTGGATGACAATTGATCTATATGCAGTCATAATACTAATCCTCATAATAGTAAATGCACTAATTGCCTGTGCTTGGGTTTATTTCATAGCCTCCACTGCTAGATCGTTCAGAAATTCGCCTAGACTGGCACAGTTCTTTTCAAATTCAAATTCGCATCTTAAAGTAAGTGTAATTATGCCTGCACGAAACGAAGAAAGTTGTATATCGAATTGCATTAAGAGCCTACTGGGCCAGAATTACGTCAATTTTGAGGTCATAGCAGTAAATGACTCCTCTACTGACCGTACGTTAGATATTATGGTTGAAATGTCAAGAGATAACAATGAGCTTATAGTGATCAATGCGCCACCTAAGCCAGATGACTGGGTGGGAAAAAACTGGGCATGTTATCAAGGATACTTGAAGGCTTCCGGAGATATTCTTTTCTTCACTGATGCTGACACTCTCCATTCACCTTTCGCAATGTCCAGTGCATTGGGCCTAATGATTGAAGAAAATTTGGATGCCATCTCGGCAATTCCCAGGTTGCGATGTCGGAATATTCTCACTAAGATTACACTGCCCGTCTTGTCCATCTTTCTTCATTCAAGATATGCTCCAGGAAGAGTGAATAACCCAAAGACAAACATAGGCTATTTTTTTGGCAGTTTCTATCTAATTACTAAGACTACTTATGAAGCCATAGGCACACATAAGGCAGTTAGATCAGAGCTAATAGAAGATGGAGAGTTAGGGCGTAAAGTGAAGGAACTGAATTATAAACTTAAGCTAGTTAGAGGTGAACATCATATAGAGGCCGAGTGGGCTAGAGATTCTAAGACTCTTTGGCATGCACTTAAGCGTTTGATAATGCCGCTCTATAGCAAACAAAAGCGTTCCGCGGTATTTATGATGGTGTTCTTATTCTTCATATTGATTGAACCATTTATTGGGCTTGTGTTGTCAATTGGACTTGCAGTCTTTAAACTTGACCTTATTGCGCTATTCTTGCTTGGCATTACTTCCACCTCTGTATTATTGATTACAATAGGTAGTACTATCCAATCGAAATATGCCTTACTGCAAAATTCACTGTATGGTCTGTGCGCTGTGGGGGGTTGTTTGGTAATTACGGCCTGTTTTATTGTTTCAATTTTTGCCAGGGGACAAAGAATAGTAGTATGGAAGGATAGGAATTATCAAGTAGGTTGAAGAAGAAAAGTGGCAACTTCAAATTTTTGTTACCCTCACTAGTACCATATTATTAAATACATTGATAGGCCATAGAGGCTCATGAAATGTATAATTCAACTTCTGATTGAGAAGAAGACACTACATTTTTTGTGGATTAGCTAATCTATCTGAATAAGATAACTGTATTTCTGAACATGATAAGTGTTTATTAATCATTAGATTGGATATGATTATGTACAAGTATTGAAAAGTCAACTTAAAGATCGAATGTTAGATATTGACTATCTTGCAGAAAGCACAACTAAACGCCAGATATCTAAGGATGGATTATATCGCCTTGTTGAGAACTGCGATATTAAGTCACTGGTTTCACTAGCAGGCAGAATCCGAAGCCATTACAGGCAAGGTCCTATAACATATTCTAGAAAAGTTTTTATAAATCTATTAAATCTTTGCAGAGACTTCTGCTCATATTGCACTTATAAAAAGCAACCCAATCAGTACGGTCTCTCTATGTTGAATCCGGATCAAGTGCTCTCAATTGCCGAAGTCGGAAGGAGATATCGCTGTACTGAAGCCCTGATAGTAACTGGAGAATCACCCGAGCAAAAATACACGGAGGCTAGGGCTTGGCTCAGAAGTCATGGTTGTGATTCAACAATCGAGTATGTTGATAAAGTTAGCAAGATGATTTTAAAGAATACCGGTTTATTGCCTCACACAAACGCGGGGAATCTAGGTAGAGAAGAACTATCACTTTTAAGAGAAACGAATGTAAGTATGGGTTGTATGTTAGAAAGTTCCTCAGAGCGACTATCTGAAAGAGGTATGGCACACGAATTTGCACCTAGCAAGAATCCTAAGGCCAGGAGAAGAATATTGGAATATGCAGGTCAATTACGAATACCCATGACAACTGGACTTCTATTGGGAATTGGAGAGACTTTTGATGAAGTCATAGACTCACTCTTTGTCTTAAGAGAAATTCATGAGAAGTATGGGAATATACAAGAGATTATTATCCAGAATTTCGTTTCGAAACCTGATACCGTTATGCGGAACATGCCAGGACCACCTCTTGACTATTTCGTTCAGGCTGTGGCTTTGGCAAGAATCATTTTGCCAGATATGAATATTCAGGTCCCACCAAACCTTAACCCCCGTAATTATTCAAAGTTCATCGACTGTGGCATTAATGACTGGGGCGGTATCTCACCAGTGACTATAGATTACGTGAATCCGGAATCACCGTGGCCAAAGATCCAAGAAGTAATAGCAATCACTCAACAGGCAGGTTACGTATTAAGGGCACGATTACCAATATATCCTGAATATATAAATGAGAAACCTGGTTTTATCAATGAAAATCTCAGAGAAAATATACATGTCCTTTCTGGGTCTGACGGCCTTGTAAGGGAGGACTATCTGAATTGACATTAAAGGTTGAACAATTGATGAGCAGTATTGATCCCGTAGTTGCTGAAATTTTGAATGATGCTATGGATTCTAAGGATATCTCTGCAAACCAAGCAGTCGATTTATTTGATGCTACGGGAATAGAACTAGACGCAATAGTTATGGTCGCCGATATGCTAAGGAATAAGTCCGCTGGCGATAGGGTGACTTATGTTGTGAATAGGAACATTAATTTTACAAATGTTTGCGTCAAAAGGTGTGGCTTTTGTGCATTTAGTCGTGATTTTAGAAACGACGAAGGGTATTTCCTCCCTGTAGAAGAAATAGTAAGAAGAGCTGTCGAAGCTTGGAGGCTTGGGGCTACTGAAGTCTGTATTCAAGCAGGTCTTGCTCCTGGCATTGACGGAAATTTGTACATTACTATTTGTAAAGAAATAAAAAGGCAAATTCCTGCCATTCATATTCACGCTTTTTCTCCAGAAGAAGTACAATATGCTGCTTATTGTTCGGGATATTCAGTTGAAGATTACTTAAAGATGCTCAAGGATGCTGGCTTAGGGAGCCTACCTGGAACTGCGGCAGAGATACTAAATCAGGAAATCCGTGACAAGATCTCTCCCGGAAGAATATCTGTAAAGAATTGGCTTAATATTATAAAAACGGCTCATAGGTTAAGCATTCCCACGACATCAACCATAATGTACGGTCACATTGAATCGTCTAGGCACAAAGCTGAACATCTGGACCTTATTAGATCGGTCCAACGTGAGACAAAGGGGTTCACCGAGTTTGTACCTTTGAGTTTTGTACATACAGAAGCT
>Ga0114129_10003336_pt1 | contig 22553 bp, 20 predicted proteins | sample RhiMetdeltSRZDD1_FD_80071 | JGI IMG/M metagenome (GOLD analysis project Ga0114129, IMG submission 80071) | Populus rhizosphere microbial communities from Tennessee, USA - Rhizosphere MetaG P. deltoides SRZDD1 (version 2) (version 2) | ecosystem: Host-associated > Plants > Roots > Rhizosphere >... | reverse complement strand
CGACGTGTCCGAGAAGCTTCCGCGCCAGTGCCGCCGCCCCGGCGGGGTCCGGCACGTCGAGCGCCGCGACGATGCGGTCCCGTCCCTTCACGTCGCGAGCCGCCCTCCTCCAGACTTCACGGCGTCACGGACCCGCGCGACCACCTCGCCGATCGGGACCATCTCCACCTGCGCCGCGCCGCGCGGCTTCCATTCCACCTTGCCTTCCGCAAGCCCCTTCTTCCCCACGGCGACGCGCAGCGGCAACCCGATCAGGTCGGCGTCCTTGAACTTCACTCCGGCCCGCTCGTCGCGATCGTCGAGCAGCACCTCGACGCCGGCCGCGGTGAGGTCCCGGTAGAGCTTCTCCCCCGCCTCGCGCACCTGCGCGTCCTGCATCTGCAGCGGCAAGAGCGCGACGTGCAGCGGCGCGATGCTGATCGGCCAGCGGATGCCGTCCGCGTCGTGGTGCAACTCCACCGCCGCGGCGAGGATGCGCTCGACGCCGATGCCATAGCTCCCCATGATGATCGGGACTTCCTTGCCGGCCTCGTCGAGCACCCGCGCGCCCATCGTCTCCGAGTAGCGCGTCCCGAGCTTGAAGATGTGCCCGACCTCCAGCGCCTTTCCCACCGAGAGCGGCTTGCCGCAGCGTGGGCATCCTTCGCCCGCGTTGACGGTGCGCAGATCGGCCGGCGTCCCGTGCGCCAGGTCCCGCGCGACGCTCACGTTGCGCACGTGGAACCCGTCCTTGTTGGCGCCGGTCACCAGCCCGGACAGTCCGGCCAGGCGCTTGTCGATGAACACCCGCGCCTTGCTCACGCCGATGCCGCCGAGCGACCCCGGACGCGCGCCCAATGCGTTGCGGATCTCTTCCGGATGCGCCGGCCTGAGCACCTGCGCGCCGGTCGCGGTCTGCAGCTTGGCCTCGTTGAGCTGATCGTCGCCGCGCACGATGGCCACCACGGGCTTCTCGTCGGCGGCGTACACGAGCGTCTTGAGCTGCTGATCGGCGGCGACGCCGTACGGCTTGCGCGACAGATCCTCGATCGTGGTCACGCCCGGCGTGGCGAACTCCTCGAGCGGCGGCGAAGCGCCGGCGGCCGCGTATTTGTTCGGCGTCTCGACTCGCGACTCCGCCTTCTCCGTGTTCGCCGCGTACCCACACGACTCGCACGAGGCGATCAGGTCTTCGCCGGCGTCGGTCGGCACCATGAACTCCGTCGAGCCGGAGCCGCCCATCGCCCCCGAGTGCGCGTCGACCTGGATGGTGCGCAGCCCGCAGCGCCCGAAGATGTTCACGTAGGCCTGCCGGTGCGCCTCGAACGCCTTGTCGAGCCCCTTCGGATCCACGTCGAAGGAGTACGAGTCCTTCATGGTGAACTGGCGGACGCGCAGAAGCCCGCTCTTCGGCCGCGGCTCGTCGCGGAACTTCGTCTGGATCTGGTACCAGACCTGCGGCAGCTGCCGGTAGCTGCGCAGCTCGGCGCGCGCGAGGACGGTGAAGATCTCCTCGTGCGTCATGGCGAGGCATAGATCCGCGCCCTTGCGATCCTGGAGGCGGAACATGTTCTCGCCCATCACCGTCCAGCGCCCGCTCTCCTCCCAGATCTCGCGCGGGTTCAGCGCCGGCAGGTAGAACTCCTGCGCGCCGATCGCGTCCATCTCCTCGCGGATCACCTGCGTGATCTTCAGCAGGCTGCGCTGCGCCAGAGGCAGGATGCTGTAGATGCCGGCGGCGATCTGCCGGATGAACCCGGCGCGCACCAGCAGCTGGTGGCTGGCCACCGTCGCGTCTGCCGGCGTCTCCTTGAGCGTGGGGATGAAGGAGCGCGACGTGCGCATGTCCTATCCCTTCCGCTTCAGCTCGCGATCGACGGCTTCCTTGAACTGCTCGTACGGCACCGCGCCGTTGATGAAGACGCCGTTGATGAAGAAAGCCGGCGTCCCGGTGACGCCCGCCTCCTGCCCCGCCTTCTCGTCCGCCTCGACGAGCGCGCGCTTCTCCCCGCTCTCCAGGCACTTGTCGAACTTCGGGGAGTCGAGGCCGACGTCCTTCGCGTAGCCCTTCAAGTCGCCGACCGCGAGCTTCTGCTGGTTCGTGAACATGCGGTCGTGCAGCTTCCAGAACTTGTCGGCGCCCTGCTCGGCGGCGCACGCGCCCGCCTCCGCCGCCTTCTGCGCGTTCTCGTGGAAGTTGAGCGGGAAGTGGCGGAAGACGAGCCGCACCTTCCCGTCGTACTCCTTCATCAGCCGCTCCACGACCGGATACTCGCGCCCGCAGTAGGGGCACTGGAAGTCGGAGAACTCGACGATGGTGACGGGCGCGTTGTCGGGTCCGCGCGCGGGCCCGGTCGCCGCCACCTCGACGCGCGGCAGGTTGGGCGGCGCCAGCGTGATCTGCACGCCGTGCTTCGCCTTGAGGTCGTCGATGATCTTCGTCATCTGCTCGCGGCCGCGCTGCTGCTTCAAGTAGCTCGCGATGCGGGGCTTGATCTGATCGTACGTCTGGCCGCCCATCTGCGACTTGTTCTGCTCGTAGAACTTCTTCATCTCGTCGTCGGTCGGGGACGGCACCCCGGCGAGGACGTCCTTCTCGAACCACTGCTCCAGCGTCTCACCCTTGGCCTTGGCCTCGTCCTCGAGGAGTCGCTTGGTCACGTACTGGTCGACCGCGCCGCGGCGCACGTCGTAGAGCTCGGTGAGGGCCTTCGCCTCGGCCTGCTTGAGCTTTCCGCCCTGCTCCTTCTCCACGTCGCCGTAGGTCACGGGCTGCCCGTCGATGACCGCGACCTTGTCGGCCGCCGCGACGGACAGAGGCCCCTGCTGCTGCGCTTGCGTGCCGGTCTTGCAGGCAGCCAGCAGCAAGGCCGCGGCAAGACATGCGTGCGAACGATTTCTCATGACCTCTCCGACGAAGGGCAAAGCGCGCCACCCTAGGGCGCGCCCCGTTGGACGTCAACAACCGGCGATGGGGGAGCCTTCCGCTAGTTCGCTTCGACCGAAGTCGGGAGGCGCAGAGGGGGCGCGTCGCCCGCGACGAGCGCGGCAGCGGCGTCGATGTCGAGCGGCTGGGAGAAGAGGAACCCCTGCACCAGGCTGCAACCGAGGCGATGCAGCGCCGTGGCCTGGGCGGCGGTCTCCACGCCCTCGGCGACCACCTCGACTCCGAGGTTGCGCCCGAGCAGCAGGATGGTCTCGACGATGCGGCGGTTCTTCTCGTCCGAGCCCATGGTGCGGACGAAGCTCGAGTCGATCTTGAGCAGGTCGATCGGCAAGCGGTGGAGGTAGCTGAGCGAGCTGTAGCCCGTGCCGAAGTCGTCGATGCAGAGCTGCAAGCCGAGCTGCCGCAGCCGCGTCAGGCAGCGGGTCGCCGCGGCCGCGTTCTCGACCAGCACGCTCTCGGTGATCTCCAGGCGCAGGGAGCGCGCGTCCAGGCCGGTCGCGCGCAGCGTGTCGTCGATCTGCTCCACCAGGTCGGCCTGGAGCACTTGGCGGCCGGAGATGTTCACCGACAGCGTGAGCGCCTTCTCGCGCGGGAACTTCGCCTGCAGCCGGCGCATCTGCGTGCACGCCTCCTGCATCACCCAGCGGCCGAGCGAGCCGATGACCCCCGTCTCCTCGGCGAGCGGGATGAACTCGGAAGGGGCGACGATGCCGCGCTGGCGGTGGTGCCAGCGCGCGAGCGCCTCGAACCCCACGATGCGGCCGCTCGCGAGCGCGACGATGGGCTGGTACTGCACGCGCAGCTCGCCGCGCTCGATCGCGCGCCGCAGGTCGTTTTCGAGCTGGAGCACCGCCACCGCGCGGTCGTGCATGGTGACGTCGAACACCGCGTGCTTGGCGATGCCCATTCCCTTCGCCCGGTACATCGCGGTGTCGGCGTCGCGCAGCATGTCCTCGGGACGGGCGGACGCCGGGCCGCCGCCCAAGGCGATGCCGATGGACGCCGAGGTGAACACCTCCTGCCCGTCGATGTCGAACGGCATGGACAACTCGCGCTGCACGCGTTCCGCCACTCGTGCCGCGTCGGAACCGTTCTCCACGCCTTCGACGAGCACGGCGAACTCGTCGCCGCCGAGCCGCGCGACCGTGTCGCCCGCCCGCCGCGTCCGCTCGAGCCGCCGCGAGATCTGGATCAGCAGCTGGTCACCGGCGCGGTGCCCGAGCGAGTCGTTGACGACCTTGAAGCGGTCGAGATCGAGGAAGAGCACGGCGAAGCCCCCGCGACCGCGGCCTTTGGCGCGCTCCAGCGCCATCCCCAGCCGCTCCATGAACAACGCGCGATTCGGCAGCCCGGTGAGCGCGTCGTAGAACGCCGCATGCCACAGCTTCTCCTCGGCGCGCAGCCGCTCGGTGACGTCGATCGACACCACCAGGCGCGCCTTGCGCCCGGACAGATCGAGCGCGTGCGAGGTCACCTCGACGTCGATCAGCTCGCCGTTGGCCTTGCGGTGGCGCCAGACGTTGGCGGTGGGCGGAGCTCCGTCGGTGAGCCTCTGCAGCCGCTCCTGCAGCCCCGGAAGGTCCTCGGGCGGGCGGATGTCGAGGATGGTCATGCGCAGGAACTCTTCGCGTGCGTAGCCGTACCGCTTCACGGCGGCGTCGTTCACCGCGAGGAACCGCAGCGATTCCGCGTCGAACACCCACATCGCCTGCGGGCTCGCATCGAAGAGCAGGCGGTAGCGTTCCTCGCTGGTGCGCAACGCATCGAGGACGCGGATGCGGTCCGAGACGTCGCGGATCGAGGTCCACAGCGCGCGCCGGCCGCGGTACTCGACCGGACCGGGCACCACGTCCACCGCGATCTCGGTCCCGTCCTTGCGGAGGTGGCGCGTCTCGTATTCGCCTCCCGCGCCCTGCTCCGCCTCGCGCAAGCGCGCGCGGTCGAGGTCGGGGTCGCGCCAGAGTCGCTCGACGGTCGAGCCGACCAGCTCTGCGCGCGCGAAGCCGTAGAACTTGCACGCGTGGCGGTTCGCGTCGAGCACGACGCCGTCGCGCGGATCGACGATGAGGATGGCGTCGCGCGCGTTCTCGAAGAGCGCGCGGTACTCACGCTCGCTGCGACGAAGCTCCTCGACCGCCGGCTTGCGCTGCAGGATGCGTCCCAGGCCGGCGCACGCGAGCGAGACGACGTCGACGATGGCCCCGTCGCGCGGCGGCTCGCCGTCGGCGAAGAACTCCAGGACGGCGAAGAGGGTCTTGCCGACGAAGACGGGGAAAGCGATCTCGGCGCCGTCGTGCACGGAGGTCCAGAGCGGCCCGCCGTTCGCGAGCACGCGCTCGAGCAGCGCGGCGTCCGGAGAATCGCGGCGCGCTTGCGCCAGTGCGCGATAGCGGGGCAGCCGATCCGGATCGGTGAGATGCCAGAAGGTGCGTTCCGAGAGGTCTCCGGCGTCGCGGGAGAACTGTAGCCGTCCGGCCTGCCATCGGGCATGGGCGCAGATGCGCGAGAGAGCGGCGCGCAACGCGTCCTCGGCGGTCGGCGCCTCGTCGGCCGCCTCGGTGATCGCTTGCAGGAACTCCTCGCGCGAGGCAGGCGCTTCCGCCACCGCCGGACCCGGCAGCCGATCGGTCGAGGGCTCGCCCACACTGCAGCAGTAACGGAAGGCCGCCCACCTCGTAAAGGAGCCGCAATCCCCACTTGTGGGGGATCAGGCGACCTGCTCCTCCAATGTGAGGACGGGCAGGAGCGAGTTCTGCAGCGCGTGGAGCTCGTCGGCTGCGCGCGGCTGCACCACTTCGCACGCGCCGGCCTCGGCCAGCGCCTTGCGCACGAGCTGGTGGTTCAGGGCGTGCCCGGACTTCACCGCGACGAAGTGGCCGATGACCGGCATGCCCAGCAGGGCGAGATCCCCGAGGCCGTCCAGGATCTTGTGGCGCACGAACTCGTCGGGGAACCGGAGTCCTTCGGCGTTGAGGATGTGGAAGTCGTCGACCACGACGGCGTTCTCCAGCGAGCCGCCCCGCGCGAGGCCGGCCCGGTGCAGCTTCTCGACGTCGCGCTTGAACCCGAACGTCCGCGCCCGCGCGATCTCCTTCTGGAACGAGCGGCCGTCCAGCTCGATGGCGAACTTCTGATCGCTGATCAGAGGGTGCTGGAAGTCGACGGTGTACGAGATGCGCAAGCGCCGCGCCGGCAGGAGCTTCGCGACCTTGTCGCCGTCGGTGACGACGACGGGCTTGCGCACTTGCAGGAACCTTCGCGGCGCGCGCAGCTCGTGGACCCCGGCGCGCTGGATGAGCTGCACGAACGGCGCGCTCGATCCGTCGCCGATGGGCACCTCGGGGCCTTCGACCTCGATGCGGGCGGCGTCGATACCGCAGCCGGCGAGCGCGGCCAGCAGGTGCTCGACGGTGCCGATGCGCACGCCGCCGCGGCCCAGCGACGTGTTCAGCAGGGTATCGACGACGAAAGCGCACTGCGCTGGGATCTCGACGTCGGGCGCGCGGTCGGTGCGGACGAAGACGATTCCGCTGTCGGCGGGAGCGGGCGAAAGCGTCAGCCGCACCTGCTCGCCGCTGTGCAGACCGACGCCCTCGATGGATGCACGTTGCCTGAACGTCCGCTGGTGGAAGGATTCGCCATCCATCGTTCGGTGGGCCCTCGGTAGGTGCGGCGGCGACGTGAAAGGAACGGCGAGCTCTGCGGCAGCAAGGCCCGTGCCGGGGCGGGGCTGCTCCGGCGGCGGCACTGCTGCGCGTCGAAAACTCTCCACGCTCCTCCGAAGTTAAAAGAGAACAGTCAGGGCGGCCCCCGGAGGTCCGGCTGCCCTGCCAATGGACGGCTGCGGCGCGACTCTGGGGAAAGAATGCGACACTGATGTCGCGGTGTCCCTTACACGGGCTGAAGACGCCTGGCAAGCGCCTCGCGCACGACGGCCTCCGCGAGGGGGCGCTTCTGTAGCTCGGAACGTTTGTTCACGTTCTGGAGCGCTCGGTCGAGGATGTCGCCGAAGCGGCGGCAATCGTCGCGCAGCTTCTGGATGCGCTGCGGCGTGTTCTCCAGCGACGCGCCTCCCCACGAGTCGAGGAGATCGAGGAACCGATCGAACAGCTCGCGGTCGCTGTGGCGCAGGAGTTGGTAACCAACATCGCGGAATTCCACCGAGAACGCCCGCAGCGGCTCGACCATCGAGACCTGCGCTCCCTCCTTGTCCAGGCGATCGCCCGTGGCGCGGCACATCTCGCGGAAGACGCACAGGTCGAGGCGCAACCGCTCGGACAGCTCGGCCCTGCCCTCCTGCGCATCGAAGAGCGTCTCGCGCGACAGGCGCGGATCGAGCGCGCCGGCGATGGCGCCGATCGCGTCCTTGGTGGCGGCGGCGAGATGGTCGCGGTGCGCGTCGATCTGCGCGCGCTCGGTGAGCGGCTCGGCCAGGATCGGGAGCACGCGGTCGAGCGCCGCGCGCAGCGGAGCGGCCGCCGCCCGCCCTGCGGCTGCGGACGCGCCCACGCCGTCGACGGTGGCGACGAGGCGTGCCAGCTCGGATTCCAGGTATCCGACCAGCGCCACCAGCTCACTGCGGACGAGGACGAGGACGACGAGCACCCGCCGGCTCTGCGGAGTCGGTAACGGAGGCACGTAGCGCAGCCCGCGCAGCGAGCGGAACGCCGCGAGCAGCGCGAGCGCGAACGCACGGCGTTTCTTCTCGTCCGTCGTCTCGCGCAGCGCCTCGAGCAGCTTGACGGAGCTGACGCGATCGTATTCGCCGCGGAACTCCAGCGCCGCCGGCGGGCCGAAGTAGCGCGACACGAACAGCTCGTGCTGCACGGCGCGGCCCACGTCGAGGAAGACCTGCTGGGGCGTCGATTCGACGCGCAGCAGATGGTCGATGATCCCCTGCTGCGCCGCGAGGCCGCTGCGCAGCAGGAACAGGCTCTCCTCCGGGCTTCGCTGCTCCCGCAGCTCGGCACCGAGACGCTCGCGCGAGCGGTCGTCTGCAAGGCTTCCCTCGACGAAGCTGCGGAAGAGCAGCGCCTGCTCGCGCTGCTGCACGATGAGCCGCCGCGACAGGTGCGCGGCGCGGTGGATCGCGTCGCGCGCGGCTTTCAGCTCCTCGCGGAAATCGCGGTCGCCGGGCGGCTGCCGATCGCCGAACAGGTTGCGCAGGTTGAAGAAGCGATCGATCCCGCGCAGAAGCATCTCGAGCTCGAAGAGCACCTCCTCGCGGCCCGGGATCTCCAGCGTCCGGATCCAGCGCTCGCGCTCCGCGAGATAGGCGGCCTTGACGCGCTGCGAATCGCGCATCAGCTCGAAGAAGAAATCCTGAGCGAAACCGCGCCGCTCCACGCGCCGATTGTCCCCCGGCCGCGCGTTGCCCGCGAGTTTCCTACAACAGCGACCGCTGCAACCCCGAAGGCGCCTTGCGGCCGAGGTGGTCGTACGCGCGCTGCGTGGCCGCGCGGCCGCGGGGGGTGCGCACCAGGTAGCCTTCCATCATGAGGAAAGGCTCGTAGACGTCCTCGAGCGTGTCGGGCTGCTCTCCTACGGCCGTGGCGACGGTCTCGACGCCGACGGGGCCTCCACCGAACTTGTCGATCAGCGTGAGGAGGATCTTCCGGTCCATGGGATCGAGGCCGGCGGCGTCCACCTCGAGCCGCTGCAGCGCGCGATCGGCGACCTTCTGCGTGACGCGGCCGTCGCCTTCCACTTCGGCGAAGTCGCGCACCCGGCGCAGCAGCCGGTTTGCGATGCGGGGTGTGCCGCGCGCGCGGCGGGCGATCTCGTGCGCGCCTGCGTCGTCGATCTGCACCTCGAGCTTGCGCGCCGAGCGGCGGACGATCTCCTGCAGGTCGCCCGCGGGATAGAACTCGAGGCGGTTGACGATCCCGAACCGGTCGCGCAGCGGACCGGTGAGCAGGCCGGTGCGCGTCGTCGCGCCGATCAGCGTGAATCGCTTGAGCGGCAGCTTGATCGCGCGCGCGCCGGCGCCGTCGCCGATGACGATGTCGAACGTGTACGTCTCCATGGCCGGGTACAGGTTTTCTTCGATGGCCGGATTGAGGCGGTGGATCTCGTCGATGAAGAGCACGTCGCCTTCGGCGAGGTTCGTCAGGATGCCGGCGAGGTCGCCCTTCCGCTCCAAGGCCGGGCCGCTGGTGACGTGGATCTGCGCGCCCGCCTCGTTGGCGATGACGTGGGCGAGGCTCGTCTTTCCCAAGCCTGGGGGCCCGCAGAACAGCACGTGATCGAGCGGCTCATTCCTCGCGCGCGCGGCCTTGACGAACACCTTCAGGTTGTCGAGCAGCGCCGCCTGCCCGACGACCTCGTCGAAGTTGCGCGGCCGGAGCGAGGTGTCGAAGCGCGCGTCGTCGCCCAGCTGCTCCGGCTCGACTTCGCGCCGACGCTCCACTTCCTGCATCGCGCGCAAGTTACCACAAGGGTCCGTCAGTCCAGCGATCGGCGGGCGCGCTGCCGGCCCCGCGGGCGATCGGTGACGACGCGAAATCCTTCCGACTCGAGCCAGGGGACGGTACCGGTGAAAGCGCTAGCGTTGCTCGCCGGCGGGCGCACGGGATACGCCTCGGCGATCCTCGCGCCCTGGCGCGCGAGGGTCGCCAGGGCGGCGCGCAGGAGCGCGCGAGCGACGCCGCGCCCGCGCCACCCGCGCTTGATGAAGAAGCAGGGCAAGGACCAGACCGCATCCCCGTCGACCGGCGGTGTGGCCTGCGGCCTCCCCCCGTCGCCGGCAAAGCCGGCTCCTCCGGACGCCAGCGTGCGCGACCTCGCCAGCGCGACGAACTCGCTGCGGCGGCCGTACGCGCACCACCCGACGGGCTCGCCGGCGGCGAACGCGAGCAGGCCGCGCGACTTCCCGGAGAGGACCAGCGCCTTCTGGCGCCGCTTCGCCTCCGGCCCGCGGACGTCGACGAATCGCTCCCCGGCGGGAATGCGCCACCACATGCACCAGCACCCGGCGCAGGCGCCGTTCTGCCCGAAGAGCTTCTCGAATTCCGGCCACAGCTCCGGCGTCAGCTCGCGGATCTCCAGGTCCGCCGCGCTCGATCGCGACCTCGGCCTCGGGCGGCGCGCCGTCACGGCGCGCCCGAGATGAGGCGCAGCGCCTCGCGGAGCTGGTCCTCCACCGCCGCGGCGGGTCCCAGGCTTCGCCGGACGGCGTCGGCCGTGCGTTCCGCGGTAGCGGGCTTGTAGCCGAGGTTCACCAGCGCGCTGACCAGCGCGCCGCTCGCGGTGAGGGGCACCGCCGTCGGACCGGCCCGCGAAAGCAGCCCCGACGTCTTGAGCTTGTCCTTCAGCTCCATCACGAGCCTCTCGGCGGTCTTCTTTCCTACGCCCGAGATCTGCGTCAGGCGCGCGATCTCGCCGGCCGTGAGCGCCGCGGCCAGCTCCTGCGCCGGCATGCCCGACAGGATGGTCTGCGCGAGCCGCGGGCCCACGCCACTCACCTCGATGAGGAGCAGGAACAGGCGCTCCTCGTCCTCGGAGCCAAAACCGAAGAGCTGCAGCGCGTCCTCGCGCACGTGCGTGTACGTGCGCAGCTGCACCTGCGCCCCCTCGGCCGGCAGGCGCGCCATGGACTGCAGCGAGACGTGGACCAGGTACCCCACCCCACCGACGTCCACGACGGCCACGTCGGCGCGCCTTTCGACGAGCGTCCCGGAAAGCCGCGCGATCACCGCCGTCCCCGCAGCGACCGCTGCAAGGCGGCTCGCCAGTCGCGACCCGGCCGGTCTTCGATCGGCGCCGACGGCTCGCGCGCGCGGAGCAGGCCGCAGATGGCGGTCGCCAGGGCGTCGGTCGCGTCCAGGCGATCGCGCACGGCGATCCCGAGGAGCACGCACACCATCCGCCCTACCTGGTCCTTCTCCGCCCTGCCCGTGCCGGTCACGGCCTGCTTGATCATCGATGGCGCGAAGCTGCGGACCTGCACGCCCGCCTGCGCGGCCGCGAGCAGCGCCACGCCGCGCGACTGCCCCAGGACGAGCGCCGATCGTGAGTTCCGCGCGTGGAACACCTCCTCGACCGCCACCACCTGCGGCCTGTGGCGTTCCAGCGCCTGCGAGAGCCCTGCGTGCAACGCGGCCAGGCGCGCTTCGACCGGCTCGTCCTCGCCAAGCGCGAGAACGCCGTGATCGACGTGCCGCATGCGCGCGCCGCCGGCGTCCTCGACCACGCCGAATCCGCAGTACCGTGAGCCGGGGTCGATCCCCAGGACGCGCAGGTCCCCTCCTAGGCTCGCGACTCGAGCTGCGCCATCGTACCCTCGTCCACCTCGAAGTTCGCGTAGACGTGCTGGACGTCGTCGTTCTCCTCGAGGTTCTCGATCAGGCGCAGCACCTTCTCCGCCGCGTCCCCCGACAACTGCACCGTGGTCTTCGGCAGGAAGACGATCCTCGGCGCGCCGACGGGCACCTTCCCCTCCAGCGCCTTGTGCACCTGCATCAGCGCCGCCGGCTCGGTGCGCACCTCGAAGCCGCCCTCGTCGTCGGCGACGACGTCCTCGCCGCCCGCCTCCAAGGCGAGGTCGACGACCTGGTCTTCGCTGGGGCCCTTCTTCACGGGCACGATGCCCTTGCGGTCGAACTGGAACGCGACCGACCCGTGCGCGCCCAGCGCGCCGCCACCCTTGGCGAAGATGGCGCGCACGTCGCCCGCCGTCCGATTCTTGTTGTCCGTCAGCACCTCGACCACGATGGCGACCCCCGCGGGGCCGTATCCCTCGTACGTCATCTCGTCGTACGAGACGCCCTCGAGCTCGCCGGTGCCCTTCTTGATGGCGCGCGTGATGGTGTCGTTGGGCATGTTCGCCTCGCGCGCGGCGAGGACGGCCGAACGAAGGCGGGCATTGTGATCGGGATCTCCGCCGCCGGTGCGGGCCGCGACGGTGACCTCGCGGATGAGCTTGGTGAAGAGCGCCCCCTTGCTGGCGCCCATCGCCTCCTTCTTCCGCTTGATCTTCGTCCACCGGTTGTGGCCGGACATGGCTGCTCCGCGGCTCCCGCTCCAACGGCGCATCTAGCACGCGCCCCGCGGAAGCGGCAATGTTCAGGGGGCGCGGCCGGGCGACCCCCCGACGGTCCCGCAGGACCACGTTCCGGCGGCGTCCCGCTCGATGCTCTCGCCCACGGCGCAGACGGGCTCCCCGCCGGGGTAGCGGTCGACTTCGGCCACCGCTCCTTCCGCGTCGGACGCGAGCACCGCGACGGCCGGCGGAGAATCGTCGGAAAGGCCGCGCCCGAGCAGCCGCTGTGTGGACGCGCGCAGGACCGGAACGCCCGCCGGGATCGAGTAGCGGCTGGCGTCGAAGGACGCTCCGACGGCGAGCGCGCGCGCCCCCGGCGCGAGCACGATCGCGTCCGCGGCGCCCGCCGCCAGCGGGCGGACGATGCCGTCGATTCCCTGCAGCGCGGCGGCCGCGAGGTCGGCCGGGGTAGCGCCGACGTTCGCTATCTCGAGGTATTCGCCGTCGCTGCGGGGGACCGGCAGCGGCGGCGAGGCCATGATTTCGGAGATGAGCAGCCGCGGCAGCGCCCCCGTAGTCATCACCTCGCGAGGCGGCGTGCGGGCTACGTGGCCTTCGTCGTCCTCGACCACGATCTGCACCGAATACGGCGTCGACTTGAGCAGCCCGTCCACCCGCAGCGTGACGGCACACCCCGCCTCCGCCGGCGGCGTGCAGGGGTCGGGCGAGCAGCCCGCGTAGCCCTGGTCGACGCCGCAGAACGGCCCGGGGCATGTCCCGACCTGTACCGCGACGCGCGCCGGCCAATCGAGCCGGACGCTGGCGACGAGAGCGGTGTCGCGCGGCCGCAGCTCGACCGTCGTCCGCGGCGGTTCCAGCCTGGGACAGCGGCCGGCGGTGAACGAAGTACCCGCGATGGGGTTTCCGTCGAGCGCGACGGAATACGTCTCGCCGGGCCGCAGCGCCGCGCATCCGGAGCCCGCCCACGCCGGGCACAACGGCAGCTCGAGCACCCCGCGCTCCGCCTGGGTCGAGGCGACCGCCCCGGAAGGTCCGACCACGCTGACGACGCCCCGCCCCTCGTGGAGCGCGACGCGCACGCGGGCGAGATTTGCCGCCGCGGTCGACGCCGGGAGCGGCGCGAGCAATGTCGCGCCGGCAGCCGCGGCCGCTGCCACCGTGTAATGGAACCTGGCGGCGGCCTGGAGATGGTGCCCCGCGCGGTCCTTGAGCCGGGTCGAGGCGAGCAGCCAGTATCCGCCCGCCGCCAGCGGCTTGTCGGGGGCCAGGTCCAGCTCGACCGCGCCGGCCGCGATCGTCGCCCGCGCCGAGACGAGCAGCGAGCGCTCCTCGGCGGAGAGCCGCCCGTCCTCGATCGCGGCCGCCGCGCGCTCGACGGTTTCGTCCGGCGCGATCACCACCGTCTCGCTGCGACCCGTCGAGGCGAGCAGCTCCCCCTCGTCCATCGGCTCGTTGAAGACGACGTGGAACCGCGCCTGCGCATCGATCGGTCCGGGCGGCGGCTGGAGATCGGCGATGCGCGGCGCGCCCGGCACGCCGCCGTCGGCCTCCTCCTGGCGCACCTCGGACCGAGAGCACGACAGCAGCGCCGCCGTAGCGAGCACGCGAGCGGTCCGCGTCATGGAGCCTCGCCGCCCAGCTCGGCCTCGTCGCGTCGGAGCACCTCGCGGTACAGGCCTCCAGTGAGCGCGTCGAGCTCCGCCGTCACGCGCAGCAGCTCCAGCGCCGCTTCGCGGCGAGCGCTGCCCGTCAGCGTCCCGATCGAAGCACGGCGCTGGCGGCGTTCGACCCACAGCTCCGCGGCCCGCTCCGCCGCCTGGCGCCGCACGCGCGCGAGGTGGACATGCGCGAGGGCAAGCTGCGATTCCTCCCGCGCGTAGACGAGCTGGGCGAAATCCCACGTCAACGTAATCGCCCACGTGTTCGTTAGGGCCGCGTCGTCCTGGCGGAGGGGATAGCCGCGCAGCTCGCCAGCCCGGTTCCGCAGCTCGTCGCGCCGCAGTACCTCGCCGCGTACGACCGGAGCCCAGTGCGAACGGCGTAGACGCGTCGTTCTCCCCTCGTCTTCCGCCGCGGCGCCGCCCGCCAACCGCGCGGCGGCAGCCTGGGATTCCAGAAGACCTGGGTCCGCGGGGATGCCCGCCGCCGCGGCCGCGCACAACAGTGCGATTCCGGTCACGCCGCGGGCCGCTTGCAGTCGCCGTGCCGGCCCTTCTCGCTTCCAACTCCGCGACTTTTCCCACTCCCGGGCGCCAGGATTCCTGCCCAGATTGAAACGGGGTCTCGAATCGAGACCCCAGACGAGCCGGGGGTCGATGCACCTGCGCGACGTTTCCAGGCGACGCGGGTTGTTCGACGCCGTTCGCGGCAGCGGCAAGCCCCCGCTCGTCCTCGCTTCGGGTCCCAGCTGGTCGACCGCGGTCGAGCTGCGCCTCCGGCAGGCGCGCGTCGGATCGTTCCTCGCGTTGCTGCGAGACGGCGCCCTGGTGGTCCGCGGCCTCTGCGTCAAGCTGTGGCGGTCTCCGGCGATCCGCCGGACGCTGTGGCTCGAGCGGTTGGAGCTCGCCTGGCACGCGTCGGGTGCGGCGACGCAACTCGCGGATGCCGCGTTGGCGGGCGCGCCGACGGCCGAGCTGGCGGCGCGGATCGCCCGGATCGCGCGCGACCTGTCCGGATCGGAGGCGGCGGCGGTGTTCGGCCGGGGCGCAGCGGGTCCGGTGCTCTTCGGCAGCGACGGCGGCGTTCCGGCTGCCGACCTGGCCTCGCGCACGTTGCAGACCGGTTCGTCGGAGCGCCGCAGCGAAGGAGCGCGGCGCGCCGTCAGCGTCCCGTTGCGCATGGGCAACGCCGTCGTCGGCGCCCTCGTCCTGCGTTTCGCTTCGGACAAGCCCGTCGCCCTCAAGCCCCTCCAGGCGCTGCTGCTCCGCGCCGGCGCGGTGCTGGCCGCGGCGGAGCGCGAGGCGCGCAAGGACCGGTTCTTGAGCCTCGCCGCGCACGAGCTGAAGACGCCGCTCACCAGCATCAAGGGGTTCGCGTACTCGCTGTCGCGGCGGATGGAGAGGGGCGAGCGCGCCGACCCGCGCACGGTCGAGATCCTCGAGCGGCAAGCGGAGCGGCTGCATGGCCTCCTCGAGGAGATGCTGGAAGTCTCGCGCCTCGAGATGCAGCGCTTCGTCCTCCACCAGGAGCCCTGCGACCTGGGCGAGCTGGTCGAGTCGGCGTTGCGCGCCGTGCGCCGTCTGGGGGCCGACGTCGAGGTGCGCGTCGAGGGCGAAGGCGCGCTGCCGCTCCTCGCCGACCGCGAGCGGATCGAGCGCGCCATCGGCGCCATGGCGCTGCGCGCGCGCTACTTCGGAGCACCGCTCACCATCCAGCTGCTCCGCGACGAGAAGCACGCCGAGCTGCGCGTCCGCTGGGCCGGATCGAAACTCGGCATCGGCGAGCGCGCGCGGGCATTCGAGGCCCGCTGGGAAGACCCGCAACCGCAGCGGCAAGGGCTCGGCATGGGACTCTTCATCGCGCGGCACTGCGTCGGCCTGCACGGCGGCGAGCTCCGCGCCGACGCCGACGCGCTCGTGCTGCGGCTTCCGCTGCGTGCGCAGCCTGCGCAGAAGCCGGGCGGCACGGGCGGGCGGGTGCTGGTCGTCGACGACGACGAGGCCATCGCGGGGATGCTCGCCGAGTACCTCGCCGAGCACGGCCTCTCCGCCGACTGGGCCGGCGGCGGACGTTCCGCGCTGGAGAAGATCCAGAACGGACCTGCTCCCGACATCCTCATCCTCGACCTGCGCATGCCCGATCTGGACGGACGCGAGCTGCTCGCGCAGCTGCGGCGACAAGGCTTCGATCCGCGCGTCGTGCTGCTGTCCGCCGACCGCGAAGTCGCCGCCGCCGCGCGCGAGCTGCGCGCGGACGGATTCGTGGAGAAGCCGTTCGCGCCGGAGAGCCTGCTCGCGGCCGTTCGCCGCGCCCTCGGGCAGCAGGCGCAGCCGGACGCCTGAATCCGCCTACTTCTTCGCGGCGCAGCGCTGCTCGAGCTCGGTGAGGCGGGCCTTTGCGGCGGCGAGCTCCGCGGCGGTCGTCTCGTACGCGTCGCGGTAGCGCCGGGTTCGCGCCTGCTCGTCGCGCAGCGCCTGCTCCGGAACTCGCCCGCATCCGGCGAGAACGGCGGCCGCGAGCGCGCCGCCGGCGGCGAGCCGCAGGTGGCCCGCCGTCACTGTATGCGCCTCATCCGATCGATCATCTCGGACGGCGGGATGAACCCGGTGACGCGCCCGGGTCCGTCTTGCGGCACCGAGCACTCCTGCTCGGGCGGCCTCGGGTCGTTGCACGCGATGAGCAGTACGGTCGGGAGCCCTGGGACGCCGTACTTCGTTTCCAGGCGGCTGACCTCGTCGTTCTCCTCGGTCGCGTCGATCTTGAGCGGCACGAACCGCTGCGCCACTTCGGCCTTCACGTCGGGGTGCGAGAACACGTGCAGGTCCAGCTCCTTGCAGGCGGCGCACCACTCCGCCGAGAAGTCGACCAGGAGCCCCTTGCCCGTCGCCCTGGCCTGTTCGAGCGCCGCGCGCTCGTCGTGCAGCCAGGGGATCTCCGGGACGCGCGCGTTTCCGAACCAACCCAGCCGCAGCCCGACCGCCCCGAGGAGCAGCACCAGGGTCGCGCCCTTGAGCGCTCGTTCGCGGCGGCTCGCGTGGAAGGACAGGCTCAACGCCCCGGCGAGCACCGCGGCGAAGGCGAGGACGGCGGAGGCCGCTGCCGCCGCGCGCGGCCCGACCGGAAGTCCATCGGGGCGCGGCAAGAACGGGAGCAAGAGCCCCACCGCCGCGGCGACCAGCGCCACGCCGAGCACGCTCTTCACCGTCTCCATCCACGCCCCGGACCGGGGCAGCTTGAGCGAGCTCGCTCCGAGCACGAAGAACAACAGGCCCATCCCCAGCGCGTAGCTGAACAACATCCAGAAGCCGAGTACGGCAGATCTTTTCGCCGCCACGTAGGTGAGCACGCCCGCGAGCACGGGCCCGGTGCAAGGCGCCGCGACGATCCCGGCGACGAGGCCCATCCCGAGCGCATGCGCGAACCCGGCGCCGCGGACGATGCCGAGCTTCTGCTGCACGGAAGCGGGGAGGTTCAGCTCGAACGCGCCGAACATGCTCGCGGCCAGCGCCACCATGAAGATGGCAAGCACGGCGACCACCCAGGGCGAGGAGAGGGCGGACCCGAACGCCTTTCCCGACAAGGCCGCGAAGACGCCGAGCGCCGAGTACGTCACCGCGATCCCGCCCACGTACGTCGCGGACAGCGCGATCGAGCGCGCCCGGTGTTCCGGCCGGCGCGCACCGAAGACGCCGACGGTGATCGGAATGAGCGGGTACACGCACGGCGTCAGGCTGGTGAGGACGCCAGCGAGGAACAGCACCACGAACGTGACCGCCCCGACCCCTTGCGACAGGCCCAGCCGGGCGGACAGGTCCGCGTCGGGCCCAACGCTCTGCGTCAGCACGTTCGGCAGCGCTACGAGCAGCGCGGCAGCCGCCAGTGCGAGGGCAATCCGCGCGATCCACTTCCCGTTCGTCATCCGTACCGACCTCTTCGCAAGGCGCCTGCCACTCTAACAAGCGACGGGCGGCGATGCCCTCCGTCGCCTTGACGCCTACACTCCCTGCCTATAATAGACTCATCCGGTCCACATTGGCTGGCAGAGGCTCTGACATGGTCAAGGTCCCCATCTACATGGACAACAACGCCACGACGCCGCTCGATCCGCGCGTGCTCGAGGCGATGATGCCCTATCTCACCACCGAGTTCGGCAACGCGGCCAGCCGCAGCCACGCCTTCGGCTGGAAGGCCGAGGAAGCGGTGCAAAAGGCGCGCGAGCAGATCGCGGACCTCATCGGTGGCAACGAGAAGGAGATCGTCTTCACTTCCGGCGCCACGGAATCGGACAACCTCGCCATCAAGGGCGTCGCCGAGTTCTACAAGGAAAAAGGCAACCACATCATCACCACGCGCACCGAGCACAAGGCGGTGCTCGACACCTGCAAGCGCCTGGAGCGCCAGGGCTTCGAGGTGACCTACCTGGACGTCGACAAGTACGGCCGGGTATCGGCCGAGCAGGTGAAGAACGCGCTCACCGACAAGACGATCCTGGTCTCGATCATGTTCGCGAACAACGAGATCGGGACGGTGCAGCCCATCGCCGAGATCGGCGCGGTGGTGAAAGAGCGCGGCATCGTCTTCCACTGCGACGCGGTGCAGGGCATCGGCAAGCTGCCCTTCGACGTGGAGCAGATGAAGGTCGACCTCGTGTCGATCAGCGCGCACAAGTTCTACGGACCGAAGGGGATCGGGGCGCTGTGGGTGCGGCGCAAGCCGCGCGTGCGCATCGCGCCCATCATCGACGGGGGCGGCCACGAGCGCGGGATGCGCAGCGGCACGCTGAACGTGCCGGCCATCGTCGGATTCGGGGCGGCTGCCGAGATCGCCAAGCGCGAGATGCCCGAGGAAGGCCTGCGCACCGGCAAGCTGCGGCAGAGGCTGCAGGACTTCCTCTTCGCGCACCTCGACCACCTGGAGCTGAACGGCCACCCCGAGCACCGGTTGCCGGGCAATCTCAACGTGAGCTTCGCGTTCGTCGAGGGCGAGGCGCTGATGATGGCGATCAAGAACGTGGCCGTTTCGTCCGGCTCCGCCTGCACCAGCGCGTCGCTGGAGCCGTCCTACGTGCTGCGCGCTTGTGGGGTGAGCGAGGATCTGGCGCATACCTCCATCCGCTTCGGGATCGGTCGATTCAATACGGAGGAAGAGGTCGATTTCGTCGGCAAGTACGTCGTCGACCAGGTGACCAAGCTGCGGGCGATGAGCCCGCTGTACGAGATGGCCAAGGAAGGGATCGACCTCTCGAAGATCGAGTGGGCGGCCCACTGACAGGCAGCTGGACCCAATCTGGACCGGATGCATCCAAATTGGTAGAATTGCCCTAGGAGACGAACCATGGCGTACGGCGACAAGGTCCTGGATCACTACGAGAACCCGAGGAACGTCGGGACGTTGGACAAGGCCGACCCGAGCGTCGGGACGGGCCTCGTCGGCGCCCCGGCCTGCGGCGACGTCATGCGGCTGCAGGTGAAGATCGGCGACGACGGCAAGATCCTCGACGCCAAGTTCAAGACGTTCGGCTGCGGTTCGGCGATCGCTTCCAGCTCGCTCGTCACCGAGTGGGTGAAGGGGAAGTCGGTCGACGAGGCGCTCACCATCAAGAACACCCAGATCGCTCAGGAGCTGTCGCTGCCGCCGGTGAAGATCCACTGCTCCGTGCTTGCAGAAGACGCGATCAAGGCCGCCATCGCCGATTGGAAGAAGAAGCGCGCCGCCGAGCAGCAGCAACTGACCGCGGACCGTCCGCAGGAGCGGAGGGCGGAGTAGCCATGGCCGAGCCCGCCATCCATTTGACCCCCAAGGCCGCGGCGAAGATCCGCGAGCAGGTGGCCAAGCGCCCGCAGGCGGGCCCGCAGAGCGGCATCCGCGTGGGCATCAAGGGAGGCGGCTGCTCGGGGCTGTCCTACGTGATCGAGTACTGCGACACGCCGCGCACGCGCGACCGCCTGTTCGAGGAGGGCGGAGCCAAGGTCTACGTCGATCCGAAGAGCCTGCTCTACCTGAACGGCACCACGCTCGACTTCGTCGACACCTTCCAGCAGAAGGGCTTCAAGTTCCTCAACCCGCAGCAGCGCAGCGAATGCGGCTGCGGCGAGTCCTTCTCGATCTAGGTCGTCATGCCCGAGAGCCCGACGGTGTGCTGGAGCTGCGGGGCCGCCCGCGCTCCCTCGGATGCACTTTGCCCCGCCTGCGGGAAGGTGCAGCCGCCTCCTCCGCCGGCGGGCGTCCTGGACAAGTTCGCCGTCCTCGGGCTGCCGCGCGCGTACGAGGTCGACGAGCGCGGCCTCGACGAGGCCTTCCGCGCGCTCTCGCGCAAGCTGCACCCCGACCGCTTCGCCCGGGCGACTCCGCGCGAGCGGCGCTTCTCGCTGGAACAGACCACGATCCTGAACGACGCCTACCGGACGCTGCGCGATCCCGTGAAGCGCGCCGAGCACCTCCTCGCGCTCCGCGGCGTGAAGGTCGCCGGCGAGGAGCGGGGAGGATCGGCCGCCATGCCGCAGGAGTTCCTCGAGCAGGCGCTCGAGGACCGCGAGAAGCTCCTGGAGGCGAAGATGGAAGGCGGCCCCGAGGCCGTCGCGAGCCTCGCCGAAGGCGTCCGCAGCAAGCGGCAGGAAGCGATGGACGAGATCGCCAGCGCCTTGCGGGAGCAGCGGCCGACGCCCGCCCAGCTGCAGCGCACGGCGCAGTTGCTCGCGCGGCTGCGCTACTACGCGCGCTACCTCGACGAGGTCGAGGGACGCGCCGCGGAGATCTAGATGGCGCTGTTCGAGATCCTCGAGCCGGGAGAGACGCGCACCAAGGAAGCGTGCGCGACGATCCCGGTGGGGATCGACCTCGGCACGACCAATTCGCTCGTGGCCGTGGTCCGTCCCGACAGCGAGACAGGTGCCGGCAAACCGCGCGCCCTCGCGGTCGACGAGGGGTCTACCCTGCTCCCCAGCGTCGTCTCCTACGCGGGCACCGGCCGCCCGGTGGTGGGAAGGGCGGCGCGGAGGATCGCCGCCGACGCGCCCCGCGACACCATCGTCAGTGTGAAGCGGTTCATGGGAAAGACATCCGCCGATCCGGAGACGCGGCGGTTGTCGCCCTACCGGTTCGCGGAAGGCGAGAGCGGGACCGTCCGGTTCGAGGTGCGTGGCCGCGCCGTGACGCCGGTCGAAGTCTCGGCGGAGATCCTCCGGGCGCTGAAGCAGCGCGCCGAGGACCAGCTGCGCCTCGAAGTGCATCAGGCGGTGATCACCGTGCCTGCGTACTTCGACGACGCGCAGAGGCAGGCCACCAAGGAAGCCGGGCGGCTCGCCGGCCTCGAGGTGCTGCGGCTCCTCAACGAGCCCACCGCGGCCGCCCTGGCCTACGGCCTCGACAAACGCAGCCAGGGGACCTTCGCCGTCTACGACCTCGGCGGCGGGACGTTCGACATCTCCGTCCTGAAGCTCGTCGAAGGCGTCTTCGAGGTGAAGGCGGTGGGCGGCGATTCGGCCCTCGGCGGCGACGATTTCGACCGCGCCGTCGCCGAGCTGCTGCTTTCCGAGATGGGGCGCCCGCGCGACGCGCGCCTGGTGCGCCAGGCCATCGACGCGGCGAAGGCGGCGAAGGAATCGCTGACGCGGATGGACCGCGTCGAGGTGGAGATCGAGGGCTGGAAGCGGATGCTCACGCGCGACGAGATGGAGCGCGTGATCCGGCCGCTGGTCGAGCGCACGGGCCCGCCTGGCCGGCGCGCGCTCAAGGACGCGGGGGTCCCGGAGGGAAAGGGCCTCGACGGGGTCATCCTCGTGGGCGGGTCGACGCGCGTACCGGCGGTACGGGCGTACGTTCGCGAGCTGTTCGGGATGGAGCCGCTCGCCGACATCGACCCCGACGAGGTGGTCGCGCTCGGCGCCGCGGTGCAGGCCGATCTGCTCACCGCGGAGAAGCCGCAGCACGACGTGCTGCTGCTCGACGTGGCCCCGCTCAGCCTGGGCCTGGAGACGATGGGTGGACTGGTCGAGAAGCTCATCCACCGCAACACGACCATCCCGACCAATGCCACCCAGGAGTTCACCACGTTCGCCGATGGGCAGACCGGGATGGACATCCACGTGCTGCAGGGCGAGCGCGAGCTGGTGCAGGACAACCGTTCGCTCGCGAGGTTCCGGCTCTCCGGGATTCCGCCGCTCCCGGCCGGGCTGGCGCGGGTCGCGGTGACGTTCCAGGTGGACGCCGACGGGATCCTCTCGGTCACCGCGCGCGAGCAGCTCACCGGCGTCTCCCAGAGCATCACGGTGAAACCGTCCGCCGGCCTGACCGACGAGGAGATCGAGCGGATGCTGCTCGCCTCGATCGAGCACGCCGAGGAGGACGTGCAGGCGCGGCTCCTCATCGACGCGCGGGTCGAAGCACAGCGAATCCTCAAGGCAGCCGAGCAGCAGATCGAGAACAACGGCGACCTGCTCGCGCCCGAGGAGAAGCAGTCCATCGAGAAGGCGATGCAGGCGCTGCGCGAGGCCGCCGCCGGCCAGGATCACCGGGCCGTGCAGGACGCCATCCAGCGGCTCGACCACGACAGCGCCGAGTTCGCCAAGCGCGTCATGGACCGCGGCATCGAACGGGCGCTCAAAGGACACACGGTCGGCGAATTCGATCAGGGCGAGCTTTCGGAGCACGCGAAGAAGGCCTATTCGGCGCTCGGCGAGGACACCAGGGGAATGGCGTCCCCCAAAGGCGGAAGGTGATGCCGAAGGTCAGGATCTACGATCCGCGCGGCAAGCTGGAGGCCGAAGGCGAGGTCCCGGTCGGCACCAACCTCCTCAAGGCGTCGACCGAGCTGGGCGCCAAGCACGGCTCCGCCTGCGGCGGCGTCTGCTCGTGCTCCACCTGCCACGTCTGGGTGAAGAAGGGCTTCGACTCGCTCAGCGAGGCCGAAGACGCCGAGATGGACATCCTCGACAAGGCGTTCGACGTGAAGCCCTGGTCGCGCCTGGG
>Ga0114129_10003333_pt1 | contig 22577 bp, 21 predicted proteins | sample RhiMetdeltSRZDD1_FD_80071 | JGI IMG/M metagenome (GOLD analysis project Ga0114129, IMG submission 80071) | Populus rhizosphere microbial communities from Tennessee, USA - Rhizosphere MetaG P. deltoides SRZDD1 (version 2) (version 2) | ecosystem: Host-associated > Plants > Roots > Rhizosphere >... | reverse complement strand
GAGTCGCGTGGCGGCTTCGGTTAGTCGCGCTTCTTCTCCGGTGGGAGCCTGGGGCTGAGCATAGTACATCGCGAACGAACCGAGCACCTTGCCGCGTGATGACAGGATTGGCGTCGACCAGCACGCACGCACGCCGCTGCTCTGTGCCAGGTCGCGATAATCTTCCCATAGTGGGTCCGTAAAAATGTCTGTGACGATCACCGGCTCGCCGCGATACATGGCGGTGCCGCACGATCCCCTTTTCGGCCCGATTGGCTGACCATCAACCGCTTTGACGTATTGCGGCGGCAGACTCGGCGCCACGCCATGTTCGACGTGATTGCCGTCCGCGCTCAGCAGGAGAACCGAGCAGAGCATTCCCCGAGTTTGCGCTTCGATCATCTGCACGAGGGTTGCCAGAATCTCTTCGAGCGGTGCGTTCGCCGCAATCATGTCCTCGACCTTCTGCTGACCGTTAGCGAAGGCTTCTTCATCTGTCACACGCGCGGAATGCAGCGCCTCGCGCAGTTCATCGGGAACTACCAGCCGTTCAGTTGGGGCTTCGGAAATATTTGGGTCACCCATGTGAGTTCTCCGAATGTCGAAAGCTTGCAGCGTTGTTGGGTGACACGTATTGTACGCCGATCTCAAGGTACGACAAGCTGCCAGCTTGTCGCCGGTGTTCGACAGGCTGCCCGCTTGTCGCGGTGTCCGGTTCTCGACAGGCTGGCAGCCTGTCGTACACTATTGTCCCCCGAAGCAGCAATAACCTGTCTACCGAGGAGGTCACTCATGAAGAGTCGTCATTACCATCGCTTAGCTTTCTTGCTTCTCGGCCTGGGTTTCGTGTCACATGCGTCGATTCAGGTGGCGGCCGCGAAAGCCGTGGACAAAAATCCACAACCTGAATCGCGGTTCGCGAAACTCGACGGCGCGCGAATCCATTATGTGAACTATGGCAAAGGTGATCAGGCGCTGGTGCTGATTCATGGCTGGACTCAGAACGCGGATGCCTGGCGCGACAACGTGGCTGATTTTGCCAGACGGAATCGCGTGATTGTGGTCGAGCTGCCCGGCCATGGAGAAAGCGACAAACCGCAGACGACTTACAGCATGGATTACTTCGCACGCGCCGTTGAGGCGGTGATGCGCGATGCGAAAGTGAAGCGCGTCGTGCTGGCTGGCCACAGCATGGGGACACCCGTCGCGCGGCAGTTCTATCGCAAGTATCCGGATCAGACGATCGCGATTGTCATCGTTGACGGCTCGCTGCGACCGTTTGGAGACAAGGCTATGGTGGATCAGATGATGGCCGGTTTTCGAGGACCAAAATACCGGGATGTCGTCGGCCAAATGATGACATTCCTCAGTGGCCCAAATCTGTCCACCGAAGTTAAGCAGCGCATCAACACCGCTTCCATGAACGCTCCGCAGCAAGTGCTGGTGAGCGCATTCGAAGGAATGCTCGACCCTTCGATCTGGGGCGAAGACAAGGTCAACGTGCCGGTGCTCGCGATAATGGCCAAGACGCCACTCTTACCGGCCAACGCCGAAGAGTCGTTTCGCGCGATTGCACCGCAGATCGATTTCCAGGTGTGGGATGGTGTCGGCCACTTCCTCATGATGGAGAAGCCGAAGGAATTCGACGCCGCCGTGATTCAGTGGTTGGACAAGAACAGCTTGTTGAAGAAATAGCCGGGTTGGCGCTAATGCGCTTTGCCGTCGCGACGAATGACTGCCAGCGACATATCATCGACCAGCGGACGCGTCGCCGCGAAATCCTGAACCGCGCCAAGCACAGAAAACAGGATTGAATCAGCAGACCCTTGATGCGACGCGCGCAGATGACGTTCCAGCCGCGCGTAGCCGAATTCCTCGCCGGCCGGGTTGAGTGATTCCGTGATGCCGTCGGAATAGATCAGCAAAGTGTCGTCCGCACTAAACACGCAGGCACCGGTGCTGTACTCAGCTTCGGCCAGCGCTCCCAACAACAGTCCGCCGTCGGTCAACATCTCCATCTGCCCATCGCCGCGAAGGAGAAGGGCAGGCGGATGCCCGGCGCTGCAGTAGTTGAGCACGCCCGTATCGGGATCCAGCTTCGCTAAAAACAAACTCGCAAAGGGCGTCACTGCAGGAGTGCGAGAGATGTCTCGATTGACGCCGGCGACGATTTCCTGCGGTGTTGCACTTGGCGTCGTATGCGCCCGCACGAGGCCAACCAGGTGTGGCGTCCACATGCCGGCGGCGAGTCCCTTACCGCAAATGTCGCCCAAAGCGAAGACCACTCCGTCACCCGTCTCCTCAACCGAGAAGAAATCGCCCGGCAGTTGGCGTACGGCGAAGATCTCGCTGGCAAAATCGAAGTTGCCAAAGCGCAGATGTCGCGGCGCGCAGAGGCGACGATGCACTTGCGCGGCCTCAAAAATCGAGGTGTGCAACTCGGCATAATCGCGCTGCAGCGCGTTCAGTTTCAGCTCGAGATCCTGACGCCGCGGTTTACGTATTGCCCGTCTGGAATACGGCCGAACATCGACTGACTTGCGGGGCGCGACTGCCTGGCTGAATGTTTGCGACATGGTCTGCTCCTGCCGTGACCAAGAGAAAAAAAGACTTGGGGAACTCGAAAGCGCTCTAGTTAACCTACGAATTTATAACCAGTACCGTGCACTGTAAGAATGAAACGCGGCTCCTCAGGATTTGGTTCCAACTTCTGTCGCAGATGAACGATATGCGTATCGACTGTCCGCGTGTTGGGATAGTTTTCGTAGCCCCACACCGCATCGAGCAGCCGATCGCGGCTCAACGTTTCTGCGGGATGTGCGATGAAGTACGCGAGCAGCGCGAACTCTTTCGCTGAGAGTTCCACGCGCGATCCATTGCGCACGACTTCATTGCGACGAATGTTCACTTCGACGTCGCTGAATTTGTAAGTTTCGGGCGCCGCCTCGTGCGGGGTGGCACGCCGCAGCACGGCTTTCACGCGCGCCATCAGCTCGCGAATCGAAAACGGCTTGGTGACGTAATCGTCTGCGCCAAGCTCGAGGCCGACGACTTTGTCGACCTCCTGACCACGCGCCGTCAACATGATGATCGGCAGCGAGGGTTTCTTTGATTTCAATTGCTTGCACACGTCCAGTCCGCTCATGCGCGGCATCATGACATCGAGCACAATCAAATCCGGCTCGTCAGCCAGCGCCCGCTCGAGTCCCTCGGCGCCATCGCCTGCGCTGATCACTTCATAACCTTCGTATTCAAAGTTGTCGCGCAAACCGGCGACCATTGCCGGTTCGTCTTCGACAATCAGAATGCGCGTTCTTTTAACGTCAGCCGGCTCAATCACCGCGCTGCCGTTCGGTTTTCCGTTGGATTTCAAATTCGTACTCATGAAAGTTTGGGCTCCTGTAAATCTATTGGCCGTCACCAGCCGGTCTGGTCGTCCTTACGCATGGTTGTGTGACACAACCTTGCCGTTGACCGGAAGGCACAAAATGAATTTGCTGCCCTTACCGGGCGTGCTGTCAACCGCAATGCTGCCGCCGTGCGCGTCGGTAATATGCCGCACCAGCGACAGCCCGAGGCCGCTGCCCTTCGTGTTATGCACCAGTGGATCGCCGGTGCGATAGAACTTCTCGAAAATCTTCGTTTGTTCACGTCGCGTGATGCCGATGCCGCGATCTTCGATTTCCAATTTCACCGTGCCGTTTTCGCGGTACAGTTTGACGTCGAGAAACTTTTCGTTCGGCGAATACTTCAAAGCGTTGTTCATCAGGTTGAGCAGTGCGCGCGCAATGGCTTCGCGATCGAGAAAGAGCGTTGGCACCGTCACGTCGATTTCCTCTTTGAGCGTGAATCCCTGCTGCTCAATTTGATAGCGATAAGAATCGAGCGTATTTCGCACGAGATCGGCAATGTCGGTCTCGCGAAACTCATATTCTTTGTGGCCTGCCTCAATGCGCGAGAAATCCAGAATGTTGTTAATGAGCCCGGTCAGCCGCTCGCTCTCTTTGCGAATGATTTTGTAGTAGTCGTGCTTCTTTTCTTTGGTGGTAATGCGACCCAGCTCGAGCGTCTCGGCGTAAAGCCGAATCAGCGCCAGCGGCGTGCGCAACTCATGCGAAACATTCGAAACAAAATCGGACTTCAGTTTCGCCAGGGCCATCTCTTTGCTGACGACGTGTTTCGTCAGAATCAATCCGATCACGATTAACGCCGAAAGGATCCCCAGGATTAAGAAATTTCGATGCATCCAGCTTTCGCCAAGCTGTTTCGCGCTAGTGCCCTGAAATTTGATGCCTAACGACAGCCCGCCGAAGACATCATCGAATTTCTTGGTGACTTCAGGTTTCCCATCCCCCCAACCGGTGGAAGTCGCAATGGGCTTGAGGTCGCCTTTCATTTCGTAATCAGTCGGATAGACCATGATCGCGATCTGATTGCCGCTTTGCTCTTTGGCTTTCCAATCGACCGCTTCCTGTAACGCCCCCGGGAAAAAAGTGTTCTTAATGAAACAGGGATCGAAAGTGGCGCCGGCAATCACCGGTTTATCTTTCGTCGTATTGGGATACGTGTGGAAGATGGTCCAGAGATAACCGCCGCCTTCGGCGCGTTTCGTCTTGTCGGCGTAGAACAGCGGGCGCGATTTGCTGTGGATCATCTCCACCATCATCTTGCCTTCAATGCCAAACCAGCCGGGCAACATCTCAGAAAGCCGGTCATGTTCCTTGCGCACGTATTCGTCGCTGAGTTGACTGGGCTGCGAGCGAAAGACCATGCCGTCCTGTTCGTCCCAAATAAAAGCGTGCGCCAGCGTTGGGTTATTTATGAGCAACTCGTCGAGGGCTTTTCCCTTCTCCTCCTCTGACAGGTCGGGCGACGGAAGCTGACTGGTTACTTCTTCCACCATGCTCAAGGCCTTCTTATCGATGTTCTTCTCAGTGATGGCGAGCACTTCCTGAAAGTCGCGGTGAATCATCGCTTCGAGCACTTTGTCGCGCTCGAAGGTACGCAATTGATAGAAGTTCACCACGATCAAGGCGGCCGCCGGCAGCAGCACGGCCACAATGAGCGTCAGGATGAGCCGAAATCGATTGAACCCGCCCAGCAATTTTCTTTTCTTCATGTCGGGACCTCCGACCAAATCGCGCACAGTATACGCCCGGCCCCGTCAAGGCATGTCAATGTCAAGTAAAAAGATGTCAAGAGTTGTGAAGCGGCATCTGCAAATCAGGCAGATTACGCGGATAAACACGTATTACCATTCGGCAAGACAGGAAACGATGGCCAGTGCGGCCGGAGGTCGAGGCTTTCCAGTTTTCTTTAATCTGTGTAATCTGCGTAATCTGCGGATTTGGTTTTTCCCCAATGCTCTTCGTTCAGTCTAATCTCGCGCATTCTCTCCAGTCGCCATTCGTGCGCGTGCTGCTGGGCGCCATTGCGATTGCGCTGATCTACGTCTTCTACCGCGAAGTCAAAAAGATTCCCGCGAAACTCTTCACGCTGATGATCACGGCGTTCGTCGACATGGTCGGACTGCTGATGATCATTCCGCTGTTGCCGTTCTACGTGAAGAGTCTGGGCGGCGCCGGAATCAACGTACTCGGATTTCATCTGGGGGTCGGCACGATTTCGGGAATCATTGTCGCGGCCTTCACCGTCGCGCAGTTGTTAAGCGCGCCGATGTGGGGACGATTTTCCGATCGCGTTGGACGAAAACCGACGCTATTGATTGCGCTGACCGCCGCCGGAATCTCGTACCTGGTTTTCGGATTCGCTACTTCCCTTTTCGTACTGTTCATCTCGCGCATCGTGCAGGGTGCAGGTGGTGGCACGGTCGGCGTCATTCAGGCGTACGTCGCCGATTCAACCGACGCGAAAGACCGCGCGCGCGCGTTAGGTTGGCTTTCAGCGACGACAAACCTCGGCGTTGCGCTCGGGCCCGTGCTCGGATCGTTTGCGATTGCGGTTGGCAAACGAGATCTCATGCCCGGCTCCGGAACGTTGCAACTGGGTCATGCGGCGCCGGGGATCATGGCCGCGGGTTTGTGCCTGCTGAACATTCTGTTCGCGATGCGTTATTTGGGCGAATCACGCGAGGTCATCGCGCACTCTGAATCAGACATCGTTCCGCGCAAATCAGGTGAAGCCGCCTGGAACATTTTGTCGCAACCAAGCGAACCGTCTTCACGCCTCATTCTGATTTACGCGATCAGCATCGGGGCATTTCAGGGCAGCTTTTCCGTGCTCGCGTTGTTTTTGAACGCGCGCTTTCAGGTGACTGAACTAACGATCGGTTACTTTTTCATGTACACCGGCGCGATTTCAGTCTTCGCGCGCGTGCTCTTGCTGGGACGGATGGTTGACTGGCTGGGCGAGGCAAAGCTTTCACGCGTCGGTTTAATTCTCCTGGCTGCCGGCGTGGTCGGCATGCCGCTGTCGAGCAACATTGGCATGCTGGCAATCGCAGTCGCGTTGATCCCGCTGGGCACTGCGTTCACGTTTCCGTGCGTGACGGCCCTCTTGTCCCGGGTCGTGCATCAACGCGAGCGTGGCTTGTACATGGGCATGCAACAGACTTACGGCGGCGTGGCGCGCATCATTGCTCCGCTGTTTTACGGCTGGGCGTTTGATTCGCTCGGCGTCTCGTCCCCGTATTACTTTTCGAGCGCAATCATCGCGACAACGATCTTTTTAGGATTCGGCCTGGATAAATACGCCAGGCACGAGGCCGCACCGCCAACTCCATCCAGTACCGAACCGCAAGTCGAATCTCCGCCGCTGGTGGTCGCTAAAGCCGTCGCCGCTTCTGAACCCAAAGACTAGTCTGGAAACTGCGACGAGTTAGGTCCGAACTTCAGGTGAGTAAAGTTCGTCACTCTCCACGTCAAATACACGATTGAGTCGCGCTCGATAATTCTCGAACGCGATTTGCGCTCCCAATTCCAACAGTTGTTCTTCCGAAAACTGATTGCGCAAGCGCGCAAACAATTCAGCCGAGACATTCGCGGGAGCTTCAGCCATGGCATCGGCGAGCTCGATTACCAGGCGGTCTTTCTCGTTGAATAACCCCAAATCGAAATCGTTGTTGGGAGGTTGAGCGCTCTTCGCGACTGCCAGCAGCTTCTCGTCCGTGAGTCCAGCTTTTCTGCCCACGGCAGAATTGATATCGACTCAAAACGGACAGCCGATGCGTGCGGCCGTGCGAACTTTCGCAAGTTGAATAAACCGCAAGGACACCCGCCGCTTGCGACCGAGGCCCGCTTCCATTCCGATCGAGCCCCAGACAATGCCCGGCACGCGCATTTGCAGCTTTACCGGCGTCAGGTCCTTGCCGAACATTTTGCGCATCGTGCGGTAGAACCAGCGCAGATGCCACGGCGCCTGACCTTTTTCTAAACCGGAAATTCGGGGCATCTGCGCTATTCGGAACGCTCGGATGCGGCTCTCAGTCGATCGGCTCGGCCGTCAACTGCGGCTGATTCTTCAGCGGACCAACTCCTTGCTTGCCCGGATGATCGGGGATCGTGATCCGGATCTCGCTGACGTTGTTTCCATAGTTCAACTCGGGAAGTTGATGACATTTGCCGTTTGAATCTGTGTTCGGACAAGGCTCTCCCGAAGTGGCATCGAAAGCCGGATTAACCGTTATTCGAATGATGTAATCGCCGGGCGGAACCACTGCTTGTCCGTCGCCCCCGTCGAGCACGAAATACTGGCCGCCAAGTTTCCACACATAGGTGTCAGCCCAGCCAACGCTGATGCCCTGATTGCCGGGAATTGCCGGTTCGGTGTCCGTCGCAGGCGCGCCACATGAAAGGTAGTTGCGATCGTTGTTCGCCGGGCCGGGGTAGTTCTGATACTTCTCGATATCGATCATGCAAAAGCCACGCTTGGCAGCGCGCCAAACGAATCCTGAATTCGCATCTACCAGCTCATACAAAGTGTAGTGGCGAAAGTGAAAATGCCGGTGACAGGTCGCGTACTCAAACAAGCCGTCACCCGCCAGGAAATGAACGTTCGGGTCACCGATATTCACATCGGCCGTGCCGATGTTAGGCGTGGAAACGGTAAAGCGCAGCAGCGTGTGTTCGCCGGGGGTGATCCCACCTTCCTGCACACTGCAAAAACTCGCCGGCAGTTTTTCGTCGCGAACGACCCAGTTTTGCAAAAGGCGTTTTTGATCGACGATGAGATCGGGCTTTCCTGCCGGAGCTGCTAACGTTTGCGGCCGGTGCAGGGTAAAGGAAATTCCGGCGGCGAGACAGAGAAGCGAAGACAGAGCGATCCATTTTTTCATTTTTCCTTCTCCTTAGTTACTTAGGTTGTGGCAGGGGGAAAACTAGCGAAGCAAAACTAGTTGCTGAACTAAAAAATGTCAATGAGACGGCGGTTCGCGAGGCCGTTCATGGCAACTCCTTCGCAGCTGCCAAAACTTGTTCCGGCGTCGTCCGCTTCCAATAATTTTCCGTCAACATTCGCCAACGCACGGTGCCTGATGAGTCGAGCAGGAACTCTGCGGGACGCGAAATGTCTTCGCCCGATGGTCCACCACCTTTGTGGACCAGATCATAATGGTTGATTGCTTCACGTTTTTGATCCGAAAGCAGCGGAAAAGTGTAGTGCGCCAGTTGCGCCAGGCGTCGCGACTCTTCAGGCGTATCAACGCTGATTGCGACCACGCGAATGCCGGCTTCGTTAAATGTGTCCAATTGCTTTTGCATGCTCCGCAACTCGGAGTTGCAAACAATTCACCAATAGCCGCGATAGAAAATCAGCAAGACGCCCTTCGCTGGCTTGTTGTTGATTGGCTGGGAAACCAGCTCAACCAAAGTTACCGGTTTGCTGTTCGTATCAGCCAGCGTGAATTCGGGCGCCTTCTGTCCGACGGCCGGCGCGGCCTGAGAAGCCGGCAAGCGCCTCGATTCGATGAACGCCACGAAAATAAACAGAGCTAGTATCAGAACGCTCAGCACTGTCAGAATTGGTGCGGCGATTTTAGAAAACAAACGTCGCTCGGGTTTGAAGGCGCGGCGCAGTCCAACAATCAATAAGACGAGCGCGGCCGCAAACAGCAAGAGGTTCAGCCATGGGAAGTCGCGCGTGAGCGGCCATTCGATAAAGATGAACGGATAACTCAAGAACGCGAATATCGTGAGCAGAAAACCCGCCCAAATCTGCCAATTGAACTTCTTCATAGGCGAACTTCTATCACAAATGGACGGTTTCCAGCCAGAATTGAGCAATTCGATTGAGTCTCGATTCTGCCAACCCCTTTTGACCAAAAAGCCTTGAGCTTTTCGAACGGTGAGTGGTATCTTGCTGCACTGGCGGGTACCCAATTCGTCATTTAAATCATAACGAGGAACTTGACATGCCGATCGTTGCGCGGAAAAACTTTGTTCGCAATTTTGTTGGAGCGTTCGCGGTACTAATTGCACTCGCCGCAACGTGCGCGGCGCAGGAGTCTCCGCAAAAGGCAGCGCTGGTTCGCATCAGCAATTTCGGACAGATGGACGATCGCTTTTATCGCGGAGCGCAACCGAAAGAGGCGGACTACAAAGACCTCGCGGCGTTGGGAATCAAAACCGTTATCGATCTTACGGACGACCCGAAGCCTTACGAGAAGCCGGCGGTTGAGTCTCTCGGTATGAGATATATAAACATCCCGATGGTCGGTAAGAAATATCCGACGGTGGAAGCGACTGAAGCCTTTCTAAAAACGGTCAACGATCCAAACACCGGGAAGTTCTTCGTGCATTGCGCCGGCGGCCGCCATCGCACGGGCGCAATGGGAGCCGTTTATCGTTACGAGTTCTACAAATGGAACTTCGATCAGGTTTATCAAGAAATGAAGAAGTATGACTTCTACACGAGTTGGGGCCACGGCGCATTTAAAGATTTCGTGAAGGACTACTACGAAAAGAAGCTCTCCAGCACCGCGCCGGTAATCACCGAGACGCACACGAACGGCGCGCGTAATCAGGAAAAGAACTAAAAAGGTTTTTGTTGCTTGGGTAAACGGCCGCCTGGGAAACTGGGCGGCCATTTTCTTTTGGAGTAACTGGTTCAGTTCGACCGTTCTTATTCACACCGTGGCTTTAGCCCGGTGTATGGGCGCAGCGAACAAACCAGAAACCGTTTTTAACGGTTCCAGCCCTAAGCTAACGCGAGCGCGCCGTGCTAAAGCGGCGGCGTGAATGAGAAGTCCTCTCAAACTGAACCAGTACATTGTTTTGTAAGTGAGGCGCGAACCGATCAACCCTCGTCGTATGCCTTCTTCGCATCGACACTGACGAATTCATCGGTGTCGATGATGTAAGCCGTGAGCTGATAACCGTAAACGCAGCCCGTGTCTAAACCAATCGCCTTCGGTCCGCGCCGTGGTTCTTTCGCCGGCCAGTGGCCAAAAAGCACCGTCTTTTCGCCGTTGTAGACGTAATACCAGGGCGTGCCTTCGTCACTTTCACGATCGGCGCCCAGCGTGCGCAGTCTGGTTAGATCGCCCGTCGTCTGCGAGTGCAACTCAACGTTTGGTCGCAGGCCGGCATGTACGACCAGGTGCTCACCAAGATCAATAATGAACGGCAGCGAACTCAGGAACTGCATGTAGGCGTCTTTCTCGCCTTTTAATTCCTTGTGCGTTTCCTTCTGCGCGTTCTTCAGTTCGACGTTTTCACCGTACCAAAAGCGGCGCAGGATAAGATCGTGATTGCCGATGACGGTGGAAAACCTCTTGTCGGTCATGAAGAGATCGAGCACTTCACGGCTCTTCGGACCCTTGGTGATTAGATCGCCGACCGAAACGACTCGATCCGCTTTCTTGAGTTTGACCTTTTCGAGCAGATCATTGAGTTCGTCGTAGCAGCCGTGGATGTCGCCGACTACGATTGTGCGTCCTTCGGATTGAGCCATGTTCAGCAGTCTACTTAGAGAAGAGTCCGTCCTGGAGTTGAATAAAGTTTCGCTTACTGTGTTTCTTCCTTAATTGCCGTGCGAGCTTTTCTCGGTTTGAGGGCGAAGCCGTCCTTCTTGAGCTTCTTCGGCGTCATGCGCCATTTCAGTTTGCCTTTGCCACCCTTAGGCGCGCTCCATTTATCGATCTTCAAATCGATGCAAGTGAGGGATGCCGTGGGAACTTTCCGCGTGTCGCCGGTCAACCGTTCGTACAGGTCTTCGAATCCCGGGTTATGGCCAACCAAAAGCACACTGTTAATCGTGTCGTCCAATCCCGAAATGATCGTGAGCAGCCGACGCGCGCTCGCCTCGTACACGCGCTCATCGTAAACGGCCGCATTCTTCAGTCGGGCCGCCGTCACAAACAATTCGGTCGTGTGTTTGGCCCGGGTGGCGGGCGAGCTTAAAACCAGATCCGGCTTAATTTTCTTTGTTTTTGCGTATTTTCCCATCGCTTCGGAATTATCGACCCCTTTTTCGTTCAAAGGGCGGTCGAAGTCTTCCAAAGTGGGATCATCCCAGCTAGACTTGCCGTGTCGGAGCATTAACAGGGTCTTCATTTTGGTCTTTCCTGGGCGCCAAATGGTTAAGTAAAATAACCTAGTTCGTCGCGGGTTATCAAACCAGCGGAACCTGACGCGCGTCCGCCCTACGCGCGATTCACTTAGACTTAACATGCCAATGTCACAATCAAGGCGGATGATCTCGTATGGACACCACCGCTACCCCGGGCGGTTGTTTGTCGTTGAGGGCACGGACGGAAGCGGCAAATCGACGCAGCTCACTCTGCTCTACCAGTGGCTGAAGTCGGAAGGCTATTCCGTCTTCTTCTCCGAATGGAATTCGTCGTCGCTGGTCAAAGACACAACGAAGCGCGCGAAGAAGCGCCGTCTGTTTACACCTACAACTTTTTCGCTCCTGCATGCGACGGATTTCGCCGATCGAACTGAGCGCGACATCATCCCGCCGTTAAAGGCCGGGGCCATCGTTCTTGCCGACCGCTATATCTACACTGCCTTTGCGCGCGACGTCGCGCGCGGCTGCGAGCGAACGTGGGTGCGCGACTTGTACCGGTTCGCAGTGCGTCCCACGGCGGCGTTCTTCTTTCGCGCGCCGCTGGAGGTGGCCATCGACCGCATCGCTTCGGCGCGGCCGCAACTGAAGTACTACGAAGCGGGCATGGACATGGGCTGGGCCGATGATGACGAAGAGAGCTTTCGCATCTTTCAGGGCAAGATTCTCGACGAGTACGATCGCATGACCATTGAATTTGGATTGACGCTAATCGACGCTACGCAACCGATTCATACGCAGCAGAGGCAGATGCGCGAGATCGTCAGCCGTTATCTGCGCGAACAACTCAAAGAAAAGGTGGTGGCGCCGAAATGAAAGAAATGAAATTTTACGGCACGGCGCTGCCGGGAATTGAGATCGAGCCGTACAGCGGCAAGCTGATCGTCATTGAAGGCACGGACGGGGTGGGACGATCCACGCATGTCGGACTCTTGCGCACGTGGCTGGAAGCCGCCGGTTACGCCGCGCTCGATACCGGCATGACGCGATCCGTGCTGGCGGCCCGCGGCATCAAGAATGCGCGCGCCGGACATACGCTCGGCCGCCTGACGATGCAGCTTTACTACGCGACCGACTTCGCTGACCGGCTCGAAAACCAAATACTGCCGGCGTTGCGTGCCGGTTTTGTGGTCCTCACCGATCGTTACATCTATTCAGCCATCGCGCGCGCCATGGTGCGCGGCGCAGACCCCGATTGGGTCCGGCATATCTACGGAATCGCGCTCGTGCCTGATGCGGTGCTCTATCTCCGCATGCCATCGGCCGAAGCGCTCGCGCGTCGTGTGCTGGCATCGGGCAGTGGCTTCGATTTCTGGGAATCCGGAATGGACATGGGTCTGGCAAACGATTACTACGACAGCTTCATCGCCTACCAGAAACTCATGCTCAAAGAATTCGATCGCATGAGTGGCGAGTACGGATTCCATGTGTTAGATGCATCCCGGCCAATCAGACGAACATCCGCCGCGCTGCGACGATCGATCGCGCGGATAATTGAAGAGACACCGACTGTTGCGCCGCAAAGTCTCAAGGCTGTGCCACCGGCGCCGCCGGCGCACGTGCCACCAATAGATCGGCCGGCAACTCCTCCCGATATACTCGAAAAGAAATCTGCATGAAGATTGCAGCCATCGACGTCGGCTCGAACTCGATCAAGCTCGCCGTGGTCGACGCTGCCGCCAGCGATTCTTTTGCCGTGCTCGCGCGCGAAAAAGAAGCCGTGCGACTCGGTCACGACACGCTAATGCAGGGACGGCTTTCGCCCGAAGCCATCGGCCGGGCGGTTGATTGCATCAAGCGCTTTCGCGCGATCGCCGAAACGCGCGGCGCCGACAGAATCTTCGGCGTGGCTACTGCCTCGGTTCGCGAAGCAAAAAACTCGTCGCAGTTCATTCGTGAAGTCGAACGTAAAGCCGGCGTCTCCGTCGAAGTCCTTTCCGCAATCGAGGAAGGCCGATTGATCGGCGTGGCGGCCGCCCAGGGCTGCGGCCGTCCCGAAGCGTCGATCCTCAACATCGACATCGGCGGCGGATCGACCGAGATTTCACTGATGCGCGACAGCTCGCCCGATCAGCTTTTGTCTGTGAAACTCGGTGCAATTGGCCTGACGGAAAAGTTTCTCAAGACTGACCCTCCCAAGAACAAAGAAATCAAAGCCCTGAAAGCGGAAGTGCAAGCCGCCCTCGAGCGCCCCGGGCGTGAGCTGAAAGGCCAGCGCTGGCAGCAGTCAACCGGCACGTCAGGCTCGATTCTCGCCATCGGCAACGCCCTGCGCCTGCGTGCGTTGAACCAGGGACGCCAGGCTGAAGGCGCGCAGCCCGCGGGCGATGAGATCAAAATCGGGAAGCTGATGGCGTTCAATGCCCGCATGTTGGAGATGAGCTTCTCAGAACGTCGCGCCGTTCCGGGAATTACCAATCAAAGATCAGAAATCATTATTGCCGGCGGCCATATCCTTGAAGGCGTCATGCAGGCGCTAAGAATTGAGTCTCTCCGCACCTGCAGTTGGGCGCTGCGCGAAGGCGTCATCATCGATCGCTTGCGCGAAATCGAAGCCGAATCGCGCCCGCCGCTGCCGGACTTTTCCGATTACCGTTTGCGCGGCGTACACGCCGTCGGCCGCCGGTTTGGATACGAAGAAACGCACGCGCATCAAGTCGCCCGGCTCGCCGAGCGCATCTTCGATTACTTGATGCGCTCAGACCTCGCGGTGCTGAATCGCCATCATCGAACGTTGCTGTCGGCCGCCGCGCTGTTGCATGACGCCGGTTATCACATCGCGCACGAGTCGCACCACAAACATTCTCTTTATTTGATCAAGAACTCTGAGCTGACCGGATTCTCTGAAACCGAGCGCGACGTGATCGCCAACGTAGCGCGCTACCATCGCGGGCCTGATCCGAAAGAGCGCCATGAAGACTTTGCGGTGCTGGATGACACCGACCGCGAGACTGTGATAACGCTCGCGGCAATTCTGCGAATTGCTGACGCGCTCGATCGACGGCACGATTCGCGAGTCAGCGATCTGCGGTGCATGCGCAGCGGCCGCACTGTGCAAATCGAATTGCAGTCGGCGGCCGACTGCGATCGCGAAATCCTGGCGGCTGAACAAAAGCGCTCAATGTTCGAAGAGACCTTCGACTGCCGGCTGACTTTCAATCGTCGGGCCGCCGCGAAACGAGCTTGAGTTCATCATTGACGTATGGCGAAAGCGAAGATTCGAGGACTCGACTGCGCGGCTTCGGCCGATGCGATGATCCGGCTCGTGCTGCGCGCGCAGATCAACGCATTGTGCAAACATCGCGAGAAGGCCATCGCGTGGAAAGATCCCGAGGGAGTTCACGACATGCGCGTGTTGTCACGTCGCCTGCGCAGCTCCATCAATGATTTCAAAACTTATTTTCGCAAAGGCAGCCTGCCGCGCCCCGCGTTGCGATCAATTGCCGACAACCTCGGAACCGTACGCGACATCGACGTGGAACTGATCGCGTTGCACGAGTTGAAGTCGGAAGCCAGGGGCGATGCGGCTGAAGGAATCAAACTCTTAATGGCGGAGTGGAAACGTCAGCGTCGTGCGGCGCGCGTTAAGCTGAAAGCGGCAATCGATCCGTCGGCCACCACAGAATTTCGCAAGCAGTTCCTGGCGAAGCTGCAGATAATTACTGTCAGCGTCCCAGCCGCAGCGCCTTCCGATCAAATAGCGCCCGCGGTCGCATCATTCCGGGATCTAGGCGTTCGTGTCATTGATGCGCGGTTAAGAGACTTCATCAGGGCAAGCCCAAGCCTCTACCGGCCTTACGACATCAAGAAGCTGCACGAGCTTCGGATCCTTGCCAAGAGGCTGCGCTACTCAATGGAATTGTTCGCGCCCTGTTTAGGCAAAGAGTTGGCGGCAAACGCGAAAGAAGTTGCGCACATGCAAACGTCTCTCGGCGAGCTACACGATTGTGACGTGTGGATTAGGGATCTCGGTGCGCGGCTGAAACGTCCCTCGCGCAAGACAATGCCCGAACCGAATGCTGAGAAATTGAAGGCGGGGGCCACCTGGCTACTGAAACATTTCGCTACTGAGCGCATGCAGCATTACGCCGACGCGGTGGCACGGCTCGAGCAGTGGGAAACGAATGGGTTCTTTGAGCAAATCAAGAGTCTTCTCGTTATCGAAACACCCGCGCCCGCAGTCGAGGCGGCCTCGGCCGCTTGAGCTGGAATTATTTGTAGATATAGGTCTGGCTTTCCTTTTGCTCCCATTCGACGCTGTCGATGTTGTCTTTGTCTCCGGAAATTATTTCCTCGCTCAGTCGATCCGTGCTCGTCTTGGGCTTGATATTTAGGAGGTAAACGATCTTGCCCATGGGCTTGTCTTCATCCGGATGATTGAGCTCGCGGAGCTCGGCATCGAACCGATACTTCCTGAACATACGCTTGAGCACCTCATGCGTTGTTTCCGTATTCTTCGTCGCGACGCTGACCTGCATCGAGCGAAAGACCTGTGACTCTTCGAAGTATTCGAGAATTGCGAGCGCCAGCAGCACAAACAGGCTCAGGATGATTGCCATGTCCCAACGCCCTACACCGGCTGCCAACCCGACACCGAGACACACGAGCAGCACCGTAATCTCCTTTGGGTCGCGAATATTCGTACGAAACCGGACGAGAGACGCCGCGGCAAAGATTCCAAACGCGCGGGCCGCGCTGTCGCCCACGACCATCATCATCGCGCCGGCGACGACGGCCATGAGAATCTGTGTCTGCGCCACGTAAGGATTGCGACGGCTGACGGACACGCCGCGCCGCGGACGAAACGCGAGCAGCGCGGCCAGAAATGCAGCGAGTGAAAATCTCAGGGCCACTCGTGCGGCAACAACTTCCCAACTCGCCAAACTCGAGGGCGCGAGCGAAGGTGACCGTTCTCCAAACAACTCGCCCAGGAGCGTATGCGCGCCTTCTTGCGGCGTAGCATCCGGAGAGCTTTTCGTCTTTGCCCCGTCAGGAGAAGGCGTCGGCAGGAAAGGTATGTTGGATTCCGGGCCGGTCTGAGGGTGAGCAGGCACGCTTGCGAGATCCGTCCGCTCACGCAAGAGATAAGCAACACTGCCGCTCGCAACTAACAGCGTCACGAACGTACCCAGCACAGCCAGAGTCAACCTGTTCATTTCAACGATCCTTTCTTCTCAGGGATGAGGAAATCAAACACCGCGACGATTAATGATCAAGTTAGGACGAGTGCCTTGTCCAAAGACGCTTCCGCTTTAGCGGATGTACGCTGCCGACCGCCGGAGAACTGTTCCGGCCTTCGAAAAACAGTTGGCTGTTGAATGGCTCCTCGCCGACGCCGATCTGCGGCTTATGATAAGTACCTTCCGAAGTCAGGATGCGCGCTGTCACGTTGTCGCGGAAGTAAGCGGGCAGCACCATGTCCTTCAGATAACTCTTCAACTGAGGGTCGAGGACGGGCGTGACCACTTCGACGCGCCGATCAAAATTACGTGCCATCCAGTCGGCTGAGCCTATGTACACCTCGTCTTCCCCGCCGTTCGCAAAATGAAAGATGCGGCTGTGTTCGAGAAAGCGCCCCACCACACTGCGGACATGCACTGTCTGCGAGAGTCCGGGAACGCCGGGGCGCAGCATGCAGGCGCCGCGCACAATCAGGTCGATTTTCACGCCGGCTTGCGACGCGCGGTACAACGCGTCAATCGTGTCGAGATCGGTCAGCCGATTCACCTTGACGGCGATGCGCGCCGGACGTCCGGCTTCCGCGTGCTCAGTCTCACGCTCAATCAGCGCGAGCATGCGATCGCGCAGATTTACCGGTGCGATCAGCAGACGCTTGTATTCTTTCTGCAGAGAAAACCCGGTCAGGAAATTGAAAAGATCGGTAGCGTCTTCACCAATATCGGGGTCGCTCGTCAGCACGCCCAGGTCCGTGTACAACCGCGAAGTCGTCGGATTGTAATTGCCGGTTGAAACGTGCGTGTAGGTCCGCAATCCATCAGCTTCGCGCCGAACGACGAGGGCGACCTTGCTGTGCGTCTTCAAATTCACCAGCCCATAGACAACGTGCACGCCTGATTCGGCGAGCTTTCCGGCCCACTCGATATTGTTCTCTTCATCGAACCTTGCCTTGATTTCGACCACCGCGGTCACCTGCTTGCCGCGCTCGCTCGCTTCGATCAGGGCCTGCGGAATCGGTGAGGTTTTGCCGGTGCGATACAAACAAATCTTAATCGCCGCGACCTGAGGATCGCGCGCCGCGGCTTGAATGAAATCGACGACTGTCGTGTAGGAAGTGTAGGGATGGTGCAGCAACACATCCTGCTTCTTGAGAGCGTCGAACGGCGATGCTTTTCTGCGCAGCGGAGGCGGCACCGAGAATTGAATAGGCTTGTCCTTGAGATCCGGTCGATCCAGATCGTAAAGCTGCATCAGGCCACCAGCATTCAAAACCGTATCGACTTCGTAAACATCATCCGTCTCGATTTCCAGCGAGTGAGTCAAATACTCGACCATCTCAAGCGGCATCTTCGACGAAACTTCCAGACGAACCGGGAGACCGAACCGCCGCTCGCGCAGCGATTCCTTGATCATTCCCAGCAGGTCCGCGGCTTTGTCTTCACGAATTTCCACGTCCGCATCGCGTGTCACGCGAAACATGTAGCCTTTGCTCAGGTGGGCACTCACGAACAGATGATGAATGTTGGCTTCGATCAGCTCTTCGAGCAGCACGAACCTCGTTTCACCCTCTTTGACGGGAACCAGCCTCTGACAAAGCGGTGGCACCTTGATGCGCACGAACCTGAGAGTGTCTTCTGTAGCGAATTCGCCGCTGATGAGCGCCCCGGTACGCACGTGGTCGGCATGACGCTCTGCTGTCAGGCCGATATTCAGGCTCAGATTGGACATGTACGGAAAAGGTCGCGCGGGATCGACCGCTTGCGGCGTGAGCATCAGAAAAACATTTTTCTTGAAGTACTCCGCCAGCCTTCGCTTCTCGCCTTTCCCGACTGACGAATACGGCAGGATTTCAATACCGGCCGCCTGCAGGCCCGGAATCACTTCTTCGCGCAACAGACGACCTTGCTCGGCGACCATCGGCAACACGCGCTCGCGAATCACCTTCAGTTGTTCGTCGGCACTGAGCTCGCCCGGCATCGGCTCAAGCTCCTCCGCCTCGAGCATTTCTTTTAACCCCGAAACGCGCACCATGAAGAACTCATCGAGGTTGCTTGAGAATACGGCGAGAAACTTTAGTCGCTCAAGGAGCGGAACCGATGGGTCAGCGGCTTCCTCCAGCAAGCGCCGGAAGAATTCAAGCTGCATGAGATCACGATTAAAGACCGACCAGGCAAGGAACCGATTGGTCTTTGATCGCTTCGGGAGTGTCGCCTTGCGCTCGGGATCAAACAGAGTCGCTTTACGTCGCTTCATGGGGATCAGTGGCCACCGGGTCAGTTCGAACAGCGCGCGTTGATAATCATGTTTGCCTTGCGAATGAATTCCGCCGTCCACGCTTGCGGCTGTTCATCACGTTCTGAGTTCCGCGACGCACGAAAGACTTTCGTAATCGTGCCATTTGCCCGTTCAGCGTCGAGCAGTCGCTGCAATTGGGTCGCGAGCAGTTGCCGGCCATCTTCGCTGACCCGCGCGTCGCCGATGCTCTTTGCCGTCGAAGTGCATTGGCCGCCGCTCACCTTGATCGGATCTTTCTTTTTCCAACCATAAAGCCGGGCTTTGCTTTCGCTGGCGCTGGAGTAACCAAACGTCGAGCCCATGTCGCTCACATAAAAAACGGCTTGCCCAGGTGCACAGACGCGCTGGGTCCCGTTTTTTGTCGAGTCAAGGCAGGCGATTTTGTGATTGTCGGTTTTGGTGTCGCCATGATCGATGAACGCGAGCCAAAGTTTGAACGCGTCAATCTCTGCGCGGCTGTTTTGCTGTAGCATTGTCAATGTTCCCGCCAGTGGCGCCGCGTCCTTGTCGTTGCAATTGACGTCGATGCCGCGCCCGAGCGACATCTCAATTCCTGCGGCGGGCTGAAACGGCGACCAGGGAGCGCCCTGAAAGCCTTTCGTCAGACTCTTTTGGCAATCAGGACAAGTGACGTCTGCTACCCACTCGTCGTCGGCAAAGAAGCCGACCGCCTTCGAGAATCGTGATGACAGAAACTCGCCGTAGATCTCGCCATTGCGTTTTTCCGGAGACTGTCCTTTGAAGTGCGGTTTGATCTTGTAACGAATCAGTTGACCGTCATTATCAACATTTCCCGGTACCGAGCAGTGGAACTTCGGTGTAGTGCCGGCTCCCGGATTTTCGTCCTTGTTTGCGACGCAGTTGATTGGCCTCGCGAATCCGTTCGCATCGACCGGCGGCGAGCCCTTTCGCGGACCATTGGCTGGGTTGTACCCGAGGACTGGATCGTAACCCGCCGGATCGCGCCACACTTTGGACGTGCGCTCAGCTCGATCACGCTCAGCCTGTGAGAAGCAAGCCTGTTGAGCCGACGCGGATTTCGCAGAAAGAAAACCGATGCCCAACGTGAGAACAACACTAACAATGCTGGTGAATGATTTAGTCACGGACTCTCCCCCCCTATAAATTCAAATTCGAACGTCAGCCGATGGGAATCGAGAGTTCCGAGACTCGATTCGGGGGAACATCTAAGCTGCAACGCTCTTGATTTGTTAACAGCAAACAGATTAGCACTAGTTGAGGGTGTACAGAAGAGTCCGCGGTAGTGGTGCAGTTTGATGTCCGACAAGCTTTAGCTTGTCGAAATTCAGGCGACAAACTGAAGTTTGTCGGACATTTGTTCCAAACTGCACCACTACCAGAACCCGCCGGTCACTTCTTTGCGTGGGCCGCCATCGCCGCGGTGCCGGCTCTTGAATTAGCCAGGCGGTTGAAATCCGGATGCAGAAATACGACGCGCCCGGCGACTATGGTGGCGACGGCCGCTCCCGTCATGGCGCGCCCATGAAAAGGCGTGTTGCGGCTTTTCGATTTCGAAGCGGTGACGTCAAACGTCCATGTCATTTCCGGATCGATGATCGTCACGTCGGCTCGCGCGCCAGTTTGGAACGTACCGCGATCGTTCAGCTTCAGAATGCGCGCCGGGTTCGTCGCGTACAGTTCGACCAGGCGTTCGAGCGAAATCACGCCCTGCTTCACCAGATCCATCGCCAGGCCCACAGACGTTTCGAGTCCCGTTATTCCAAACGGCGCCTGATCGAATTCCAGTTCCTTTTCGTCGGCATGATGCGGCGCGTGATCGCTGGCAATTGCGTCTACGGTGCCGTCGCGCAAACCGTCCAGAATTGCCTCCACGTGATCGCGGCTGCGCAAGGGCGGATTCATTTTCGTGTTCGTGTCGTATGGTATTCCCTTCGCGCCACCGGCAACGGCTTCATCAGTCAGCGCCCAATGATGGGGCGCCGCTTCACACGTCACGTGCACACCTTTTTCTTTCGCGCGACGCACCGCTTCGAGAGCACCGCGCGTGGAAACATGCGCGAGATGCATTCGGGCCCTGGTCAACTCGGCCAGCGCGCAATCGCGTAACGCATCGACTTCTTCCGCGGTCGCGGGCGCGCCGCGCAAGCCCAGCACCAGCGACCAGTGGCCTTCGTGCATCACACCACCACGCGCCAGTGATTTGTCTTCGCAGTGGTCGATGAGCGGCAGATCGAATCCGCGCGCATACTCCATCGCGCGCCGCATCATGGCGGACGTGGGGACTGGGCGGCCGTCGTCTGAGACGGCCACGATGCCGGCATCTTTCATTTCACCCATCTCGGCGAGTTCCGTGCCTTCAGAGTTTTTTGTAAGAGCTCCGATGGGCAAAACGTCGGCAAGTTTGGCGCGCTCGGCTTGTTCGATCACGAACCGCGTCACGGCGGCGTTATCGTTAATCGGATGAGTGTTCGGCATCGCGCAGATCGTCGTGAAGCCGCCGGCGACCGCGGCGGCTGCGCCACTCGCGATCGTCTCTTTGTATTCCTGACCCGGCTCGCGTAGGTGCACGTGCATGTCTATGAAGCCGGGCGCGACGATCAGACCAGTGGCATCCATGACTTCTGCGCCCTCGGGCACAGTGTCGCTGTAGCTCATGATTCCGACTACGCGACCGTCTTCGATGAAGAGATTCTTTCCCGTGTTAGTTGCCTGCCCGGGATCGATGACGTAACCGTTCTTGATTAAAAGACGCATTCGTTACTCGCGACTTCCCCTTTTCTGATGTCGAGCGCGGCCGCGCACGCCCCCTGTCTCACGCGACTCTGGACTCTCTTCCGTTTGCATCGACGGCTTCTCTGCTCCGTCCGCTGCGGCCAGCAGATAAAGCACCGCCATCCGCACGGCAACGCCGTTCGTCACCTGATCGAGGATCAACGATCGACCGCCGTCGGCGATTTCCGAAGAGATTTCAATGCCGCGGTTCATCGGGCCCGGGTGCATGACAATCGCATCCGGCGCCGCCAGATCCAGATGATTCAAATGCAGACCGTAATGCACTGCGTACTCGCGCATGGACGGAAAGAATGCATCCGTCTGTCGTTCGCGCTGAATCCGCAGAACGATCACCACGTCAGCATCCGCGACCGCATCTTCAATTCGCTGCTCGACGCGCACTCCCTGTTCGATTAGCTCAGCGAACTCGCGTGGCACTAGCGTGCCGGGCCCGGCGACGCTGACCGTCGCTCCCAATTTCGAAAGTAGATAAATGTTCGATCGCGCCACGCGCGAGTGGAGGATGTCGCCGATAATCGCGACTTTTAAACCTTCAATGCCGCCCTTGTGTTCGCGGATTGTCAGCGCATCCAGCAGGGCCTGCGTCGGATGTTCGTGCGACCCATCCCCCGCGTTCACAATCGCGGCGTCACACACGCGCGTCAGGTGATAAGGCGCGCCGGCCGATGAATGACGAATCACGATGCAGTCAGGCGCCATCGCTTGAAGATTGCGCGCGGTGTCGAGCAGCGTTTCGCCTTTGGACACACTGGACGTTGAAACACTGATGTTGACGGCATCAGCCGACAACCGCTTCGCGGCAATCTCAAACGAGGTGCGCGTCCGCG
>Ga0114129_10003332_pt1 | contig 22578 bp, 10 predicted proteins | sample RhiMetdeltSRZDD1_FD_80071 | JGI IMG/M metagenome (GOLD analysis project Ga0114129, IMG submission 80071) | Populus rhizosphere microbial communities from Tennessee, USA - Rhizosphere MetaG P. deltoides SRZDD1 (version 2) (version 2) | ecosystem: Host-associated > Plants > Roots > Rhizosphere >... | reverse complement strand
CCGATTCGCTCATCAGCGGCAACAGGGAGAGGCGTTGATTCGGATCGGCTATAAACCCCTGAATCAAAACTTGGAAATGCTCGACCAGTCGCCGAACGGTCGAAGGATCGAACAGATCGCTGTCGTATTCGACGGCCCCCGAAAGGCCATTGCCCATATCTCGCAGCAAAAAGAGGAGGTCGAATTTAGCCGTCGTCGGTTCTACCTCCACCACGCCGACGGTTAATGATCCGATCTGTAGCATCGACAGGGGCGCGCTCTGAAAAGCGAACATCACCTGGAAGAGCGGCGTGTGGCTGAGACTTCTGTCGGGCTGGAGATCTTCGACCAGCTTCTCAAACGGCAGGTCCTGATGCGCATACGCGCCAAGGGACGTCTCTCTCACTCTCCCAAGCAACTCTCTGACTGTCGGGTCGCCTCCCAAATCCACGCGCATCACCAGGGTGTTGACGAAGAACCCGATCAACCCTTCGATCTCTTGACGATTCCTACCTGCGATCGGCGTTCCGACGGCGATGTCCTCTTGTCCGCTGTACCTTGCCAGCAGCGCCTGGAAGCTTGCCAACAGGCTCATAAACAAGGTCACGCCTTCCTGCCGGCTCAATTGCCTGAGTCCGTTTGTTATCTCTTCCGACAACCGGAAACGCTCGCTTGCCCCTCGATTGCTGGCTACCGCAGGTCGCGCATGGTCGGTCGGCAACTCCAACACTGCCAGGCCGTCGAGTTTCTCCTTCCAGTATTGAAGCTGGGCGTCTAAGACTTCTCCTTGCAGACGCGCTCTCTGCCAGACCGCATAGTCGGCGTACTGAATCTCCAACTCCGGCAGCGGAGATTCACGACCTTCGGTGAAGGCTTCATAGAGCTGGGAAAACTCTCCAAGCATGATCTCCATCGACCAACCGTCGCTGACGATGTGATGCATGTTCGCAATCAGCACGTGCTCGTCTTGGGTCAACCTGATCAGCTTTGCCCTGATCAGCGGCGCGCTCGACAGATCGAATCCTCGTCTCGCTTCATCCCGCAAGACCTCTTGCAGCATCTGCTCTCGCTCCGCTCCATCTGTCTGCCTCAGGTCAAGACGGAGCGCCTGCAGATGACCGACCGCTTGGATCTCTTGTCGAGGCTCTCCGTCCTTAGAATGGAATCTGGTCCGCAACACTTCGTGGCGACGAACGATCTCGTTGAGGGTCCTGAGTAGCGCTTGATCATCGAGCCGGCCGCTCAACCTCACCGCGCAAGGAATGTTGTACGCGGCGCTCCCCGGCTCTAGTTGATCGATGAACCACAGCCTCTGCTGCGCATAAGAGAGCGGCAACTCCCGATCGCGCGGGATTCGTGCGATCGCCTCCTCAGAGGCCGATCCGCCCCTGCGTTGCCGTCCTTCCACTTCGGCTGCAATGGCCGCCACCGTCGGATGAGTAAACAGCTTCCGTAACGGCGCTTCTGCTCCCAGCAGGTTCCGCATTCGCGACACGACCTGCGTCGCTAACAGCGAATGCCCTCCCAACTCGAAGAAGTTGTCGCGGATGCCTACCTTCTCCACTCTCAGGACTTCCGCCCAGATCCCGCACATGATCTCTTCGACGGCGGTACGCGGCCCGACATATAGCGGGCCTGCTCCGCCCGGCTCCGGCTTCGGCAGGGCGCGCCGATCGAGCTTGCCATTGGTCGTCAGCGGCATTGCCTCCAACTGCACAATGGTTCCAGGCACCATATAGTCGGGCAATCTCCCCTGCAGATATTCCCTCAACTCCTGGCTGCTGACCTGCTGCCGACTTACCACATATCCGACCAACCGCTTCTCTCCCAGTTCGTCTTCTCGCGCCAGGACGCTGACCTGAGCCACTGCAGGGTGCTCATTGAGTACCGCTTCAATCTCTCCCAGTTCGATCCGATATCCTCTCACCTTCACCTGATCATCGACTCGCTTCAAATACTCGATGCGGCCATCATTCAAACGCCTTACGATATCCCCTGTACGGTACAGCCGCCGCCCGGCATTCCCGCCGAATGGATTCGGAATAAATCTCTCAGCTGTCAACGCTGCTTTTCCGAGATATCCACGCGCAACACCTTCCCCCCCGATATAGAGTTCTCCGTTGACGCCGGTCGGCACAGGCTCGATTCTCTGATCCAAGACGTACAATTGTGTATTACTGATTGCCCGGCCAATCGTCACCCTCTCGTTTGATGTAAGGCGGTCACAACTGGCGTTCGCCGTTGCCTCCGTTGGACCATACAGATTCCAGACCTCCAGTTTTGGCAACAAATTGAAAGTAAGGTCGAGCAAATCCTGGCTTACCTGTTCGCCGCCAATTAGCAACGTTTTCAGGCGCTGCGCAGGCGCATCCTCCTGGCCCGCGAGCAGGACCTCCAGCATGGCGCGCCACAGCGATGGCACGCAGTTCAGGGCTACAGTATTGCTGCTTCGCGCGACGGCCTGTAGCACGGCGCGAGGTAGCTTCACTATATCTTCGGTCAGCAACCAGATCTCATCGCCTCGCAATAGCGGGGCTAGCAGTTGTTTAAGCGACGCATCGAAGGAAAGGCTGGTGAGGGTCGGGATAGCAAGATGACGCCCGGCCAGTGAACTGCGATTTATCCAGTGAAGATAATTGGAGAGATTGCGGTGATCAACCATCACCCCCTTGGCTAATCCAGTTGAGCCTGAAGTGTAGATCACATAGGCCAAAGATTCAGAGGTGAGACCAGCGCCGAGCCGATCCGGATTCGTCTCCGGCTGCTCTTGCCATTGCCACTCTGCCTCGGATAGATCTAGCGCCGGCAGCCCTTCCTTGATTCCAGAAAACAGCCCTCGTAAACGGCCTTGCGTTAGCACCGCCAAAAGCGCGCTGTCTTCCACCATGTATTGCAAGCGCTCTGCCGGATAACTGGGATCAAGTGGCAGGTACGCCCCGCCGGCCTTCATCACGCCGAGCAAGCCGACGATCATCTCCATGCTACGCTCTACGCACAATCCGACCTTCACCTCGGCGCCGACGCCTAACTTCTGTAAATAATGCGCCAGTTGATTGGCTCTCCGGTTGAGTTCCTCGTACGTTAGCTGCTCTCCTTCATTGAGAACCGCCGTTGCATCCGGCGTTAACTCAACCTGCTGCTCGAACAACTCGCCCACACCGCGATTGCGAGGATATTCGGCCGCCGTTTGATTCCATTCAACAATCATCTCTTGCCGCTCTTGCCAGCTCATCAATTGCAGTTCCGTCACTCTGCGCTCCGGGCGGACAAGGAGCTCTTCAAGCAAATTCAGATAGTGGCGGCACATCCGCTCTATAGTTTCTATCTCAAACAAATCGGTGTTGTATTCGAAGGCGCCCTTCAACCCATCTTCCGTCTCAATGAAGTTCAGAGCCAAGTCGAATTTTGTTGTCCCTGCATCGATGTCAAAACGTTGCAGAGTCAGGCGCGGCAGTTTCAACTCTTCTGCGGGCGCGTTCTGCAATGCAAAAAGGACCTGGACCACGGGGTTGTAACTTAATCCTCGTTCCGGGTTTAACTCCTCGACGAGAATCTCAAACGGCACATCCTGATTGGCGAATGCGGACACAGCCGTCTCTTTGCAACGGGCGAGGCATTCTTCAAAACTCAAGGCGCCGGATACCTCGGTCCTGAGGACCAGCAAGTTGGTAAACAATCCAACAAGGGCTTCGGTTTCCGAGCGGTTACGACCTGCTATCGGAGTGCCTACCAGAAGGTCGCTCTGCCCGGTATAGCGATACAGGAGAGCCTTGAACGCAGCGATCAAGACCATGAACACGGTCGCGCCTTTATGCCGGCTGTATTGCTTGAGGCTCGGGCCCAGGCTGGAGGCTATTTCAAGCGCAACTTTGCGGCCGCTATAGCTGCGCAGGGCGGGACGTGGATGGTCAAAAGGCAGGTCGAGCATCGGCGGGGCGTCCGCCAACTTTGTTTTCCAGTAGGGAAGCTGGGATTTAAGCACAGTCTCCTCTACCCATTTCTTATGCCACACTGCAAAATCACCATATTGAATGGGAAGCTCAGACAGCGCCGATTGGGCCCCGGTTGAACAGGCTTCGTAGAGGCTGGTCAGCTCTTTGATCAGAACTCCCAGCGACCAACCATCGGAAATAATGTGATGAATCGTAAAGAGTAACAATCCTTCATCGCTTGCAGTCTGAAGTAGCGTCATTCTCAGCAGTGGCCCGCGTTCGAGGTTGAAGGGTCTTCGAGCCTCTTCGACAGCCAGCTCAAGCGCAAGGACGTTTGCCGCGATCTCCGGCCTCTCGCTCAAATCCACGATTTGAAGCCCAAAGCTCAGGGAAGAAGCGATTACCTGCGCCGGTTCACTGTCGACAATCTTAAATGATGCGCGGAGCGCGCCATGGCGATTGATAATCTCATCAATGCACTGCTGCAATGTAGCTACATTCACTTGCCCTTTGAGGCGGAACGAGAAATAGTCATTGTAAGCGGGATTGCCAGGCTCCAACTCGTTAATAAACCAGAGACGTTTCTGGGCAAATGACAGCGTTGCCAACTCGCGAGCGCCTCCGGCGGGTATTGTTTGAGAAACTGATGATCCGAGCCCTTCGCCCCGGATCAAATTATTTAGGAGGGCCCGCTTTTTCGGTGAGAGACTCCTGTTATGTTTTTGCGTCATCCCCTTTGCCTCAAACTATTTTTAGCCAGTTCCGGCCAGCTTTGCTTCGACTTCGTCGTCAGAGTAATTGATTACATTCATCATCAGCTCCGCAATTCGCTCGACTTTCATGGCCTGCTCATCATCCTTGGTTATACTTCCGGCCAGTTTTGCTACTGTAGGCGCGTCAAAGAAGGTTCGCAGAGATAACTCAATATGGAAGGTTTCACGCAACCGAGAGATCAATTGTGAAGCTAGGATCGAATGACCGCCGATTTCGAAGAAGTCGTCGTGAATCCCCACCTCTTCGACCCCGAGCGTCTCGGCCCACATCCATGAGAGAGCCTCTTCGACGCGATTCCGCGGCGGTTCCGGTATTGTTTCTCCCTCTGCTTTAATCTGCTCGACGACAGGTAAGCCTTTTCGATAAATCTTTCCGTTGGGCGTCAGCGGCATCGCCTCCAGGCGTACGAGCGCCGACGGGATCAGGTAGTCCGGGAGCCAGTCCTTGAGGAACTCTCTCATGGCAGAGACTGTGAGCGAGGATTCCGGTTCGAAGACTGCGTAAGCGATTAGTCGCTTATCGCCTCGCGCATCTTCTCGAAGCGTGACGGCCGACTGAAGGATGTCGGGGTGACGATCGAGCGCCGCTTCGATTTCACCGAGTTCGATTCGATGACCGCGCAATTTCACTTGCTGATCGGCTCGCCCGAGGAACTCTATCTTTCCGTCTGGCAGATAACGCGCCAGGTCTCCGGTCGCGTATAGACGACCCCCTGCGCGCTGACTGAATTTATCGGGAACGAATCTCTCTGCGGTCAGGCCCGGCGAATTCAAGTAACCTCGAACCACTCCTTGACCGCCAATATAAAGATTCCCAGTTATACTGACGGGCAGCGGTCCAAGTTTTCGATCCAGGAGGTAAATTTCGGTGTTCGCTATCGGACGGCCGATCGTTATTTTTTCGGCCGGTATTTTCACCAGATCCGATGTCGACCAGATCGTCGTTTCTGTCGGGCCGTACATATTATGAATGTCGCCCGTCATAACTGTTCCGAGTTCCTGCATGAGCGCCGGAGTCGAAGCCTCTCCGCCGATTAAGAGTTTATTCAAACACCGGACGGCGTCGAAGAATTCCGGATCGTAAGATAACTGTCTTGCCGTAGAAGGGGTGCATTGCAGGTGTGTTATAGCGCGCCTCGTAAGTTGAGCGGGAATCGAGTAACCCGCCTCCGGGTTGGATCGCTTGCGATTGGCCTGCTCCTTCAGTCGTTCCAGCAAGCTGAAGCTCTCAAGCACCGAATCTATCTCTACGCCAAAATCGATGAGGCAGGCAATCTCGTCCACATCGGTCGCTCTTATTCGCTCGACGGTTTCAAGGCATGTGCTCAGAGTGCCTATCAGCCCGCTTGACTGAGAATAGCGATCATAGGCATGCGACAATAACGCGTCCAGATCCTCCGCCGACAAGTTATCCGGGTCGTACCCTTCCCCCAGACTTCGAAGCAGGTTCTTGATCAATCCATAGGAGCTCTTTAAATAGGAGCAGAACGGGTCTTTGACCTTAGCCCTAACCTCGGCAAGATCATTGCCGACGAACGTGTGAACCATGAGAGTCACGTGCCCGGCGCCGGGACCATGACCGTGCTGGCGCCAAGACTTCCGATAAAGCTTTATTTTCTCGCTCAGTTCTTCGATTGTTTGCCCCAGCAGATGTGTTAATAGGTTTGCCCCAATCTCTCCGGCCACCTGAAAAGTGTCCGGAGCGCCCGCCGCCGTAATCCAGATCGGCAACTCGGGTTGAACCGGTCTGGGATAGATCTTCACGGCAAGTTGATTTCCCGCTCCACCTTGCAGCGCGACAGGCTCCCCGCGCCAGAGCTTTCGGACCGTCTCGATATGACCGAGCATGACTTCTTTGCGATTGGCATAGTTGTCGGGCATCAGGACGAAATCATCCGCATGCCAGCCCGAGGCTACAGAGACGCCGACGCGGCCTTTCGAAATATTGTCGATGACGGACCACTCCTCCGCGACTCGCACGGGATTGTGCAAAGGCAAAACCACGCTTCCGGCTCGAATCCCTATCGTTTCGGTGATCGCCGCGATGGCCGCTCCCGTCACCGAAGGGTTGGGGTAGAGGCCGCCGAAGGGATGAAAGTGCCGCTCCGGGGTCCAGACGGCGGAGAACCCATGACGATCGGCAAATTTTGCTCCTTCGAAAAGCAGTCTGTATCGGTCATCGGCAACTTCTCTTTCATCACTGGCAAAATAGAAGAGGCTGAATTCCAGCTCATTCTCGGCGGTATCGCCGCGCAGGTTCGCGCTTCGCTGGACGCGCTTATGTTCTTCTTGAACGACCACATGGAAACCGCGTGAAAGAGTCCAGAATAACTCAAGGATCGAGATATCGAATGAAATGCTCGTGACGGCAAGCCAGCGGCCCTGCGGCTCACTCCCAAAAAGTCTGTCCATCGCATGAAAAAAATTGATCGCATTGCGATGTTCGACCTGCACGCCCTTCGGCTTTCCCGTAGAGCCGGAGGTATAGATGACGTATGCCGTGTTTTCGGGGAGAACCGTCACAGCAGGATCCGCTTTGCTTTCATGGGTTATCAAATCACGATGGCTATCGAGGTAGACCGTCCGGACGGCGTTTTCGGGAAGAACCTCGCTTATTAGCCGCATGGTGATGATCGCGCACAATTCAGAGTCTGCTATCATTAGGGACAATCGTTGCGCCGGGAAATCGGGATCGAGTGGCACATATGCGCCGCCGGATTTGAGTATCGCCAGCATAGCTACGATCATTTCTAATGAGCGGCCGACACAGATCCCTACGCGAGTCTCAGGGCGGACCCCCAGTTTGATCAAATGATTAGCCAATTGATTGGCTCTCGCATTCAGTTCCGTATAAGTGACCTGTTCTTCTCCGAAGCTGACCGCAACCGCGTCAGGGGTTCGGCGGGCTTGCTTTTCACACTGTTGATGCAGGCATTCCCCTTCGGGATAGTTGCCGCCCGTCAGGTTCCAGTCGGAAAGTATCTGGACTAGCTCGGTCGTCCGCATCATCGGCAGATCCGAGACCGGCGCATCCGGCCTTCCTGTGATTTCGTCTAAGAGCGCCTGGAAGTGATCGATCATCCGCGCGATCATGCCGGCGTCGAAGAGGTCAGTGTTATATTCGATCATCCCCCGAATCTCTCCGTCCGCTACCGCCGCCGCTCTGAGCGTGATCTCAAATTGGGTCGCCCCTTGATTCAGCGGAAGAGATTCAAGCTCGATCCCCCCTATGCTCAAGGCCGCTCCCACATCGCTGATCGCAAAATGCGCGACCGCCTCCTGACCCGGCAAATGGGCCTTATGATAAATAAACATGGCTTGGACAAGTGGCGGGCGGGCAACATCGCGTACGCGCTGCAACTTCTCGACCAGTAATGCGAAGGGATAATCTTGATGCTCAAAGGCTTCAAGCGCCGCAATCCTCGTCCCGGCCAGTAAGGATCTAAAGGTGGGGTCATCTGAAAAATTTGTTCTGATGACAATCGGGTTAACGAAATAACCCACAACCTCTTTGAATTCCAATCGCCCCCTCCCGTTTGTAAGCGCTCCCAGGAGAAGATCGTCCTGTCCGGTGTAACGGTAAAGTAACGTCCCGAACGCCGCGGCCAGCGTATTGAAGAGAGTCGCCTCCGACAGTCTGCTCAGTTGATTCAACCTGTCTGCCGTTTCTCGGGGGACCTTGAAGCGGATACAGTCTCCGGCGTATGTCTGAACGGGCGGGCGAGGCCGGTCAGTCGGGAGACTCAGCGTGGGCAATTCGCCGCTCAGTCTATTCTTCCAGTAACTCCACAACCGCTCGCCCTCAACTTCACTCAACAATTCGTCCTGCCATCGGACGTAGTCGCTGAACTGAAACGCAAGGGGCGGAAGAAAGGCGTCGGTTCCCGATACTTGCGCGGCATATATAAGCCCTAGTTCCTTAATGAATATTCCTAATGACCAGAAATCGACTACGAGATGATGCGCGACCATCAGCAGACGGAAGCCTTCGTCCCTCTTGTAGAGAGCGATTCTCAGGAGCCGATCTTTTTCCAGATTGAATCTGTGGTTTGCCTCCTCTCGGATGCGCCGATCCAGCTCATCCTCGGTCCATGTCACGGCATCCACTTCGTTGAAACTTACCTCCTGCCGTTCTGCTACTCTTTGCCTAACGCCTTCCGCCGTGGTAATGAAATTGGTTCGTAGGCTTGCATGACGGTCGACCAAGATTTGAACGGCCGTTCGAAGCGCCGCCAGGTCAAAGCGGTTTCGGATGATTCCAAGGGCCGCTATATTGTAGGCCGGCGCATCCGTGACGAATTGGTGAAGGAAATAAAGCGCTTGTTGCCCGCGTGAGAGATTAAACTCGGCGCCGTCTTTCTGCGGCAGAATGGAAGTCGGGGGAAAACTCGAGGAGCCCTCCATTAGCTCGAACAAGAGTCTCGCCAGTTCACTAAGGCTTGCCGCCTGGAAGAATCGAGGCATCGCGATAGAGACCGCGAGGCGCGCCTCAAGGCTGTGCATTAACTCGATGACCGCCAAGGAATCTAAACCGTATCCCGGAATTGACCGGCTGACATCGATCGCGCTCGCAGCGACACCCAGTTTCGCCCCCAACAGAGAGGCCAGCCACTTCTCCATCGCTACGACGTCGCTCGGCAATGCGTCCGAGAAGAATTTCGAATCCTGACTCTCACAGATTGCAGGCTCTTGCCATGCGGCGAGAATATCGAATTTGCCGGCAAGGAAGTCGGTCCGGCATTCGCGTCGGCGGATTTTTCCACTAGAGGTGCGGGGGATGCTTCCCTCCCTGATGAGGCATATGGAGTAGGGGGGTAGCTGATGCTCCTCGGACACCGCTTGGCGAATCGATTCTATGATGGCGCCCGGATTTTGCGGGCGACGACCGATGACTTCTTGAACAATGGCCAACCGCTGCTGGCCGTCTACTTCGATTGAGAATACCGCGCCACAGCCTTTGCGCAATGCGGCAGAGCTGTTTTGCAGAGTCGCTTCGATGTCCTGCGGATAATAGTTCTGCCCTCGGATGATGATGAGGTCTTTAATGCGACCGGTGACGAACAACTCACCGTCTTTGATGAACCCAAGATCGCCTGTGCGAAGGAAAGGCCCCTGGCCGGTATCGGCCAGGTAGGATTGAAAGGTCCGGAGTGTCTCTTCTAGGCGATTGTAGTACCCTCTCGCTACGCTTGGCCCGGATACCCAAATCTCTCCAACACGGTCGGCAGGGCAACGAGTCGATGACTCCGGATCGACGATTATTACCGTTTGGCCTGCCGCAATTTGGCCGCCGGTTACTAGCGAATAGCCGTCTGCCCCCCCAGGCTGTACGTTGACAACGCGATTGTCTTTAAGCGCTTCATCGTCGATAGTGGTGACCAGAGGTTGCGATCCCCGCTTGCCTCCTGAGACCAATAAGGTCGCTTCGGCCAATCCATAACAGGGGTAGAATGAACTTCTCTTAAAGCGGAAGCGCCCAAAGGTCTCGAAAAACCTGTTGATCGTCTCAGGCCGGATGGGTTCAGAACCGTTGAAGGCGACCGTCCAACTGCTGAGGTCAAGAGTCGAGCAATCTTCCTGAGCGGCTTTGCGGACGCAGAGATCATAAGCGAAATCAGGCCCCCCGCTGGTCGTGACCTTATAGTCCGAGATTGCGCGAAGCCATCCGAGGGGGCGTTGCAAGAACGCGTATGGCGACATCAAAATACACTTCGCCCCAAGATAGAGAGGTTGAAGCACACCGCCGATCAGCCCCATATCGTGATAAAACGGGAGCCAACTCAGAATCAAAGATTCCTTGGTCTGCTGGAATGCCGCTTGAATCAACCGCTCGTTGTACAACAGGTTATGGTGAGTCACCATGACCCCTCTTGGAGTCGCGGTCGATCCGGATGTGTATTGCAGAAAAGCAAGCGTGGCGCCGTCGACTTCGGGGACTAGCCAGTCATCGGCCTGCCCTAAATCAAGGTCGTCGGTCGCCACCCACAAGAGGGATCTGAGTTCCGACGCCTTCTCCCACGACGATTCCATCTTGGATAAAATCGCCCTGGTGGTAAGGACGATCCGGGCTTCCGAATCGGCGGCGATCATCAAGATGCGCTCCATCTTGCGATTGAAGCGAGGCGGAGGGACAGGAACGGCAACTACACGTCCATAGAGACACCCCATGAAACCGCTGATGTATTCCAGACCTGGCGGGTAGAGCAGCAAGACACGTTCGTCACGCGCTCCCATCGCTCCGAGCAAAACTGCGACGGCTCGCGCTTGTAGGTCCAATTGGCCGTAGGTCAACCAAGCCTGCTTTTCCTGACCGTCGACGAGGAAGGTGAAAGCCTGTCGAGTCGGTTGTTGAACCGCTCTCTGTCGAAGCAGATCAATGAAATTCATTGTCTCGCCGGAGGGAATTTGGCCGCTATTTGTAGAGACTTCGGTTCTTGAATGCATTCGAGCTTCCGATTTGGCTGAAACGCACGGCTGTCCGTATCGGCTTATTTGCGATAGATTCTAAGCGGCTGAGAGGGAAGACGCGCTCTCTTCCGTCACTGTACCCAGGAGGCCCCTGGAGATTTCAAGTACGATATGAACTGGACCGCCTCCGCCTTGGTGAGCATATCGATGTGTGATTTCCCGAGTCTGTTCAACAGCAGTTGTTGGAGAACGCCTGACGGATATCCGCACTTCAACGCCTGCTCTTTAATCAATTCCTTTTGACGAGGCATTATCGGGCCGCTCGGCCGGGTTTGCGCCATCATCTTCGGGTCGATATAGCGCATCGGCCCAATATCTTGGACAATCTTTTCAATCTCTTCCTGTTCGCGTTCCTGGGGACAATACTCTTCCATACGGGCCTCCGGAAACGTCTCTAGACAAATCCCCTTGAAGAGTTTTCGCATCTCCTTAATCTTATCTCTTAGGTTGGCTGCGGGCTCTATGTATTTAGCAATGACGGAATTGATAATCGCAGGGTATTTTTCCTCACACGCCGCGGCGTCGGCCAATTTGGACGCGAAGCATTGGATGTAACAATCCCGGTGAAAATTATCGACACAAAATAACCTCCCGAATTTGTTTCGTCCGAACCTTACATTGAATGACATCGCATGATCCGTATACTCAAGGTAATGCCAAATCAGCATCGGCATATAGAGGGTTTCGGTGGGATAGACCGTGTCGTAATATCCATCGTTCATATCGACGAACGCGAGCTTCTCTTCTTCGGTCATGCGGTCAAGAAATACCCCGGAATTCGGCACTCTACTATCGAGCGGCTTTAGATAAATACTTCTCTCGGGTTGAAACAGAATCACTTGTTTTCTGCCGAATACCTGGTAGAGAAATACTTGGCGATGATCTCCGTCCCAATGCATATGAGCTTTGTTTCCTCTGTTTGCAACGAACAAGTTTGCAAACAGATCGTGGTCGCCATATTTTCGTGGTAAAGACAATACCTCTTCTTCCTTCAAGTCTCTTGCGTGGCACACCATGGGCAGTTTGAACAGCGTCATTATGCTCGCGGGAATCTCATATTCGCCGCACGATAAACGAGTCGAAGGGTTCGCCTTCACAAAATCCCAGTACTCATTGAATGTCATTATTTGACCGGGTTCAGCGCTGTTTTTGGGATATGTATAATCAATGACGAGTTTAACCGATCCGAAAATGCGCTTGGCGTCTTCCAACGACTGTATTGTTCGGATCTCTTCTCCGTGGAATAGGTCTGTGATGATGACTGGTTTTCGCTTGAAAACGTATTCTCGGAAAAACGTCTCAACGTCGGGCATGGAAATTCGATCGATCGATTTCAAGGACATGATGATTCCTTTATGGCGCCAGGCCGGTGTAAGTGACACGCCAAATTTTATTGGCGCCGTCATCCGCAATCAGCATCGAACCGTCCTTCATTACTAAGAGCCCGGAAGGCCGTCCCCAGACTTCCGGCTTATCCTCGGAAAGCATCCAGCCGGCAACGAAATCATCATAACCTCCTACCGGACGATTATATTGAAAACGGATCCGTACAACCTTGTAACCGGTTCGCTTCGAGCGATTCCACGAGCCATGCATGGCGACGAAAGCGTCGCCGCGATAAGCTTGAGGAAACATCGTTCCGGCATAAAAGGTCAAACCGAGAACGGCGGAATGGGCCTGGACCAAGAGATCAGGCACGATAGCTTGATGAAGCGGGTCATGCCATTTCCCTTGATGTCTCGGATCGGGGTTGGACCCTATGTAGGTGTAAGGCCAGCCGTAAAAACCACCCTCGTTGATGCTCGTCACAAAATCGGGTGGGAGGTCATCGCCCAAGCGATCACGCTCCTGGACGGCCGCCCAGAGCCGGTTAGTCCCAGGATAGAATGCCAGGCCGACCGGATTGCGGAGGCCGCTCGCGAAAACGCGCCGGCCGGCGCCGTCAGGATCAAATTCGAGAATTGAAGCCCGTGGCTCCGGTTCAACGTCCACATTCGATTGCGATCCGACGGTGACATAGAGTTTCGATCCTTGCGGGTTGAAGACGAGATTACGCGTCCAATGTTCTCGATATCCCCTGCCTGGCAAATCAGCGATCTTCTCGGCATCGGCTTCAGCCTTGATCTGCCCGGGTCGATAACGGAAGCGGATTATGGCGTCGGTATTCCCGACGTATAAATAGTTACGCCAAAACGCCATCCCGAAAGGTTGGTTGAGCGTTGAGGCAAATGTAAAACGCTGGTCGGCCGTTCCATCATGATTCGTATCCCGGAGAATGATGATATTGCCGGCCTTCGAATCGGCGACAAAGACATCGCCGTTCGAAGCCTGCGCCAGCCAACGAGGTTGTAAAAAACCTCCCTCGGCAAAAACGGCGGCGGCAAACCCGTCCGGTAATTGTAATTCGGCTCCTGACGGCTGCGGGATAATGCGCGGCGGATTTTCCGCATCCTGGGTCACAAAGGGCGGCGGTAAATCCGAGGGCTTGATCTCATAATGCCGCAATGTCGTTTTCTTGAATTCCCACGAAGGCGTTGCGGATTTATCAGGAGACGTCGCCGCTGCCGACCGAGCCTGGGATTGATTTGATTGCTTGACGCAAGCCAAACCCATCAAACCGAACGCCGGCCCAAGCCCGACGAACGAGAGAATAAGCAGGGTTCTCATAATTCCTCAAGAATTCGCCGGCCTAAAGAGCAAATAACTTGGTGATGACCGATCCGTCGTTGAAAGTCTCAGACGGAGCCATCAAATAATCTGGCCTCGGTTTGAATGATGCGCCCGGCACTTCGGGTAACCCAGGTAAATAATCCGTGACCCGCAACGCCACGTTTCGCGGTTGTTCCAATTCGAGAGCCAATTCTATCCCTTCCGCCGGGGCCGCCAAATAATACATAGTCCAATCGTTTTTGGGAGAATTGTCATATCGCTTTCCGTCGAGGGTAAAGGCGCGGACATTGGTTTCCGGGTTTAGAGTAACCATTATGAAAGGAGCCTGTCTGGTTGATGTAATACGCAGATTGAGAGAGCGGATCCCATTGGTTGTGGTATCGCTGATCACTTTCATTTCAGGAGCCGACGACGACAAAACAGGCGCTTCCGCGCTCAATACCGACAGAGGATGTCCCGCAAAATCGATGGCGGACATTCTTTCGGTGGAACTGGTCAAAAATTGTGATGTCCATTCGTCAGGACGTACGTTCAGACTCGCCCAGATGGCCTTCCCTGCATTTGCATTGACGGCATGGAAGAGACTGGACGTCATTCGATTATGCCGATCGAATTGCGAAGTGAATTTGGCGACCGAGATAAAAGTGATCCCCACCAGAACCGCTGTCGCAGGCAGCAGCCAATTTTTCGGCCTCAACATAAAATCGATCTGCGATATGAGCAGACCAACCGGCAGCATAGCCATAGCTATAAATAACGCGGTTATTCTTGGAGACAGTTGGAAGCTCAAGACTAGAAAGCAGAAATAGACCATCGGCACAATCAGCGCGATAGCTGGGAAAGTTGAAATAGAAAGTCCGACAGACAACTTCAACGGATTCGTCTCCTTCTTTCTAACGACGAAGTCGACGCCTTGCGCGATAAGGATGAACAGCAAAGGCCATGTAAATAAATAACTTCCGACAGGCAGCGCGAAGCCGGTATAAACCGTCAGTATCAGCCACGGAAACATCGCCCCCACGACCAGGTTATCGATGCTCGTCTTCTTCCTAAACCAGATGTAGAGAGCGGAAATGACGGCAATTGCGAGGGCCACAAATCCTAAGATGTAGAGTGAGCTGTTGTAGGGGTCGGGATTGCCTAAAAACAGACTATCCTTGGGCATCAGACCCGCCACTTTTTGTATGATTGATACGATGCTTGCCGAAGCAATCACGCTGAACAAGAAGGCGAATAGACCCAGGGCCATTCCGCCAATCGTCAATCGCTTTTTCCTCAAACCGATTACCACGACTGCAATAAAGAGCGCGAATACCGCAATGGCCAACGGAATGGCCCAGTTTGTCGGGTAATGAACCAGAAACGAGCCCAGCACACTGAAAAAGACGGAATTGCGGCTCGTTCCTGTTTCCAGGTCGATGTTGCCGAAATGGCGCGCTAAGGCGAGCGCATAAGATCCGTTATGTTGAACGCTGCGTTCGTCAATGGTATCCAAGTTGTCGAGTTGGTTGTGATGCGCATGAGCGCCCTGGAGGTATGCGAAATTGAGCCCTTGTACGTCGCCTCTTGCGAGAACCGTAAAATCGGTCACGAACCGCATGCGCCTGTAAATATCCGCTGCGAGAGAATTGGCGACAGGGTTCGGAGCCGCCTTGGCGAACTCGCCGACGAGCCAACCATTGTTCTCGCTTGTTTCATACATGACCGAAGCGCCGCTTTTTCCAAGGGCGTCAAAGTTGAACGCAATCTTAACATCCTTCGCCGCCGGATGTTTCTCGACAAAAGCTTTCGCGCCGAGAAGCGCCATCTCTTCGATGTCCGTAAATAAAAAGATGATATCATTGGCCAAAGGTGGGCCGACCCGTAAAGTTCGCAGCGTTTCCAGTAACGTGGCGACTCCTGCCCCGTCATCACTGGCGCCGGAGCTATGCTGGACAGTGTCGTAATGCGCTGACAACAATACGGACTTCCCGCCAGTTCGTGTCCCAGGCAACTTCACGAAAATATTCTCAACGATGGCCCCAATAACAAGCGAGTGGCGAATGTCGGATTGAGCCGTTTTTTGGATCTCCGGCTTGAGTCCCATTGCAGTCACTTCCTTGACTATATAATCGCGTACGACCGAATGTTCTGCCGAACCGGGGGGACGCGGTTTTTGCGCGATGATGCCAAGGCGCTGCATTGCTCGACCGGAAGAGAATTCGGTCAGTGGAGCCGATGAAGGCACCGCCGCCGGCGGAGCGGTTTCGAGAGTGCTCAAGAAGATGAAGAACGCCAGAATCGAAAAGGAGATCAGGGCGATCAGGTAGTCCGGACGCAGCCATGCCGCATAAGACCTGCCAGCCTTGGCGGCGGAATCTTGAGTATCAATCGGAAAAGCTTGTGACATGAATATCTCTCCATTCTATGAATAATGCGCAAACTGCCTTTGAAGAAGGGGGTGCAGCCCCTTGCGCGCGGGTGGATTGGTTTAGGCCGACATCTCTACAGCCCTCAACGCGGCCTCGTAGCACTCTATCTGCGGTGGTTGGCGGACCTGTGGAGGGGAGTTCCTCTCTTCGCCTCAACACTTGTCCCAGTTTAACCAGGTGTCAGGTAAAAACGATTCGATGATTCTTCCCTTGCCTTCTTTCCCCGCAAGGTCGCATGCCATTTTTGCCAGAGCAAGGTCGAGTATCCCTAACCCGAAGGGGCTGAAAACCGTGATACTTTCTTTGTCTTTGCGAGCGGGGATTTTGCGCAGGAGAATATCTGCCAGGCTGCCACTGACGAAATCACGGTGACGGACCAGTTGCTCGGCCAGATGCACTGAGGTTTGAGCCCGAAACGCATGATCTAGGTCGTCGACAATGTTGTCGCAAGAAAGTATTACCTCGGGGCTTAGGTCGCGCAAGGAGATATGCAGGATCGTACTCGCAGGCGCACGCAACGACAGGTCAGTAATATGCGGCGATACGGCAGTAGTCGCGATTGAAATCAGCGAACAACTTTCGAATACCATCTCGATTCTGGCGACGGCCTTCACTTCAATCCAAGGCGAGAGATCTTGGCATTTGTTTTTAAACTGGCGCGCCCTTTCCGGCTGAGAATCAAAAATAACCAGCGATTGCAGCCTTTCTAATACGGTTAACAAGAATCGCACGACTTCAAAATTGATCAGACCGCACCCAATCAACCCTACTGATGATGTTTCCTGAGCATTGTGTAAAGTCTGGGCGGCCAGGGCGGCGCTTGCGGCGGTTCTCTTTGCACTTATGATCGAACCTTCAAGAATAGCTTGGGGTCTACCTGTTTCGACGGAGTTAAGGATGACAACAGCGGAAGCGCGATCCAACCCTTGTTCCAAGTTTCCCGGGAAAGAAGATATCCACTTGATTCCTGCAACTTTGAAACCCGCCCCGACATAAGCGGGCAACGAGATGATTCGGTTCACTGGATCGTCTGGAAATCGCAAGAATGTGGAATGAGGCAAACTTGTCTCAGCTTTAGCATGCGCCTCGTAAGTCTTACGCGCAACATCTACAATCTCCGACTCTCGACGATTGAGAAGACCCAACACTTCTTGGCCAGTCAAAATTAAGATCCCATTTTGCATCATGCATTCATCAACGCGCCGACATGCAAGTTTACAAAAAGCATTCCAATATCAGCGATCAGCCCTTTACAGCGGGTTTCAGGTGGATGAATAGCCATAGAGGGCGCAGAGGACATAATGATTTCTTTGTGTTCTCTGTGCCCTCTGTGGCTAACAGTCTTCATACATTTGAAAGCCGATATAAGTCAGGCGTGACTCTCATTCTGAACGATCAGATCAAGGTCGTCTGGAACCTTGAACTTTAAGGAATTGGCGCAAAACTCTTCCCAGTCAGAGTCCACATCGCTGAAAATAACATTCTCGTTGTGCCATATCGACTCAGTCACGGTCAGGTCCTGGTGAATGAATACCACCTTATCGTCGGTAAAATCATCATCCCCCTTTTCACTGCCAACTTCCTTCTTTTCCTCCCAATTAATCCGATTCTCAACCCACGATGGAAATGCTCTCAAGCCCTTTAGATAATATGCCCTGCAGTACTTGCGTGGCTGCTGTATTGGCTTCTCTCCAGGGAATTTATCCTCTACTTCCTTCAAATACTTCGCAACCGACACGCGCCCCGCAGCGAGGGCGATCATGTAGGGAGTCCGAAGATCCCTCCCAACCTTGAAAACATCCGCCTTATTTTCAACAAGTAACTTGACCAGAGAAAGATTTCCCTTACCCACCGCAAAATTCAGCGGAGTCCATCCCTGTTCATCTTGCTGATTTACGTCAACTCCCATCAATATTAACTTTTCCACGGCGGGATAATCTCCCTTTTTCACTGACTCAATTAATTCCAAGTCGCTCATCGATTCCTACTCCTCCGAAGCCTCCCCCGCTTCCAGGGGAGGCAAAGTAAAGTTTAAAAGTCAGGACATGCTTCCACAAATAGCTGTTGTCTGGTCACTCATGGCTGTCAGAGCGCAAGGATGGCGCAAGCCCTCCTTAGCTCGACTTTGGCCATTTTTGATCTTTGAAAAAGTATCGGCAGACCGCGTAAGCTGAAGACCACTTTTTCCACGAGAGATCTTCAATTGCTAACACTGCATACCGAACTGTTGCCACTGGTTGTAGAGTTTGCGCCGCTGTTCTCCAATATTCGCTGTCACCTCATCACGACTCATACCGATTCCTGTATCGGAAATAGACAAGGTTCTTGCTTCTTTGTCGGTTTCCAGACGAATCTCGTATTTGTCGTTCTCTGCCAACAGCATAGGATCGGTCAAGGACTCGAAGCGGGTCCGGAAAATCAGGTGGCAGTTTGAACCTCGACTTTTTCCAAATGCCCCGTCCCTTCAAGTGTGATGAGGTCAATGTCGGCGATGCATTTGACTTTGACGTAGTCCAGCGTCAGCCCACCCTCGATATGAACTGTGCCATTACCGTTCCCAAAATCGGCCTGGCTGAAATCGCAGGCGTCGCGGTCCAATCTGACACCAAGCTCTGTGCCACCTCGGGTCTTGGTGAATTTAATGTGTACATAGTTGCGGTCGATTGCTTCCTTGAACAACTTGACCGTCTTTTCCGGACGTAGACCGGCTTCAACCGGATGATCACCCTCACAAAGCCTGTCGACGAGGCTCTTTTCGCGAGGTTTATTTGGGTCGGGTGGAGGCGGAGGTGGAGGCGGATTTTTCGCCATCTCCTCCATCTTCTTTCTGAGACTAAGAGGTCTCATATCCGTCCACATTTCTTTGATGAAAGCCAGACAGTCGGCTTTTAGTCCGACTTTTCCTACCCCCCTCCAGCCGAGCGGCATTTCCTTGTAATCCGGCCAAATCGAATACTGCTCCTCGTGATTCAGAACTACTTTATATATGGTTGTGTCCTCTTTATCGGGATCGTGCCAACTCATTTTATAACCTCCGCAACGGCCCCACTTAGAAGATGTGCTCTTTAAGACTAGTCAGTTCCCGGCGGAGCCGATTTTACAGGCGCGACTGAAGCAGTCGCCTGTGATGATTTGCAGAAAGATCGACCGTGAGCTGTTCAGGTAAGAATGATTGATGCTAATTAGCACAATGGGAAACACCATACATCCGCCAATCAATCAATTATTCCCATCAGGTTTAGCCCACTTAGCCTACCTTTTTTACCATGTCCTTCTCGATCTCAATGTGAGCTTGGTAGCTCACAGTCTCTAGAAGAATCCTTATCCGATCAGTATCTTTCTTTTTTCGTTCGAATATTCCAGCGAAATTTTTCAGCGGACCGTCTTTTATCATTACCCTATCGCCGGGCCTAATCTCCTCATCAATCCTGACGAAGCCATCTTCTTTTATATTGGCTAGAATCAGCATGATGACTTCCTTAGCGATTGAGGTCGGGCCTTCACCGAAACCGACCACACTGTGAACGCCTCTGGTGAAACGAACTTTATGGTATAAATTGTGAACTTCAAAATGAGCGAAAATGTAACGGGGAAATAATGGCTTCGTCACGTACGTTGGCGCAATTGAAAATTGGTTATAGCGACGCTCTCTAATTTTTGGATTTAAGATCGGTATCCCTAAAACTCTCAAATTGCTGCCTGCTCGATCCTCTTGTTTGGGGTGAGTGTGGATCACATACCAGCGAGTAACATCTTCAATTGCAGCTTTGTTCATTATTGGATGCTTCCCCATAGATTCGCAGTTAGAACCGAAATGAACTTTGACAAGCTACCGCATGTTGAGCCAACAACATTTGTAGTATCAATGTTAGCTCAATGAATTGAAACCGCGGTTACTGCGTGGACTACATCCCTTTGATAGCTCATGGGTGCAGCCAATCACGCTACCTTCGGATGCGCTGCGCGCGGTTTCTGTTCAGGCGAGTTTATCGCTTTGGGGCAGGCCAATACCCCTTTCTCAGTGATTGGGGACTGGAGCGTCTCTCGAAGGAGAAACGCTCCAGGTTATTGTCCCGCCATCGCGCAGGCGCTAGGGTTGCTCTCCAGCTTGGCCCTATCGTGCGACACGAAGTCGTGTTTAAAGCTGTTATGCCTGTTCCACAGGACATAACCTGATGTTACGCCATCAGTCTCCTACCAGAGCGTGCGTCACTGGCATTGGCGGTTGGCGGCAAGATCACCTTTCAATCCTTTCCAAAGCTGATCCATAGCGTTGAGTTCCGAGCATTGTTTGGGCAGCCAGACGAACACGATATCGAGTTGGACGGCTAACACCCGACTCAGAATTGCCGTGTGACAAGGCGCTTCATCCAGGAACAACCAAATCCTTCTCCCCGGGTGCAGTATCTGAGTAAGCACAAGTAAGCCTGGAAATCGCCTTGGCGGCAGTGTTCGGCGTGCATCAGCATGCGATGCCCCGTACGAGGGTTCAGCACACCGAACAGAGTTCGTTTTGCATTACGTCTGGTAATCGGAACGGCGGCTTGGGCGCCGCGCAAAACCCAACACACTCTCAGCGGCGGAAATAATCGGATGATCGTTTCATCTTCATACAGCAGCACGTCGCCCGGACCCCAGAAAGGCTTTAAACATCGGACGATCGCCCCTTGTTAGTTTCGCTGGTTTAAGATCAAGTTGCTAACTACAACCGATTCAAGATTTACAAAATCCGTGGAGAAAATTGTGTGAATCGTTCTCATGGGTCTATTTGACTGGTTGCAAATCAGGTGCTTCTCTGCCTTATCAGTTTTCCCGATGAGCGCTTCGGCATTTAATCTGGAAAGTTACAGAGACTAGGCGCTCTATCCCTACTCAAATCTCCTTCTAACACCTAATGTAAATATCGAAAAAGTATTTCACGGATTTCCGTCCGACTCACCCACTTTTTAGACGCCGCTTCTCCATTACCAGACCTCTCCATTCCCCAGGCCGCGTCCTCGTTCGATTTCGGGAGAAGATGGCTTTACATATTCCAGTTACTGCTACCGATCTCACCTTACCTTGCGATACAACCCATGAGAACGATTCGCACAATTTTCTCCATTTCTCTAATCTTAGGTTACTACCGACGAACACGAACGGCAGAAATAATACTGTAACTATATTATAAGCAACGATTTGTCACCCAACCTGCAATTTGTTATCGCTTTAAAGACCTTGCCTGAATCGATCATCTAGTTAGTTGAAGCGTGTGCAAATAAAACCACTGTGCAATCAATACATTGATTGGCGAAAACCTGGGTACGCAGGTATGAAAGCTAGTGTCAAGACACCAGCTTTCATACCTGCGTACCCAAGCGTCTCCCGATTTATGCGCAGAATTTAAATAGTTGATTGCATCCGACTTTAATTTGCACAGTCTTCAGTTAGTTTCGCTGGTTTAAGATCAAGTTGCTAACTACAACCGATTCAAGGTTTACAAAATCCGTGGAGAAAATTGTGTGAATCGTTCTCATGGGTCTATTTGACTGGCTGCAAATCAGTTGCTTCTCTGCCTTATCAGTTTTCCCGATGAGCGCTTCGGCATTTAATCTGGAAAGTTACAGAGACTAGGCGCTCTATCCCTACTCAAATCTCCTTCTAACATTTAATGTAAATATCGAAAAAATATTACACTGATTTCCGCAAGCGCTTTTCCGGGTTCTGGCGCCATTTTTCGAGGAAAGGCAGACTGAGCCTATTTCAACTTCTCCCTACGCGGCAAGCGCCGCTTCCCATACCTGCAGGATCATGGCCCCCTGGGCCGGCGATCTCCGATGCGTCGAATTGTCCTTTTTTGATTTTGTTCGCCAACTCGATTCCGCTTAAGGTTACTTCCGCATTTCCGAACGTCTTGAACCTAAACATCGGATAACATCTCTGCTTCACTCTCCGATGATCCTGCTCAATCAGGTTATTCAAGTAATTGTTGGTCCGGACGAGCGTTTGAGCGGGCAGTACGCCTTCGGCCTTCAATTCGGAGATTGCTTGATGGGACGCTTGACTGCCGTCGAGCGTGATCTTCTCCGGGACCTCGTTATTACCGATCGCTGCCGTGAAAAACATGTTTTACGTCGGCGAGACAATAAGGGTACACACATCCCTTCCCGCCAACGCAGGTTCTTTGATCAAACTACAAGGAAGGAGATAGTTCAGCTTCCTTCCTCAGGCTTAACCTGGATGGTGGTTGGTTAAGCTCGCTTGGGCTCGAGGTTGACGTGATAACCCAGCCGCTCCAGCCTCGGCGCCAGATTGAGTTTCAGACGTTCTGGCTCTAAACGTTCGAGATAGTCTGCGCCCAACTCT
>Ga0114129_10003330_pt1 | contig 22582 bp, 21 predicted proteins | sample RhiMetdeltSRZDD1_FD_80071 | JGI IMG/M metagenome (GOLD analysis project Ga0114129, IMG submission 80071) | Populus rhizosphere microbial communities from Tennessee, USA - Rhizosphere MetaG P. deltoides SRZDD1 (version 2) (version 2) | ecosystem: Host-associated > Plants > Roots > Rhizosphere >... | reverse complement strand
CATTTGCAACATTGCCGGACGCCAAGGTGGATGTGGTGATCGTGCCGCCGGCGGCCCCGAATACCGACGCGCGCAGCCAGATTGTCGCAATCGCTAATCGTTATCGGTTGCCGGCCGCCTACGGCGCCCGCGAGTTTGCCGAGGCCGGTGGCCTCATCTCGTATGGCGTGGACCGCGCCAGCCTGTTTGCGCGCGCCGCGGTGTTCGTGGACAAGATTCTCAAAGGCGCCAATCCAGCCGACCTGCCGGTGGAACAGCCGCGAAAGATTGAGCTGGTGATCAATCTGGAAACAGCCCGCGCGCTCGGCCTCACGATCCCGCGTTCGCTGCTCATTCGCGCCGACGAGGTGATCGAATGACTGAAGCAGCCGGCGATCGCATGAATGCAACAGTTGCGGAAAGACGGTACCCGCCGCGCGGCCGCTTGTTCTGGAAATATGTTGCGCTTGTGGTGGCGGCCGTGTGCACGGCGCTCACGCTCAACAGCCTGTTCGGCATCTGGTTTTCCTACCGGGACCACAGGGCGTCGCTTGTTCGCACGCAGCGCGAACAGGCCGATGCGGCAGCCGACAAGATCGGCCAGTTCATCAGGGAGATCGAAGGTCAGCTCGGATGGATGACGCAGTTGTCCTGGTCGGAGGCGGGCGCCCAGGAACGGCGCCTCGACGCGTTGCGGCTGTTGCGCCAGGTCCCCGCCATCACCGAGCTTGCTTTGACCGATGCGACCGGCCGCGAGCAATTGCGGATTTCGCGCGTCGCGATGGATACGACCGCGAGCGAGGCGGACGTGTCGCGCCAGCCGGCCTTCGTCGAGGCCCTAGCGCGCAAGACCTATTACGGGCCGGTCTATTTTCGCCGCGGCTCGGAACCGTACGTAACGGTTGCCCATGCCGGCAGCCGCCGCGATGCCGGCATCGTCATCGCCGAGGTCAACCTGATCTACGTCTGGGACGTGGTGTCGAAGATCAAGGTCGGCGAGCAGGGAAGGGCCTATGTCGTCGACGCCGCGGGCCGCCTGATCGCGCACCCCGACATCAGTCTGGTGCTGCGCAACACCGATTTCTCCAACCTCCCGCAGGTGCAGGCGGCACGCGGCCGGCCAGGCGCGTCATCCGACGATGTGGCGGGCAACGACGTGCAGGGCCGGCCGGTCCTGGCCGCCCACGCGGCGATCGCGCCACTCGGCTGGCTGGTGTTCGCGGAATTGCCGCTCGGCGAGGCCTATGCACCCGTCTATGCATCGCTGATCGCGACCGGCCTGGTGCTGTTGGGCGGCCTGGTGCTGGCCGTCGTCATCAGCCTCATCCTGGCGCGCCGGATGGTCACGCCCATCCGTCTGCTGCAGGCGGGCGCGGCACAGATCGGGACCGGCGCGCTCGATCATCGGATCGAGATCAAGACCGGCGACGAGTTGCAGGCGCTCGGGGATCAGTTCAACAGCATGGCGGAGCAGCTGCAGCAGTCTTATGCGACGCTCGAACGCAAGGTCGATGAGCGCACCCATCAGCTCCAGCTCGCCAATCTCGCCAAATCTCGCTTTCTCGCGGCTGCAAGCCACGATCTCCGCCAACCGTTGCATGCGTTGAACCTGTTCGTCGCCCAGCTTCGCCGGGAAAAGGATCAGACGGAACAGGTTCGAGTCGTGGAGCGGATCGACGCCGCGGTCAGCGCCATGAACGACCTGTTCAATGCGCTGCTGGACATTTCCAAGCTCGACGCCGGGGTACTGGCGCCCAACCCGATGGATTTTCCGGTCGACCATCTGCTCAAGCGGCTGGAAACGACCTTCGCAGAGGCTGCACGCGACAAGGAATTACGATTGCGCATCGTGCCGAGCGCGGCCTGGATCCGCAGCGATCCGATCCTGCTGGAGCGGATCCTGCTCAATCTCGTCTCCAACGCGCTCCGGTATACCGAGCACGGTGGGATTGTGCTCGGCTGCCGTCGGCGCGGGGGCCGTCTGCGGATCGAAGTGCGGGACAGCGGCATCGGCATCCCGGCCGATCAACGCCGCAACATTTTCGGGGAATTTTATCGAGTCGGCCGCGAGGGCGATCGTAGTGGCGGGCTGGGTCTCGGGCTTGCCATCGTCGATCGGCTGTGTCGCCTGCTCGATCACCCGATGGAGCTGACGTCGAGGGTGAACGGCGGGTCGTGCTTTTCCCTGTCGGTCCCGCTGTCCGCGGTGCGGCATGAGCCGGTCGAGGCTTCGGTCTCGCTGCCGGACGTGCCCGATCGGGCGCGCGGGAAGCTGATCGTCGTGATCGACGACGACCCGCTGGTGCTCGACGGTATGCGCGGCCTGCTCAAGAGCTGGGGTTGCAATGTGGTGACGGCGAGCTCGGACACCGAGGCGCTCGCGGCGCTGAAGGAGGAAGGACGGGATCCCGATCTCGTAATCTCGGATTATCGGCTCGGCGATGGACGGACCGGCTTTCAGGTGATCGAGCGGCTGCGCAGCACCTTTGACGCTGCGATCCCGGCGTTCCTGATCAGCGGGGATACCGCGCCGGAACGGCTGCAGGAGGCGAGCGCGAGCGGCTACGACCTCCTCCACAAGCCGGTGCTGCCGATCACGTTGCGCGCGACGGTCAACCAGCTTCTGAAGGGCCACGAAGACGCAGGCCACTGTACGGACGTCGCCGACGCGCCTACGATTGCGAAATCTGCGGCAGATCCCAGCCCAGCGCTCCCACCGCAATGACCGCCTCGGTGCGGTTGGCGACCTTCAGTGCCTTCAGGATGGCGGTGACGTGGTGCTTCACCGTCGCTTCGGCGGTGTCGAGAGTGCGGGAAATCGCCTTGTTGCTCTTGCCCTGCATCATCAGGGCGAGAACCTCGATCTGACGCTCGGTCAGGCCGAGATCGGACGGCGAGACCGGCTTCCCGGCAGGCCGGACGTCTTTCGTCTCGGCGCGGGCGAGAGCTTCGGGGGGAATATAGATGCCGCCCGAGAACACCAGCCGCAGCGCGTTGACCATGACCTCGCGCGGTGCCGATTTCGGGATGAAACCGAGCGCTCCGAGATCGAGCGCCCTGATCACCTTGTCGCGGTCGTGAAAGGCCGACACCACGACGACCGAGATCTTGTGATAGCGGGTGCGCAGATCGGTCAGCACGGCAAAGCCGTCGCGGTCCGGCAGGTTCAGATCGAGCACGATGAGATGCAGATCGGGATTGGCTTCGATCAGCCGCATCGCCTGGCGGCAATCGGATGCGTCCATTACGACGGCGTCGTCCTTCAGCTCCTTGAGGACGCTGCGCAAGGCGTCACGAATAAGGACATGATCGTCAACCAGAAGAATCTTCATTCGCGCGTCTCTTCTGGGGCTATTGCGAGCCCTCAAGCCCGAGCTTGCGCACCAGCGAGCCCCATTTTGCCTGCTCGGACTTGATGTAAGCGCGGATGCCGTCGATCTCCGGCGTGTCGAACGGGGTCAGCTCGAGATCGGCGATCCGCTAGTGATCGACTTTTTGGACGCCCGCCTGCTGCATGAGCTTACCGGTCGCGGTGACGTCGTCACGGAAATATTTGCTGAACTCCTCGGGACTCATCAACAGCACCTCCGTGCCGGTCTTCGCCAGCCGCTCCTGCAGCGACGGCATGGCGAGCGCCTTCTGGGATTCCTGGTTGAGCTTGACGATGATGTCGCGCGGAGTCTTGGCCGGCGCGAAGAGGCCGTTCCAGAACACGTAGGAGGCGTCCTTCAGGCCGGCTTCGGCGGTGGTCGGCACGTTTGGCAGCAACGCCGCCCGTTTCGCCGTACTCACGGCCAGCGCCACGACCTTGCCTTCGTTGATCAGCGGCAGCGCCGGCGCGACCGGAAGGAAATAGAAGTCGATCCGCCCGGTCATCACTTCCGTCAGCGCTTCCACCGGGCCCTTGAACGGGATGTGCTGGGCGGCGAAGCCGGCGCTGATCCGGAAGCGCTCGGCGGCGAGATGGGAGGCCGCGCCGATGCCGGCGGAGGCGTAATTGAGCTCCCCGGGCTTGGCCTTGGCGGCCGCGACGAGATCGGCGACCGTCTTCCAGCCTTTGGTCGGCGCAGTGACCAGCACGGTCGGCTGCATCCCAAACGGAGCGACCGCCGCAAAGTCGTTGAAGGTGTCGTAGGGCAGCGTCTTGTAAAGCGAATAGGCCGCCGCGAAGGTCGATGAATGCACCAGCAGCGTGTAGCCGTCGGGGTTTGCCTTCGCGACGGCGGCGACGCCGGTCGTTCCTCCGGCGCCCGGCCGGTTCTCGATGATGATCGTCTGGCCAAGCTGCCGGGAAAGCTGGTCGAGCACGATACGGCTGACCACGTCGTTCGCGTTGCCGGGAGCAAACGGGATCACGGCCATGATGTTTCGCGCGGGCCACGCCTGCGCCAGGGCCGTATCGGCCCCGCTCAATGACAACAGAACAGCTACCGCGCCTGCCGCCTGCGCCCTTGCCATCACGCTTTTCATGAGTTCCTCCTCCGGGGTTTCATGCGCGCACTTATTTGAGCACGAGATCGAGCGCGAGCACCTCGTTGTAGGGCACCGCCGAGTGCTCGATCCCGCTTAGGGCCGACTGTCCCTCGCCGCTCACCGCATAGAGACGATTGCCGATCACGCCGACCGCAAGCCCGTGGCGCGGACGCGTCATCGACGGCAGCACGCTCCAGCGGTTTAGCACCGTGTCGTAGGCTTCCACCGCCCGGAAAGCGGCGAGGAAGCGCTGATCCTGGCCTTCGCCCCCGACCACGATGATCTGCCCGTTGTAGAGGCCGGCGCCGATGGAGCTGCGCGCGGTCGGCATGCGCGCGCGCGGCGTCCACAGATCGGTCGCCGGATCGTACATCTCCACCAGGTCGACATTGTTGCTGGTGCCGGAGATAAACGCCGATCCGACGCGGCCGCCGATGACATAGACCTTGTCGCCGGCTCCGGCCGAGGCGTGATGGTTGCGCGGCAGCAGCAGCGGACGCCGCGGGCGCCAGGAATTCGTCGCCGGGTCGTATTCCTCGACCGTCGCCATCACATTGTGCGGACGTGCCGGGTGGATGCCGTTCTCGGTCATGCCCGGCAGTGAATTGGCGCCGCCGGTGACGTAGATCTTCCCGCCGGCAACCGCCGCGGAGGCGGCGCCGCGCTTGGTCGGCATCGGCGCGAGCTCTTTCCATGCATCGGTCGCGGGGTCGTATTCCCACGCGGTGTTGAGGGGCTCCCACGCCGGCGGGCCGGACTCCGGCAATTTGAATCCGCCGAAGGCGTAGATCTTGTTGTTGAGGGTGGTGAACGCGACGTGGTGCGAGGAGAGCTGCATCGGCTTCTTCTTCGCCCACTGGTTCGAGGCCGGATCGTATTCGAACACGAAGGCCTTCGGCTTCCAGCCGGGCGCGAGGCCCGCGAACACATAGAGCTTGTTGTTGGCGGTGGCGCCGAGCACTTCCTCCGACGGCTCCGGAAACGGGGCGCCGGTGAACCACGGATTGGCCGCGGTGGGGGCGGGCGCCTGGGCAAACGCGTTCGGGGCCGTGCAAAGAAAAGCGGCGGCAAGCAGGCCGCAGCGCAACGCGCACATTGATGACATCGATGACCTCCCTCGACAGCCCGAAGCTCTACGGCTTCTTGCGGCCCCGAGCATAGGCCGGCTTGCGGCTGCGAAGCAACGCGACCAAACGCCGGTAAACGGCGTTGATTTAACGGGAATTCCCCCCGCTGCGACGGCGGACGCGTCAGCGGCCTGAGGCTAGGACCTGCTATCGATGGCCCGCGGCCGGACGCGATCGTCGTTGCGTTCCGCTCCCTTTTGCTCGCTCTCGATCGTCTCCTGGCGCTGCCGCGGCAGCGCGCGGGGATATTCCTTCTGCAGGAAATCGATCAGCTGCTCGCGGATGGCGCAGCGCAGGTTGAAGGCATCGCCGGCGTTGCGCGCGCTCGCGAGCGCGCGCAGCTCGATTGTGTGGTCCTTGGCGTCGGTGACTTGCAGGGTGGCGGTGCTGCCGTCCCAGAGCGGGGATTCCTTCACGATCTCCAGGAATTTCGCACGCACGCGATCGACCGGCGTGGTGTAGTCGACATAGAGCAGAACGGCGCCGATCAGGTTGGTGGATTCGCGCGTCCAGTTGTGGAACGGCTTCTCGATGAAATAGGACAGCGGCACGATCAGCCGCCGCAGGTCCCAAAGGCGCACGACCACATAGGTCGAGGTGATCTCCTCGACCCGGCCGTATTCGTTCTCGACCGTCACGGCATCGTCGAGCCGGATCGGCTGCGTCATCGCGATCTGGATGCCGGCGATCAGGTTGCTCAGCACCGGCCGGGCGGCCAGCGCCGCCACCAGCCCGGCCACTCCCGCCGAGGCGAACAGGCTCACGCCGTATTGCCGCACGGTTTCGAATGTCATCAGCGCCGCGCCGACCGTGAGGATGACCAGCAACGTGTCCACCGTGCGGGTGACGATGCGGACCTGGGTGAGGTGCTTGCGCGCCAGCACATTGTCTTCGGCGTCGAGGCGGAAGCGCATCATGTAGAGGTCGGCGAACATGTGGGTCGCCGTGATCACGGCCCAGCCGACGAGGACGATTCCCGTGACCAGCAGGATGCGCCCGACCACGGCTTTGGTGTCGGGATCGAACGGCGTGACCGGCAGCGCAAAGGCCAGCGCGAGCACGATCAGCGCAACGCGGGTCAGCCCGGTGGTGGTCGTGAGGAACGACCGCAAATAGGGATAGCGCTCGCGCAGGAGCCGGCGGGCGATGCGAACCACGGTCCGGTGGATCGACAGCGCGATGAGGGCCGCGACCGCCAGAATGAGGGTGCCGACCACGCTGTCGGGTGCGAAGGCAAGCGCATCGCGCAATCGGCCCAGGGTGTCGCGAATGGCTTCGAGCACGGACATCACCTCTTGGAAATCCGCTTCGGCCGGCGCCTGTGGCCTTGCTGCAAATTCCGGCGTCCGCAGCACTGGACATCGGGGGAGGCGGGTGGCATCAAGCGGCCGCTACAGTAAAACGTCCGGCGCCGGCAAACGTTTCCGGCGCAAATCGCCCTCCGAGCGGGTGCCATGAAAGACTTTCTACTGCGCTTCTTTACATGGTGGAACAGCCAGACCTTCGGTACGCAGGTCTGGACCTGGCTCTATGGGGAATTCGTCGGCGAGGACGAGTTCGGCAACCGCTACTATCGCAGCAAAGGCGGCAAGATCGACCGCTCGCTCGGATTCGAGCGCCGCTGGGTGGTCTACAACGGCGTCGCCGAAGCTTCGACGGTGCCGCCGTCGTGGCACGGCTGGCTGCATCACACCGTCGACGTGCCGCCGACCGAGGAGAAAGTCGTGCCACGCCCGTGGTGGAAGCCGCACCGGCCCAATCTCACCGGCACGCCCGCCGCGCATCGGCCGACCGGTTCCACGCTGGCACAGGGCCGCCGGCCCAAGGCGACCGGCGATTACAAGGCCTGGACGCCCGGCCGATAGGCGCCTTTCGGACGCAAACATCGCGGCCGGATGCGACGATTTGGCCGCCCTTCCGCCGCCCCATTTCGCGTGTTAACAGCCGGAGCAGGCGCGGACCGCGCGTATCCGGCGCCTGATTCTTCGAGCGAATTGGTAATGAGACGAACGTCCGCCGCCGCCTTCGCCGCCGTGTTCGGAACCATGCTTGCCGTTCCGGCGGCCGCGCAGTTCGGCGGCATTTTTGGCGATCCGCCGCCGCGCCCTCCCGGCAGCGTGCCGGGCGGCCGCCAGCAGATCCCGACACCGGTGCAACCCGGGCCGGCGCCCGCGCAGCCCGCGCCGATGCCGGGCGAGCCGCCGCAGCGCGGACCGGCCCCGGTCCAGTCGCAGCCCTTGCCGCCGCCGCCGGGAGCCGCCGCCGTCGATCCGTCGCGCGCGCCGCCCGCGCAACCGCCCGTGTCGGGATTGCCGCCGGGCCAGCGCCAGCCGCGCGGCCAGCCGCAGCCGGCCGACACCTCGCCGCAGCCCGGCGACGAGGTCGTCGCCGAGCCGCCGTCGCAGAAAGTCATCAACACCGCCGCGCTGTTCACGGGGCTCGACAAGATCACCGGCCGCATCATCAATTTCGACGTGGCCATCGGAGAAACGGTGCAGTTCGGAGCGCTGCAGCTCACGCCGCGCTCCTGCTACACACGTGCCGCGACCGAGACCGCGAACACCGATGCGTTCGTGGAAGTCGACGAGGTGACGCTGCAGGGCGAAGTGCGTCGCATCTTCACCGGCTGGATGTTTGCCGCCAGTCCCGGCCTGCACGCAGTCGAGCATCCGATCTACGACATCTGGCTCACCGACTGTAAGGGCGGCGCGCCCGCGGTCACCGCCGAGAAGCCGGCCGAGCCGCCGCCGGCGGCTGCGCAGCCAAAGCAACAGCCGCGCCAGCAGCCGAGGCAGCAGCAGCGGCCGCAGCAGAGCTTCCCGCCGTTTCGCTAATCCGCCGGCCGCGGTTCCGCCGCAAGCTGGGTGAGCGCCAGCGCGCCGGGGACCGGCTGCTTCACGCCCAAAGCCGCAAAATCGCCTTCGCCGACGAGGGCGGCTTCGAGGAGCTTGTGGTATTGCCGCCGCGGCACCTCGACCGCGCCAAAGCTGCGCAGGTGATCCGTGATGAATTGGGTGTCGAGCAGCTTGAAGCCGCCGGCGCGGAGCCGCGCCACGAGATGCACGAGCGCCACCTTGGACGCGTCGCGCGCGCGGTGGAACATGCTCTCCCCGAAGAAGGCGCGGCCGAGCGTCACGCCATAAAGCCCGCCGACGAGATGCTCGCCGTCATAGACCTCGAGGCTGTGGCAGTGCCGGCGTTCGTGCAGCTTGCAATAGAGATTGCGGATGCGCGTGTTGATCCAGGTGCGCGGACGCCCGGGTCGCGGCTCGGCGCAGCCGTCCATCACCGCATCGAAGTCGCGGTCGATGGTCACCGTGAAGCGGTCGGATCGCACCGTGCGCGCCAATCGCGACGACACGTGGAAGCGATCGAGCGGGATGATGCCGCGCTCCGCCGGCTCGATCCAATAGAGTGCGGGATCTTCGGCGCTCTCCGCCATGGGAAAGATGCCGCAGGCATAGGCCTTGAGCAGCACCTCCGGGGTGATCTCGATGAAGGCGGATTCGCGGTTGGCCATGGGACGGTTCGGACTGCCGGGTACGCGGCTGCTGCTTCGGTCCAATATATTATAGCATAGGGGTGAGAGGTTCCCGTGCCCGCCGGATTGGTCATATCCCTGCGCCGCTCCTGCCAGCCGATCGTCATGGTCGCGGTCTGGCTGCTTGCGTTGCAAGTATTTGTGACCGGTGTTGCGGCGGCGCAAGCGGCGGTCCACGCCCTCAATCCCTCCAACGTCGGCGTCATCTGCCACGGGATGGGCGACGCCGCTCCTGCGGAAGGGACCGCCCCCGAACCGAACAAGGCACGGCCGATGTGCTGCACCTTCTGTGTAGCGGCACCGCCGGCCGGGGTGCTGGGAGCCGGGGTTGTCGTCGTCGCTGTCGAGGCCGCACGCAATCACGATGTGGCGCTTGTCTCTCTCTCGCTGGTTATTGCCCCGCGCGCCGTGCGGGCGGGCCTGTCACAGGGTCCTCCGAGCATCGATTGAACCTGCCTTAACCGTACGGGCCGCGCAGCGGTCCGGCAGCGTTCATTCGAATCTCGGAGACAATCCATGCTTCGCATCTTTGCTCTTGGCGCCGCCGGCGCTCTTGCCTGCATCGGCAGCGCATTCGCGCACGTCACCCTGGAACGAGCCGAAGCGCCTGTCGGCGCCTCCTACAAGGCGATCCTTCGCGTGCCGCACGGCTGCGATGGCTCGGCCACCATCGCGATCCGCGTGCGTCTGCCCGAAGGCGTCATTGGCGTGAAGCCGATGCCGAAGCCGGGCTGGACGCTCGACGTCGTGACCGGCAAATACCCGAAGGCTTACTCGCTGCGCGGCGCCAAAGTCAGCGAGGGCGTGACGGAGGTTGCCTGGTCGGGCGGCAAGCTTCCCGATGCCCATTACGACGAGTTCGTGTTCACGGCAGTGATCGCCGACGAACTGCAGCCGGGCCGCACCATCTACTTTCCGGTGGTGCAGGACTGCGAGAAAGGGGTGCATCGCTGGATCGAGATCCCGAGCGGACATGGCGCACACGATGATCAGTCGCACGGCGGAACCGAGCCGGCGCCTGGACTGAAGCTCCTGCCGAAGCGGTAGCCGCCGTTGCGCGGCCTCGCGGCCATCGCCGGACTGTTGATCGCCCTGGCGGCGGCACCGCCGGCGTGGGCGCATGCCTCACTGGTGCGAGCCGAGCCTGCCGACGGCGCCATGGTGGCCGAGTCGCCGGCGGTGCTGACGCTCACCTTCAACGAGCCGGTTTCGCCGCTGGTCATGCGTCTGATCGGACCGGGCGGCGAGGTTGTCGCGCCCGCGGTCGCGGCGGAGAACGCGGTGGTCACCATCACCCCGCCGCCGCTCCTCCGCGGCACGCACGTGCTGAGCTGGCGGGTGACGTCGGCGGACGGCCATCCGGTCGGCGGCGCGCTGGTGTTCTCGGTCGGCGAGCCGACGCAAGCCGCGCCGCAGTCACAGGGAGGCGGCGATCCGCTGGTGCGCACCGCCCTCTGGACGGCAAAGCTCGTGATCTATGTCGGGCTCTTCATCGGCGTTGGCGGCGCATTCTTCCAGGCCTGGCTGGGCGACCGCGGTTTGCGCGCCGCGATACCGACGCTTATGACGCTCATGGTGATGGGTCTTATGGCGACGCTGCTATCGGTCGGGCTGCAGGGGCTCGACGCGCTCGATCTGCCGCTGACCGGACTCATGCATGCGGCCGCCTGGCAGGCAGGGTTCGGGACATCCTACGGCTCGACCGCAATCGCCGCTGCGCTGGCCTCGCTCGCGGGACTCCTGACGTTCACGGCCGGGTCCGTCCCCATGGCGCGCGGCTTGGCGCTCGCCGGACTGCTTGGCGTGGGCCTTGCGCTCTCGCTCAGCGGTCACGCCAGCACCGCGGCGCCGCAACTGTTGACGCGCCCGTCGGTGTTCCTGCATGGCGTCTGCGTCGCGTTCTGGATCGGCGCGCTCATTCCGCTCGCCGCCGCCGTGCGCGGCATGGATCGCGGCATCGGTCCGCTCGCGCAGTTCACCGCCACGATTCCTTATCCGCTGGCGCTTCTCGTGCTCACCGGTGCGGTGCTCGTCATCGTTCAACTCGATCATCCGGCGGCGCTGTGGACCACGAGCTACGGGATTATCTTGTCCTGTAAGCTTGCGGCGATTGCGGTCCTACTGGCGCTCGCGGCATTGAACAGATTCGTGCTGACGCCCCGGCTTGCCGCTGCCGACCGTGCAGCGGCAAGGCCGCTCGCCATCTCGATCATATTCGAGGTCGCCATCGCGCTTGCGATCCTCGCGCTGGTGGCCGGCTGGCGCTTTACGCCGCCCCCGCGTTCGCTCGCCGCCGCCGCGACCGCGCCGGTCTCGATTCATGTTCATGGCGAGCGGGCGATGGCGCAGATCGAGATCACGCCCCGGCACGGGCACGGCGCGGACCTTCGACTGCTGGTGCTCGACGGCGAGCTCCGGCCTCTGGCGGTGAAGGAGGTCATGCTCATCCTCTCGAACGCCGCCGCCGGGATCGAGCCGATGCGCCGCGCCGCAATCCGCGACGGGGAGAACACCTGGCACATCGACGACCTGCGCATTCCGGTGGCAGGCCGCTGGCGGCTTCGCCTCGAATTCCTGATCAGCGACTTCGAGAAGGTGGCCGTCGAGGACGACGTTGCGCTACCGCGCTCGCCCTGAGCCGGATGCCCGACGGCCCCGGTCACGTGCTGACCAGCCGCTTCATGAGATCGATCGGGATCGGGAACACGATGGTCGAGGCGCGGTCCCCGGCGATGTTCTGCAGCGCGGTGAGATAGCGCAGCTGCATCGCTTCGGGCCGGCTCTGGAGGATCTCGCCGGCCTGGGCGAGCTTCTCAGCGGCCTGCAGTTCTCCCGCGGCATCGATGACCTTGGCCCGACGTGTCCGTTCGGCTTCGGCTTGCCGCGCGATTGCTCGCACCATGGTCTCGTTGAGATCGACGTTCTTGAGCTCCACGATCGAGACTTTGATGCCCCAGCCGTCGGTCTGGTCGTCGAGAATCCGCCTGATATCGGCGTTGAGCTTCTCGCGCTCCGCCAGCATCTGATCGAGATCGTGCTGGCCCAATACCGAGCGCAGCGTGGTCTGCGCGAGCTGGCTGGTCGCTTCGGTGAAATGCTCGACCTGGATGATCGCTTTTTCCGGGTCGATCACCCGGTAGTAGACAATCGCATTGACGCGGACCGAGACGTTATCGTGGGAGATCACGTCCTGCGGCGGCACGTCGAGGACGCGCGTGCGCAAGTCGACGCGGACCATCTGCTGGATGACCGGAATGATGAGAATCAGGCCCGGGCCCTTCACCTTCCACAGCCGGCCGAGCAGGAACACCACGGCGCGCTCGTATTCCCGCAGAATCCGGACCGAGTAGAGCAGCAATGCCACGATCACGATCAGCGGTATGAAAATTCCAGACCAGGCAGCAAAATCGAGCATGGCACGCCTCCTCTTTCTAGGGTTCCACGATCAAGGTCAGTCCCTCCCGTCCGACAACACGGACGGCGTCGCCCGGCTGTAACCGCCGGCTGCTGCGGGCAGCCCATATTTCGCCGAGAAGCCGCACGCTGCCGGTCAGATCCGTCCAGGTGACGACTTCGCCGCGGCTGCCCAGCAGCTGCTCCGAGCCCGTCGTGGCCGGCCGGCGCCGCGCTTTCACCGCGACCCCGACGATGCCGAAGATCAGAGCGGCGGTGGTCAGCGCCGCGCCGACGATGAGCGGCAGCGAGACCTTGAGATCGATGCTGTCAGGCCCTTCAAACAGGAAGATCGACCCGATCAGAAATGCCGCCAAGCCGCCGATTCCCAGGATGCCGAAGCCCGGCGTTACCGCCTCGCCGATCATCAGGCCGATGCCGAGAATGAGCAGCACCAGTGCGCCATAGTGCACCGGCAACGTCGACAGCGCGGTGAGCGCCAGGATGAGGCTGATCGCCCCGATGACCCCGGGCGCGAACGTTCCGGGATGCCAGAATTCGAGAATGATGCCGTAGATTCCGATCAGCAGCAGAATGAACGCGATGTTCGGATCGGAAATGAGCGAGAGCGCGCGAGTTCGCCAGTCCGGCTCGATGCCGACCGGCGAGGCGCCCTTGGTCGCGAGGACGCGCTCGACGCCGTTCACGACCACACGTCGTCCGTCGACCTGCGTCAGCAGATCGTCAATCCCGGTCGCGACGACCTCTATCACGCCTTCCCTGCGCGCTTCCATCGCCGTCAGGGTAGCCGCCTCGCGTACCGCCTTGTCCGCCCATTCTGCGTTGCGGCCGCGTAATTGGGCCAAGCTGCGAATGAGCGCGAGCAAGTCGTTGATCGCCTTTTGTTCGGCCGCGGACTTGTCGCCTTCCTTCTTCCCGCTCTTCTTGTCCGCCGGCTGTGGCAGACCCGGCACGCCTCCGATCTCGATCGGGGTCGCCGCTCCCATATTGGTTCCCGGCGCCATGGCGGCGACGTGGGACGCATAGACGATGAAAGTGCCGGCCGAGGCCGCACGCGCTCCGCTCGGCGCCACGTAGACGATGATCGGCACCGGCGACGCGATCATCTCCTTGATGATGTCGCGTGTGGAGGACACGAGTCCGCCGGGGGTGTCGAGGCGTACGATCAATGCCGTTCCGTCTCCGTCCCGCGCGGCCGCGATGGCGCGCGCGATCTGGCGGCTTGCGGCGATGCCGATCACGCCGTCCACGTCGGTCACGAACACGCGCCCGGGCGATTGCGCGCACGCCGGGCTCGCGGCGACCAGGTTGATCGCGATCAACGCCGAAAGCAGACCTGGGAGGCGGCTGAACCGCCGCCGCGCATCTTCGCGAGCCATGTGACCTCGTCCCGAGGATCGGGCGCGCTGCTACCCCATATAACCATAGCCGTGCCGGGCGGCCACGTTAACCGGCCGCTAATCACGATCGACTCAATTTTCGGCAACCTTGAAAACCGACGCCCCGGTGCTGCGTTGACCCTCCAGACGGTGGGGTCAACCGCAGCGTGGGGGAATTGATCGATGACCGAGTTTTTTGAATCCGAAAGACGGCCCAACATCCTCCTGGTCGAGGACGAGCCGATGATCTGCGACATCGCCGCCGAGGCGCTTGCCGAGCAAGGCTTCGAAGTGCAGGTGGTGTCGAATGGCAACGAGGCGCTGAGCTACATCGAGTCGGGCTCGCCAATCGACGTCCTGTTCACCGACGTCAACCTGCCCGGTGGCATCGATGGCGCGACGCTGGCGCAACGGGCGCGTAAATTGCGGCCCGATCTTCCGGTGATGTACACGTCGGGCAGGCGTTCCAGGATCGAGAGCCTCGATCCCGTCGACGGCTCGATGTTCGTGCCCAAGCCGTACAATCCTTACAGCCTCGGTTCGCTGTTCGAATATCTGGTCGCAGCGAAGAAGATACCGCCCGGGCTTCAGACTGCCGGCGCCACCTAGGCCGGCGCGCGCATCCATCGAGGCTCAGCCCTCCATCCCGCCGCGGGCGAGGAATTCCTCTAGCCAGTGGATGTGGTAGTCGCCGTCGATGATGTCCTTCTCGCGAACCAGCCCGCGGAACAAGGGCAGGGTGGTCTCGATGCCGTCGATCACGAATTCGTCGAGCGCGCGCTTGAGCCGCATTAGGCATTCGCCGCGCGTCTTGCCGTGCACGATCAGCTTGCCAACGAGCGAGTCGTAGAACGGCGGTATCGCATAGCCGTGGTAGACGGCGGAATCGACGCGCACGCCGAGCCCGCCGGGCGGATGATAGTGCACGATCCGGCCGGGCGACGGCCGGAATGAGACCGGGTTCTCGGCGTTGATGCGGCACTCGATGGCGTGGCCGTGGAACTTGACGTCGCCCTGGGCGAGCTCGAGGTCGCCGCCGGCGGCCACCCGGATCTGCTCGAGGATCAGGTCGATGTCAGTGATCATCTCGGTCACCGGATGTTCGACCTGGATGCGCGTGTTCATCTCGATGAAATAGAACTTGCCCTCGTCGTACAGGAATTCGACGGTGCCGACGCCGAGATATTCGAGCTCGCGCATCGCCTTCGCCACGATCTCGCCGATGCCGTTGCGCGCGGCGGCGTTCAGCGCAGGGGAGGGGCCTTCCTCCCATACTTTCTGATGGCGACGCTGCAGCGAGCAGTCGCGCTCGCCGAGATGGATGGCATGACCCTGGCCATCGCCGAGCACCTGGATCTCGATGTGGCGCGGGCGCTGGAGATATTTTTCGAGATAGAGCGCGTCGTCCCCGAACGCAGCCTTGGCTTCCGCGCGCGCGGTCGCGAGCGCTCCCGACAGCTCGTCGGGACCATGGGCGACCTTCATGCCGCGGCCGCCGCCGCCGGCGGACGCCTTGACCAGCACCGGGAAGCCGATCGAGCGCGCAATCGAGAGCGCCTCCTGATCCGACGACACGCCGCCGTCCGAGCCCGGTACCACGGGGATGCCGAGCCGCTTGGCGGTGCGCTTGGCCTCGATCTTGTCGCCCATCAGGCGGATATGCGCCGGCTTGGGGCCGATGAAGTGGATGTTGTGCTCCTCCAGGATCTCGGCGAAGCGCGCGTTCTCGGAGAGGAAGCCGTAACCCGGATGGACCGCGTCGGCACCGGTGATCTCGCAGGCGGCGAGCAGCGCCGGAATGTTGAGATAGCTGTCGCGCGCGGTCGGCGGGCCGATGCAAACGCTTTCGTCGGCGAGCCGCACGTGCATGGCATCCTGATCGGCGGTCGAATGGACCGCGACCGTCGATATGCCGAGCTCCTTGCAGGCGCGCAGCACCCGCAGCGCGATCTCGCCGCGGTTGGCAATCAGGATCTTATCGAACATTGCATCGGCCCAGCGCGACGGTCGGGCTTGTACGGATTTCAAGCGGAAGTGTCATTCGACGATCATCAGCGGCTCGCCGAACTCGACCGGCTGACCGTCCTCGATCAGAATCTGGATCACGCGGCCCGAGCGCGGCGCCGGGATCTGATTCATGGTCTTCATCGCTTCGACGATGAGCAGCGTCTGGCCGGCACGCACCTGCGCTCCGACTTCGACAAACGGCCGCGCCCCCGGCTCGGGACCGAGGTAGGCGGTGCCGACCATGGGCGACGTCACCACGCCCGGATGGTTGGCCGGGTCGGCGATCGTGCTTTCAGCGACGGGAATCGGCGCCGGCGCGCCTGTCACCGCCGGGCGACCGGGTGCGACCGCTGCGGCGGTTTGGCTCTGACGGACGACGCGCACGCGCGCACCGTCGCGTTCGATCTCGATCTCGGTCAATCCGGTTTCGTCGAGCAGGTTGGCAAGCTCGCGGATCAGCTCGTGGTCGACCGCGGGCCTCGTCCTCGCCGCCTCGTCCGGCCTTTTCGGCTCGCGCGCCATGCTTAGCTCTTGCGTTTGCCGGCCATCGCAGCAAGTCCGGCGATCGCCAGCCCATAGCCCGCGACGCCGAAGCCGCTCAATGTGGCTTTCGCCACCGGCGCGATGTGAGAATGGTGGCGGAAATCGTCGCGCGCGAAGATGTTGCTGATGTGGACCTCGATGACCGGCACCTTGACGGCGGCAACCGCGTCGCGGATCGCGATCGACGAATGGGTGTAGCCGCCGGCGTTGAGCACGACCCCGGCGGCCTTTTTGCTGCCGGCCTCGTGAATCCAGTCGATCAGTTCGCCTTCATGGTTCGACTGCCGGAATTCCAGCGTGAGCTTGTGCCGGGTAGCGGCGTCACGGCACAAGCGTTCGACGTCTTTCAACGTCGCGCGGCCATAGGTTTTGGGCTCGCGCGTGCCGAGCAGATTGAGATTGGGGCCGTTAAGGACGTAAACGGTTTTCGGCATGAACCCGCCGCCAGAAAATGGGCTTTCGCTTTATACGGGTCCGATGCGCAAAGGGGAAGCAGGCGACGAATCGTGAACGCCGTGCAGCCGTCCCGCCGCAGGGACGATCGACGCTGAAAACGTCCGGCAGGATGCCGGGTCGAGCCGGTCAGCAGGTCGCCTTGCCGCAGCGGGCGTTATTGATCCGCTCGCGCAGGGTGTTGAGCCCGACAGCGCCGATCACGACGTCGCTGCCGACGACATAGCTCGGCGTTCCGTTGATTCCGAGCAACTCGGCGAGCTTGAAGCTTTCCTCGAGCGTAGCGCGCACCTCCGGACTGGCCATGTCCTTCTCGAGCCGGGCCATGTCGAACCCGACCTCCTTGGCCACCGCAAGCGCGCGCGCGCGATCCGCCTGGCCGCGTCCGCCGAGCAGCTTCTGATGGAATTCAAGATACTTCTTGCCGGTCCGGTCCTGCATGCGCACGGCCACGGCAACCTGCGCCGCCTGCGTCGAGCCTTCGCCAAGCACGGGGAATTCCTTGAGCACGATGCGCAGCTTGGAATCCGATTGCATCAGATCGATCATGTCGGAGAGCGCGCGCTTGCAGTAGCCGCAATTGTAGTCGAAGAATTCGACCATGGTGACGTCGCCCTCCGCATTGCCAAGCGTGACCTGGTGCGAGGAGTTGAAGATGGTCGCGGCGTTGTCCTTGACCGCGGCGCGATGCTTTTCAGCTTCGGCGGCGGTCTGGCGCTTCTCCAGCTCGGCGAGCACCTCCTGCAGGAACTCGGGATTGCGCAGGAGATACTCGCGCATGATCCGCTCGATCTCGCCCCGCTGATCGGGCGTGAAGGTTTGCGCGTTCGCACTGAGCGGCAAGGCCAGTGCGACCGCGAACAGCGCGGAGGCGAGCAGCCGGACGTTGAATTTCATCGTGGTCATCCTTTGTCGACGTTAGTTGCGCCGCGCATTGGCGGGCAATTTGTAACTTGCGATGTCGTCGGCCTTGACCCAGCCGGGCGAGCCGACTGGAAAACGCGTCTTGGCCCGCACCGCAAGGGCACGCGCGGTCGGAAGGTCGCCGCGCATGAACGCCGCCTGTGCGGAGGCGAGGTCGGCACGGGCAAGATCGCCCTTGCGGCCATAGGCGACCGCGAGATGGGCGTAAGCGTCCGCCGATTCCGGCTCGCGCTGCAAGGCCGCCTCGAGCATCGGCACTGCCTCGCCGGCGTGCGCTGGGTTGTTGGTTGCGAGCAGCGCCTGCCCCAGCATGATCTGAATCAGCGATGCGTTGGGCGCAAGCTGAACCGCACGCCGCAGCGGCGCAACCGCCTCCGCCGGCTTGCCGGCTTCGAGGAGTGCCTGGCCCTTGAGTTCGTAGAAATAGGGGTTCTGCGGCTGCGCCTGGATCAGGCTGTCGATTTGAGCCAGCGCGCCGTTCGGGTCGCCGAAGCGATAGGTCGCGATAGCGCGCGCATAGTTCGCGGCCAAGCTGTGATCGCCGAGCGGGAAACGGCGCGCGACCGTCTCAGGCCGATCGAGAAAGCCGTAGAGCTTGGCGCGCATGAGATCATGCCGCTGCTGCAGCGTCGGCGAATCTTTCTTGTCCCAATAGGGGCTGCTGCGCGCCAGTTCCTCCAGGGCGCGCACGCGCTCTGCAGGCATCGGATGCGACTGCATGTAGGGGTCGATGTAGCGCGTCGAATAGAGCATCTGATCGGCGAGCCGCTTGAAGGTGTCGTGCATTCCCTTCGCCGATTGTCCGGTGGCGGTGAGGTACCTCACGCCGGCGCGGTCAGCCGAGTCCTCCTGGGTGCGGACATAGGCAAGGAGCGAGTTCTGGATCGCCGCCTGCGGCGCGCTCAGCGCCGCCATGCCGGCCTGTCCGCCGCTCACGCTGCCGCTGCGCTGCGCCGCAACCATCGCGCCGACGCCTAGGATCATCGCGACAATCGCCTGCGTCGAGGCCGCGGCCAATTGTTCGCGCAAGCGCGCGAGATGCCCGCCGGCGATGTGGCCCGTTTCGTGAGCCAGCACGCCGATGACCTGGTTCGGCGTCTCCGCATCCATCAGCGCGCCGGCGTTGAGGAAGATCCGCCGCCCGTCGGCCACGAAGGCGTTGAACGAGCGGTCGTTGATGATGACGACACGAACGTTCTGCCTGGCGAGGCCGGCCGCCTGCAGGATTGGCTGGGTGTATTCGCGCAGCAACTGCTCGATCTCGGCATCGCGGATCACCGGCGGGCCCTTCGCCTGCTGATTCTGCGCGCGCGCGGGATAGCCCGCCGCGATCAATGCCGCAGCCGTCGCGAGCACCAGCGCGCGAGACGCCGGCCTGCGCCGTGTTCGGATGGTGGTGTGCAATGCGGTCATCAAGCCCTGGACTTCGATCGCCCCGCCGCCGGGCCAATTTGGATGAGCACCATCGATACCACGTCGACGTGCCCCGCGCACCCTCACGAATCCGTGCGATTTGTGGCCATTGCGCTCAAGGCGGCAAGTTGGTAGGCGCGGCGTCGCCCCCGTTGCGGCACGCCGGCGCACCGAAGCCGCCGAATGCGGCAAGAGCGGGGCAGGGACCTCGACCGATGCTGGACGCCGCGAAACGCCTGATCACGCCTTCGGCGCGCAGCGATGTGCCGCCGTTCATGGTGATGGACGTGATGGCGGCAGCGGCCCGCATCGAGGCCGCCGGCGGGCAGGTGATTCACATGGAGGTCGGACAGCCGGCCGCGCCGGCGCCGGCAACCGCGATCGCGGCGGCACGGGCGGCGCTCGCTTCCGGGCGGCTGGGCTATACCGAGACCCTCGGCATCCCGTCGCTGCGCGCGCGCATCGCCCGCCATTACCAGGAGAACTATGGGATCGCAGTCGATCCGGCGCGCGTCGTCGTCACCACCGGGTCGTCGGCCGGATTCATTCTCGCGTTTCTTGCGCTGTTTGAGCCCGGCGATCGCGTCGCAGTGGCTGTCCCGGGCTATCCGCCGTATCGGCACATCCTCAAGGCGCTCGGCTGTCAGGCGGTCGTGATCGAAACGGCGCAAGAGACGCGCTGGGCGATCACGCCGCAAATGCTGCTCACCGCGCACCGTCGCACGCCGCTCAAGGGCGTGCTGGTAGCAAGCCCCGCCAATCCGACCGGAACGATGATGACCGCCGATGCGTTGCGCGACCTGTTCGACGCGGCGCGCAGCGAGGGGATCAACTTCATCTCCGACGAAATCTATCACGGGCTTGACTATGCGTTCCCGGCCGAGACCGCGGCACGGCTCTCCGATGACGCCGTGATCATCAATTCCTTTTCGAAATACTTCTGCATGACCGGCTGGCGCATCGGATGGATGGTGGCGCCGGAGCCGCTGGTGCGACCGATCGATCGCCTACAAGGCAATCTCGCGATCTCGGTGCCGACGCTCGCGCAGATCGCGGCGGAAGCAGCGTTCGACGGCCGCGCCGAGATGGATGACGTCAAGCACAGCTACGAGGAAAACCGCCGCATCCTTCTTGATGGACTGCCCAAGGCCGGGCTCGACCGCATCCTGCCGGTCGACGGTGCGTTTTATCTCTATGCCGACGTCTCGCGGTTCTGCGACGACAGCTTTGATTTCGCCAAGCGCATGCTGGACGAGACCCATGTCGCGGTCACGCCCGGCATCGATTTCGATCCGATCAACGGCAAGAAATTCATCCGGTTCTGCTACGCCGGCTCGGCGACCGAGATGCGCGAGGCGGTCGAGCGGATCGGCGCGTGGCTGCGGTCAACACGGTGACGCCGACGGCTGGGCCCTGTAAGTCATCCCGGCGCACGGTCGTCTCGGTTTGGCAAGAACGTGGGATGCCTCATGCTGTCATCGATCTTCAATTTGATTACGGCGTCCGGCATCGGCGTCGTAGCGCGCATCGTTAGTGCAGTATTCTCCAGAGCACTTGCAGCCATGCCTACGGCAGCTCTTGCTGTCGGGCTCGCCTTCGTGCCGCCGGTTTCCCACGCGATCGATACGATCACGAACGCGCTCGTCCCGGCCAACATCGGCAATCTCATTTCCACTGCGCAGGGTCAGCCGGCTGCACCCACGAAATCACAGTCGGACGCGCTCAATACGTACCGCAAGGCAGTAAACGACTTCGGATCGATCTTGAGTCAGCGGCGTGCACAGATCAGCTCGAATCAACAGCTGCCGAACTTGCCAGGACAAGCACTCTATATTGCTCGCAACAATATGATCAGCGCGTATAAAGATCTCACTGACGTGCTTCTGGCCAAAATCGGAAGACCCAATAAATTTGGAATTCCACCGGCGTACTTCGATGCCGACAATGAGCCGCTTCTCGATGAGTACGCCAAGCTCTTCAGCATCATGCAGGCGCCACCCGCCAATGCGCAAAACTCAGATACTCCATTCAAGGACGTCGTTGACTTGGGGACCGTTATTGGACGAGCCAGGGGGCTCGATACAGCAGTTGCTGAAGTGGCAGGTCGTATCAGCTTGGGCCTCTTCTTTGCCGAAACAAACGGCAATCAAAACATTGGGAATGCACGATCGAATAGGTACAAGGGAAGTTTGCAAGCAGGCGTGTCCGAAGATCGAAATGGTCAAAAGAAATGGGCAGCAATCAAGAAGCCGATTACCGTTCATGATCCTGCACTGAGCGCCCGCGATGACAAAGAAGAGGCGCGGGTTGGCAACTTAGATCAACGATTCAATCACTGGACGGCCGTGAGAAATGCCCTGATGAACGCACACGCCGACGTTTTCTCGCAAATACCGGCGATCGTGAAAGCATTGCCAAATCCGATTGATCAAATGAAACTTTTTGAGCTCATCCAAATCATTCCCGGTCCGACGAGGTCCGCTCTCAATTCGGGCAACTTGGCCAACTATGAAATCGCTGACCCGAGAATAATGGGATATTTGCGCAACAATAGCATCTTCACCTTTGGACAAGCCGACAGGGCAAGAACGTCTGCGAACTTCCGCGAAATACTCAATGCGATGTGGCTCTTCAATGACAAATTTGAACGAGCGCTATCCAAATTCAACGAGATCAACGCGCAGAGGTGAGAATCCGCGAACCTGGGCAAAACGCGGCCAGGGGTGGCAACCGAAGGGGTGCCGCATATAGCCACGTAACGAAAAATCGCCTGGAAGGTTCGCCTCGAGTCAAAATGCGAAAAACTCGGTGTGAGAAAATGCTTTCCGGTCTGCCCCCGAAAGCGGACGTTCGATCTGCCCGTTCGATGAGTACGCGCCCTACCGCAGCGCCGCGGCGATATTGCCGCCGTCGACGGTCATCACATCGGCGGTGGTCTTGAGCGCCAGTGCCTGCGCGAGGAAGGCCTGCGCGACGTCCTCGGCGGTGACCTCGCGCCCGAGCAGATTGCCGGTCATGTAGTCCTTCTCGGTCAGCCCGCGCGCCTTCGAGCGCGAAGCGATCATCTCATCGGTAAGAAGACCCGAACGCACGCGGTCGGCATTGACTGCGTTGGCGCGAATGCCCTCGGCGCCATAATCGAGCGCATATTGGCGCACGAGAAAGAGTGTCGCCGCCTTCGGCAGGCCGTAAGGACCGAAATTCGGTCCCGGATTGACCGCCTGCTTCGACACGTTGAACAGAAGGCAGCCGCCGGTGCCCTGCACCAGCATCACCTTCACCGCGGCCTGCGCCACCCGCTGGTGGCCGTAGAAGTTGAGCTCGAAGCT
>Ga0114129_10003329_pt1 | contig 22583 bp, 23 predicted proteins | sample RhiMetdeltSRZDD1_FD_80071 | JGI IMG/M metagenome (GOLD analysis project Ga0114129, IMG submission 80071) | Populus rhizosphere microbial communities from Tennessee, USA - Rhizosphere MetaG P. deltoides SRZDD1 (version 2) (version 2) | ecosystem: Host-associated > Plants > Roots > Rhizosphere >... | reverse complement strand
GTGTAGTTGGTGTGGTACTCGGTGATCGTCCGGAGCGTCAGGTCGGCAATGTGCGTCACCACCGTGTCGAGAAAGTAGCGATCGTGCGACACGAGAATCACGGCGTGCGGATAGTTGACGAGGTATTCCTCGAGCCAGTTGCGCGCGTCGAGATCGAGATGGTTGGTCGGCTCGTCGAGCAGCAGCAGGTCGGGCGCGCTGAGCAGCAGCTTGGCGAGCGCGAGCCGCATCTGCCAGCCGCCCGACAGATGATCGGTGAGCGCATCCTGCATCTCAGCTTCGAAGCCAAGGCCGCGCAGCACCGTGGCCACCTTCAACTCGATCTGGTACCCGTCCGAGAGCCGGAAGCGGTCCTGCAGCTCGCTGTAGCGCGCCAGCATCACGTCGTGATCGGCTTCACGCCACGACGGGTCGCCGAGCTTCTCTTCGAGCTCGTGCATCTCCGCCTTCATGTCGAGCAGCGGTTTCAGCGCGAGACTGGCTTCGGCGACGACCGTGCGTCCGGTGTGCGTGAGCCCGTCTTGCGGGAGGTAGCCGAGGGTCAGCGCGTTCGGCTTCTGGATGACACCCGAATCGGGTTCATCCATGCCGGCCAGCATCTTGAGCAACGTGGTCTTGCCGGCGCCGTTCGGACCGCACAGGCCGACCCGATCGCGATCGCCGACCTGCCACGTGACATGTTCGAGAAGGACCTTCTCACCGAAGGCCTTGGTGACGTCTTGCAGCTGGAGCATCTAGGGTCTTGGGACTTGGGACTTGGGTCTTGCATTCGATCCCAGGACCCAAGACCCAGGACCCAAGACCACGGTCTTTACTCTCCTAACGCGCGTGCGGCGGCGGCGAGCACCTGGGGAACGCGGAACGGTTTCGTGAGATAGCCGGCGACGCCGAGGTTCACGGCCTCGATGGCGCTCGATTCCGTGGAGAAGCCGGTGATGATGATGATCGGCAGGTCGGTCTTCAGCCGCTTGGCTTCGCGGATCAGCGTCAGGCCGTCCATGCCGGGCATTTTCAGGTCGGCGATCAGCAGATCGTAGCTACCGAGCCGCAGACGCTCCATGGCGGCGCGGCCATCCGGCGCCGTGTCGACTTCGTACTCGGCGAGCGCCAGTGTTTTCTGCAGCAGCTCGCGGATGCTCGATTCGTCGTCCACCACCAGGACGCGGCTGCGGCCATCCCGCGCCGCGGGCTTGTCGGCGACGCCGGCCCCCGGGCGATCGCCGCGCGGGCGCTGGGTATCGAGCCAGGCGTCGATGTCGCGCTTGCGGAACCGCCACTGGCGGCCCACCCGGACAGCCGGAATCTTGCCGGCTTTGATTAACCGGTAGACCGTCCGAAGGTTGACCTGAAGGTATTCCAGGACCTCTTCGGTCGTTAAGAATATCTCGTCGTTGGGGAAGTTCACGCCCACTAAGTGTCTCTAGAGTCTGTATCTTACCCCAATAGAACGTTTGGAACGCCGAAGGCTTTGCGAAAGTGTATGCAACGTTGAGACATGCCGACTATGAGTCCCGGTCCGCCGTCTTAGACAATAGCGAGAACGTCCGCGAAACTGATCGCAGCGTTTTCCAGAGAATGGTCGCGACCGACGAGGAGCTCGTCGCCCGTTCGAGGGACGGCGACGTGGATAGCTTCAACCAGCTCGTCTTGCGCTGGGAACGGCCGATCTATGCCCTGGCGTACCGTGTCATTGGCCGTGACGAAGACGCCCGGGACGTCGCTCAGGAAACCTTTCTGCGGGCCTTTCGGGCCCTCCCCGGGTTCAAGGGGCAGGCGAAATTCTCCTCGTGGATTTATCGCATCGCGCTGAATCTCTGCCGCGACTGGATTCGGCGCAAGAAGCGCCAGCCGGTGGTCGAGATGCCGGAAGGCGTGGACATCGTCGAGCTTGCCGCCGAGCAGGGGGCGACCGAGTCGATCGAGGATTTAGTGGCGCGGCAGGAAATGAGCCGCATCGTGGCTGAAGGCATGACACTGCTGCCGGAAGAACAACGCACCGCGATCGTGCTGAAGGAGTATCACGGGCTGACGTTCCAGGAGATCGCCGATTTACAGGGCTGCCCGTTGAGTACCGTGAAGACCCGCTTGTATCAAGGCCTCACCGTCCTGCGCCGGCATCTCGAGAGCCGGGGCATGACGAGCTACCAGAGTGAAAAGGAATCATGAGCAGCTTCAATTGTGACGACAAGCAAACCCTGATTGCGTACCTGTACGACGAAGTCGATACCGGGACGCGCGAGCGCGTCGACGCGCACCTGGCGGCGTGTCCGCGCTGCGCGGCGGAAGTCCGCGCCCTGGGCGATGTGCGCCTGGAACTGAGTCAATGGGCGCCGCCCGACGCGGAGCTGGGTTTTGCGGTGGTCAGAAACTCTACGAGGGAATCCGAACAGCGCACCGCGGACGTGCTGCGTCCCGCGCGCTGGTGGCAGACCGTGCCGGCGTGGGCGCAGGCCGCCGCGGCCATCCTCGTCCTTGCCGCCGGCGCGGCGATTGCCAACATCCAAGTGCGCTCCGGGCCTGATGGATTCACGGTGAGTACTGGGTGGATGCCGGTTCCGGTGCCTGTCGCGCCAGCCCCGAGCGAGCCTTTCGATGGCGCAGCCATTGAAAGGCGAGTCGAAGGGCTCGAACAGCAGCTGCGCAGCGAGATCAAATCCGCGCGCGAGCCGGAGGCGGTGCGCGCGGCCGCGGCGCCGGCTGACGAAGCGACCATACGCCGCGTGCGGCAGTTACTGGAGGCCAGCGAGCAGCGGCAAAAGCAAGAGCTCGCGTTTCGATTGACGCAGTTTGCGAGTGAGATGGACGTATTGCGGCGCGCCGACGCGCACCGGATGACTCGGGGACTGGTTCAGTTCGACGAGCAGATGTTCCGCCAGCAACAGCTGCTCAATAACATTGTTCGTATTTCAGGAACTCCACAACAATGAAGAAGCTCACATTCACAATCGTTCTCGCGGCGCTTGCGTGTGCGGCGCCGGTGTCCGCGCAGAACGTTCCGCCCCAGGCGGCGTCCAAGCCGATCAACCTGGGCGATTTGCGTCATCACATCTACGTGATGGAAGGCGCGCTCGCGCGCGCGGTGGATTACGGCGCCAAGCAGCTCAATCGCGAGATTAGCCAGGTCATGCCAGGCGTGTTCATGCTGGAAGGCGAGGCCACCGCGCGCGGCGTGCATCTGGACGGCTACGGCGTGTTCTTCGACGTCCGCGTGCCGATGATGCGCCAGAGCATGGTGTGGAGCCTGCGCATGATGCTCGAGCAGGATGCGGCGACGCAGCAGGTCGCGCTCAACGACCTCAAGACCGCGCTGAAGGGCGTGACTGACCCGGCGACGCGCGCCAACCTCGAACGGGCGGTGCGCCAGCTCGAGCAACGGAATCAACCCGCGCAGAACGCGCGTGGCGGCGACGTGGCGCCTGGTGTGGTGATGCCCAACACCGAAGCCATTCCGGTGGGGGCCGGCGTGGCCTCCGGCGTGTCGGCGAACACGGTGCGACCCGCGCCGCCGGCGCGCGTCGACAACGTCTGGGCGAAGGATCCGAATCGCGCGTATACCGAAGCCGTCACGCGCGCGCTGGTCGACGCGATGATCGACTACAGCGCGCCGATGCAGATTGGCGCCGATCAGTGGCTCACGGTCGCGGCCCGCGACGACGAAGGCCGCGACTCGCTGGCGCCGCCCGATCCGCTCGAGGAAGTGGTGACGATGATCTATCGCATCAGGGGCAGCGACCTGCAGGAATACCGCCAGGGCCGGATCGATCGCGATGAGGTGCGCCGGCGGGTGCAGGTGAGCCAATTCTGAGAAGCCGGTGTCTTAGAATAGTGCCATGTCGCGATTGGTTGTGCTGCTCCTGGCGTCGGTCGTGTCCATCAGCTGCGGCGCCTCCGAGGGTGCCGTCGCTGCCCTCGAGCCGCTCGACGTCGTCACCGGCTGGTTCGACGCCGGGATCCTCGAAGGCGGCAAGAACAAGCTCGTCCCCAGCGTGTCGCTGAAGCTCCGCAACAAGAGCGACGACCCGATTCGATCGGTGCAGGTCAACGCGATCTTCCGCCGCGTCGGCGAGCCGGAAATGTGGGGCGAGTACTTCGGCTGGGCCATCCCGCGCCAGCCGCTGCCGGCCGGCGCCACCACGAATGCGCTGGTGATGCGATCGGCCCTCGGCTACACCGGCGAGCAGCCGCGCATGCAGATGCTGCAGAACAAGGATTTCGTCGACGCCAAGGTTGAGATCTATTTGAAGCAAGGCTCGCGCGTGTGGGCCAAGCTCGCCGAGTACCCGATTCAGCGGCAGTTGCTGACGCAATAAGGATAGAATCGGCCGCTGAATGGCGACCGAAGTCCAGTCCACTCTCGAACGCCGCCTCGGCCCTCTCGATGGCGCGGCGATCATCGTTTCCAATGTCATCGGCGGCACAATCCTGTTCGCACCGCCATTCATGGCCGGCCTGGTCCCCAACCCGTGGTTGTATCTCGGCCTGTGGGTGGCCGGCGGCGCGCTGGCATTCGCCGGCGCGATGGCCTACGCGGAGCTGGCCGCGCTGCGGCCCAGGGCCGGCGGCGAGTACGTCTATCTCGATGCCGCCTACGGGCGCGTTGCGGCGTTCCTCACCGGGTGGACGTCGTTCGTCGCCGGATTCGCGGGCGCGATCGCCGCGAACGCATTCTTCATCCCGATTTATCTCGCGCGGTTCGTCCCGGGTGTCGACAACCAGACGCCGCTCTTCACGATTCCCATTCCGTACGTCCCGCTGACGTTCTCGGTGCACACCATCGTCGCCGTGGCATCGGTCTGGCTGCTGGCGGCGGTGCACATCATCGGCGTCGGACCGGGACGCCTGGCGATGAACGTGCTCGCCGCGCTCAAGGTGGCCGCGTTCCTGCTGTTCATCGCCGCCGGCTTTGCGTTCGGCGCCGGATCGTTCGGCAACGTGTCGACATCCGGCGGAGACGTCGCCGCCACCAACTGGCTGTTTGCATTCATCCCGGTGATGCTCGCCTATTCAGGGTGGAACGCGTCGGCGTACGTCGCCGAGGAGATTCGCGATCCAGGCCGCAACCTGCCGCGCTCGCTGGCCATCGGCACCATCGCGGTGATTGCCGTGTACCTGGGCATCAACCTGCTCTATCTCTTCGTGTTCTCCGTCCGCGAGCTTGCGGCGCTGAAGGGGAGCGTGCTCGATGTGGTGGCGGAGCAGCTGCTCGGGTCCGGAGCAGGCCACGTGATGGGAGTCGTCTCGATCATCAGTCTGCTGGCGAGCAACAGCGCCATGACCTTTGCCGGCCCGCGTGTCTACTTCGCCATGGCGCGCGATAACGTGTTCTTCGGCTCGGCCGCGAAGGTGCATCCGTCGTTCCGGACGCCGTCGGTGGCGATCCTCGCGCAAACGATCTGGACCACGCTGCTCATCCTGACCGGCAGCGGCAATGCGCTGATCACCTACACCGGCTTCTCGATCACGCTGTTCCTCGGCGTCGCGGTGTTCGCGGTGTTCGTCTTGCGCCGCCGGGAGCCCAACGCGCCGCGCCCGTTCAAGGCGCTCGGCTATCCCGTTGCGCCGGCGATCTTCACGATCGCCTGCTTCGTGATCCTGGCCAACGCGCTGTACAACGACCTCGTCAAACCGGTCATGGCAGGCACGCCGATCGGACCGTCGGCTTGGGGAATACTGGTGATTAGCCTGGGTTTACCGGTCTACTACTTCTTCGCGCGAAAGAAATAGTTCCAGGGTTCCAGCGTTCCAGAGTTCCAAGGTCGAGAACAACCCTGGAACCTTGGAACGCTGGAACCTTGGAACCGTTGTCTAGGGTCTGGGTCTCAGATCCTCATGAATCGTAATCGTTCGTCCCGGTTGCACGTGCACGTCGAGATCGAGATCCTCGAAGCCGGGCATCCTTACTTCGATCTTGTGCCCGCCCGGCTCGAGCCGCAATTGCTGGAAGGTGCCGTCGAAGTCGTCGACGATCCCGGCGTAATAGCCGTCGACGAAGACCTCCGCATCACGCGGCCGCAGTTGCAGTCTCACGCCGCCGAGGTCGTAGCCCGATGCGTAGTACGGCGGATACGATCCCGAGTAGTACGGATACCCGTAGCTTCCGTACGAGCGGTACGGATACGAGCCGATCGATCCGTGGAAGCCGAAGTTCGAGAAGCCGACCGACCCGTAGATCAGGCTCCAGGGCGCGTACGACAGCGGACTCCATCTGAAGTAGTTGCGCGCCCAGCGATCGTAGTACGCCGGCGGGTAATACGCCTGCCTGCGGTAGGACGAGTAGTTGTTGATGATGACCGGGCCGCGATTGACCGGGCCGCGGTTGACGGGACCACGCGCCACCGGACCGCGTCCGTCGCGGCCGCGGCGTTCGACGACCTGCGGCTCCGGTCTCGTGTAGCCGCGCGGCGTGACTCGGCCGCCGCCGCCGCCGCGCCCGTCCGTATCGCGCCCGCCGCGTGAGCGTTGCTCACCGGCGCTCGCGGTATCGGCCGGCGGTGGCGGGTCGGCGCGCCTCGCGCGTGGTTCGGCGCGCGGCGCTGCTTGCGGCTCGGCGCGCGGCTGAGCGTTCCTGGGAACAGCGGTGCGGGGAGTGTCCTGATCTTGCGCCCCGAGCGCGGGGGCGGCCAGCCACATCGCCGCGAAGAGGGGAATCGCAACGACACCTGTTTTCATATATCACCTCGCAGCGCTGGCAACGCGGCCTGGCAGATACAAGAGTAGATCAGTTTTACCTTTGGGCCGCCTCCGGCGGGCCGTGAGAGACTACAGGGATGGAGTCGACCGTCCACGCCACTACTATCCTGGCCGTGCGCCGGGATGACCGCGCCGTGCTGGCCGGGGATGGCCAGGTCACCCTCGGCAACACCGTGGTCAAGCAGAGCGCGCGGAAGATCCGCCGGCTCTATAACGACAAGATTCTGGCCGGATTTGCCGGGTCGGCGGCCGATTCCTTCGCGTTGTTCGCGCGGTTCGAGGCGAAGCTGGAGCAGTATCGCGGCAACCTCGAGCGGTCGGCGGTCGAGCTCGCGAAAGACTGGCGGACCGATCGCGCGCTGCGCCGCCTCGAAGCCATGCTGGTGGTGATCGATCACAAGTCGACGTTCCTGCTCTCGGGCACCGGCGACCTGATCGAGCCGGATGACGGCATCATCGGCATCGGGTCGGGCGGCCCGTTCGCGCAGGCCGCGGCGAAGGCGCTGACGCGCCACACTGAGTTGCCGCCGCGCGACGTGGCCGAGCACGCCATGCGCATCGCCGCCGAAATCTGCATTTACACCAACGGTAATGTGACCATCGAAGAATTGTAATTTTGACAATGTCAATTACCCTCCCGGAGCGGACCGTCACCGCCATTGATTCCCTCACGCCGCGCGAGATCGTCGCCGAGCTCGACAAGTACGTCGTCGGCCAGGCGAAGGCCAAGCGCGCCGTGGCGATTGCGCTGCGCAATCGCATGCGTCGCCAGAAGCTGTCGCCCGAGCTTGCCGAAGATGTGGCGCCGAAAAACATCCTGATGATCGGGCCGACCGGCGTCGGCAAGACCGAGATTGCCCGCCGCCTCGCCAAGCTTGCGCACTCGCCGTTCATCAAGGTCGAGGCCTCGAAGTTCACCGAGGTGGGCTATGTGGGCCGCGATGTCGAATCCATGGTCCGCGATCTCGTCGAGCTCGCCGTCAACATGGTGCGCGACGAGAAGATCGAAGACGTGCAGGCCAAGGCGGAGCTCAACACGGAAGAACGGCTGCTCGATCTGCTGCTGCCGCCGCGGCCGGCGGCGCCCGACGAGGATCCGGGGCGCGTTCGCGACGAGATGAGCGGCACGCGCCAGCGCATGCGCGAACAGCTGCGCGCCGGCAAGCTCGACGATCGCATGGTCGAAGTCGACGTGCAGGAGAAGTCGTTCCCATCGATCGAGTTGATCACCGGATCCTCGATGGAGGAAGTCGGCGTCAACCTGCGCGACATGATGCCGGGCCTGTTCCAGGGTCGATCGAAGCGGCGCCGCGTGACCGTGGCGGAGGCGCGCGAGCGGTTGACGCAGGAAGAAGAGCAGAAGCTGATCGACATGGACACGGTCGCCTCGGCGGCGGTGGAGCGGGTGGAGCAGGCCGGCATCATCTTCGTCGACGAGATCGACAAGATTGCCGGCCGCGAGGGCAGCCACGGCCCCGACGTCAGCCGCGAGGGCGTGCAGCGCGACATCCTGCCGATCGTCGAGGGCACGACCGTGAACACCAAGCACGGCATGGTGCGCACCGATCACATCCTGTTCATTGCCGCCGGCGCGTTCCACGTGTCGAAGCCGTCGGACCTGATTCCCGAGCTGCAGGGCCGCTTCCCGATCCGAGTCGAGCTCGACGCCCTCGGCCAGGCGGAGTTCGTGCGCATCCTGACGGAGCCGCGGAGTGCGTTGATCAAGCAGTACATGGCGCTGATGGCCACCGAGGGCGTCGACTTGAACTTCACCGAAGACGGCGTGGCGACGATCGCCGAGTTCGCGGCCCTGGTCAACGAGCGCACGGAAAACATCGGGGCGCGCCGGCTGCACACGGTGATGGAGCGGCTGCTCGACGAGGTCTCGTTCGACGCGCCGACCCTCACCGACAAGGCGATCACGATCGATGCGGCGTATGTGCGGCGGATGCTCGCAGACATCGTGAAGAACGAAGATCTGTCTCGATACATCCTGTGATTTGGGCTCCCGGCCGCCTGAAGGCGGCCTCTATGGCCGTGGGTGTCGTGGTGCTGGTTGCGTGCGGCAAGAAGGGGCCGCCGCTCGCGCCGTTCGTGCGCGTGCCGGCAACGGTGGCCAACGTCACCAGCCAGCGCATCGGCAACGACGTCTACCTCTCATTCCCGGTGCCCGCGGCGAACGTCGACGGCCAGCAGCCCGCCGACATCGCGGCGCTGGAAGTGTATGCGGTGACGTCGGCGCGGCCGCCGGCGACCGAGGAACAACGTGACGTCGCGACGCTCGTGGCCACGATTCCAGTGCGGCCGATCCTTCCGGACCCGGTGCCCGTGAACGGATCGCCGCCTTCGCCGGTTCCGCTGCCGCCTGGAGTGGATCGCGGGACCACCGCGGTAGTCCGCGAAAACCTGGGCTCCGAGGCCTATGTCGCGGTGGAACTGCCTCTCGACGAGCGTGAGCGCGCGTTGCAGGAACTCAAGGTCGATAGCGAAGGCTACGTGCCGATTGGACCGCTGGTAGCGCCGCCGCCGGCGCAGTTTCCGCGCCGCCACTACTTCGTCGTTGGTGTGAGCCCGCGCGGACGCAAGAGCGATCCGTCGGCGGCGATCTCGGTGCCGCTCGAATCGGTGTCGTCGGCACCTGGCGCGCCAAAAATGGAGCACGATGAAAAGGTCATGACGATCACGTGGCAGCCGTCTCCTGACGCGCGCACATCGACGTTTGTGCCACCGCCGCCGCCACCGAAACCCACAAATGCGTCGCCGTCGACGATGAAGCCCCCGACGCCTCCACTCGCGGCAAAGTCTCTCGGCTTCAATACCGAAGCCACGCTCTATCACCTCTACGACGTGTCGACGAACGCGTCGCCCGCGGATCCGTATGCCATCGTGGTACCTGCGGCGGTGACGCCTGCCCCGGTTGCGGCAACGGAGTGGGTCATCCCCAACGTCGCATTCGGCGTCGAGCGTTGTTTCGAAGTGCGGCCGGTCGACAAGGTCGGCGATGCGCTGGTGATCGGGCCGGCCTCGCCGCGCACGTGCATCACGCCCGTCGATAAATTTGCGCCGGCGGTGCCCCGCAACCTCGCCGCCATTGCCGGCGCCGGCTCGATCAACCTGATCTGGGACGCCAACACCGAAAGCGACGTCGTCGGTTACCTCGTGTTGCGCGCCGAAGCGCCGAGTGCCACACTGCAGCCCATTACGCAGCAACCGGTGTCGGCGGCCACCTACCGCGACGAGACGGTGAAGCCCGGCGTGCGATACGTATACTCAGTGGTTGCGGTCGATCGCGCCGGCAACAGAAGCGCGGAGTCGAACCGCGCCGAAGAAACGGCCAGGTGACATGGATCGCATTTATCGAGTCAGGCAGGGGACGGGCGGCAGGTACGCCATCGAGCGCGACGGCAAGTTCTATTGGATGCGTGGCGACGTGTTCGGCGAATACGGCGTGGGCGACGAGGTTCCAGACAGCGGCACGCTGCAATTCCAGTCGCCGGTGACTCCCTCGATCGTGGCCTGTATTGGCCTCAACTACAAAGACCACGCCGCAGAAATGAAGAAGAAGCTTCCGGAAGAGCCGCTGGTGTTCTTCAAACCGCAAAGCGCGGTCGTCGGACCTGAGGAGAACATCCGCGTCCCGTCGTGGGCGGGCCGCATCGAGCACGAAGCCGAGCTGGCCGTAGTGATCGGCAGGCGTGCCTCGCGGGTGAAAGCCTCATCCGCCATGGATTACGTGCTCGGCATCACCTGCTTCAACGACGTCACCGCGCGCGAGCTGCAGGCCAAAGACGGGCAGTATTCGCGCGCCAAGGGCTTCGATACGTTCGCGCCGATTGGACCGTGCATTGCCGTCGGCCTCGATCCGTCGTCGCTCGACGTCGAAGGCTGGGTCAACGCCGAACGGCGGCAGAAGTCGAACACGCGTGAATTGATCTTCCCGGTGCCCTATCTGATCGAGCACGTCTCGCGGTTCATGACGCTGAATCCGGGCGACATCATCCCGACCGGCACGCCGTCGGGCGTCGGTCCGCTCCAACCAGGCGATCGCGTCATGATCAAGGTGCAGGGGGTCGGGACGCTGGCCAACCCGTGCATCGCCGGCTGATATGGATCCGATCGAAAAACTCCGCGAGCGCGAGCGCCTGGCCGATCTCGGCGGCGGCGAAGAGCGGCTGAAGAAGCAACACCAGCAGGGCAAGCTGACCGCTCGCGAGCGGATGACGCGTCTGTTCGACCCCGGCTCGTTCGAGGAAGTCGACAAGCTGGTCACGCATCGCTGCCAGGACTTCGGGATGGAGCAGACGATCATTCCCGGCGACGGCGTGGTGAGCGGCCACGGCCGCATCAACGGCCGCAAGGTCTTCGCGTTCGCGCAGGACTTCACCGTGTTCGGCGGCTCGCTGTCGGAAACCAACGCCGCGAAGATCTGCAAGATCATGGATATGGCGATGCGGAACGGCGCGCCGGTGGTCGGTCTCAACGACTCGGGCGGCGCGCGCATCCAGGAAGGCGTGGTGTCGCTCGGCGGCTACGCCGACATCTTCCTGCGCAACACCCTCGCCTCCGGCGTGGTGCCGCAGATCTCGGCAATCATGGGCCCGTGCGCCGGCGGCGCGGTGTATTCACCGGCGATCACCGACTTCATCGTCATGGTGAAGCAGTCGAGCTACATGTTCATCACCGGGCCCGATGTCATCAAGACGGTGACCCACGAAGACGTCACGATGGAAGACCTCGGCGGCGCCATGACGCACAACGAGAAGAGCGGCGTGGCGCATTTTGCCGTCGACGACGACGCCGAGTGCATCGCGTTGATTCGCGAGCTGTTGTCGTTCATGCCCGACAACAACCTCGACGACCCGCCGCGCCAGGCCACGGAAGATCCGCTCGATCGCGAGGACGATTCGCTCGACTCGCTGGTGCCGGCGTCGCCAAACCAGCCCTACGACATGCTCGACCTGATCCACACCATCGCGGACGCTGGCTATTTCCTCGAGGTGCATCAGCACTACGCGCGCAACCTCATCGTCGGCTTCGCGCGGCTGGGCGGCCGGCCGGTCGGCATCGTCGCCAACCAGCCGGCGCACCTCGCCGGCACGCTCGACATCAACGCGTCGGTGAAGGGCGCGCGGTTCGTGCGCTTCTGCGACGCGTTCAACATTCCGCTGATCACGTTCGAGGACGTGCCCGGGTTCCTGCCCGGAACGGTCCAGGAGTACGGCGGCATCATCCGCCACGGCGCCAAGCTGCTCTACGCGTTCGCGGAAGCCACCGTGCCGAAGATCACGGTGATTACACGCAAGGCCTACGGCGGCGCCTACTGCGTGATGGCGAGCAAGCACATTCGCACCGATTTCAATTACGCGTGGCCGAGCGCCGAGATCGCCGTGATGGGCGCCGAAGGCGCCGTCAATATCCTCTACAAGCGTGATATCGAGAAGGCGACCGATCCGGCGGCGGTGCGCGCGCAGCGGATTGCGGAGTTCCGCGACCGCTTCGCCAGCCCGTATGTCGCCGCCGAACGCGGCTTCGTGGACGAAGTGATTCTGCCGCGAACCACGCGCGCCAGGCTGGTGCAGGCGCTGGCCACGCTCGACCACAAGCGCGACAAGAACCCTCCGAAAAAGCATGGCAACATTCCGCTCTAGCGCGGCCATCGTGCTGGCGTTGCTGTTTCTCGCCTGCTCGTCGCAGAGCGCGCAGGAAGCGACGGCGATCGACCACCTCGTCCCGAAGCGCGACTTCGTGGGTCCGCTCCCGGCGCGGTTCGAATGGACGGCCGCCAAGGGTGCCGAGGAGTACGCGATGACCATCGAGAACGAGGTGGATGTGCTGCTGTTCGAGGCACGCACGCGAGACACCTTTCTCGACTGGCCGAAGGGCAGCACGCTCGATCCGGGCACGTATTTCTGGCGTGTCGTCGGCGTCTCGGGCGGCCGCGCCGTCGCTGATTCAGGCCGCGCCGCGTTTGTGGTTGTCGAGCGATAATGAATGCGCGATGCGCGACAGACCGAGAGCGCTCGTCTACCGGCCGGGAAGTCTCGGCGATACGCTGGTTTCGCTGCCCGCGATCGCGGAGATTCGCCGTCAATACCCCGAACATCGCCTGACGCTGCTCACGGAAAGTCCGGTTGCCGGTTCGACGCGCGTCTCGCCGTGGACCATCCTCAAGGAGACCGGATGGTTCGACGCCGTGCATTTTTACCTCGTCCGGCCCGTGTCAGTCGCCGATCGGTATCGCAACATTGCGCTGGCGATGCGCCTGCGCGCGAACAAGTTCCACGACATTTTCTCGCTGGCGCCGCCGCGTACGAAACGGCAATTGCGGGTGGACGCCTCGATCTTTCGGGGCGTCGTCGGCGCTTGCCGGTATCACGCGGCGTCCCATGCGGCGTGGCCCGTGCCGGATGGGAATCCCGCGCTCGTCGAGCATGAAGGTCTTCGCCTGCTGCGCATTGTCGATCCGCGTGCGACCGCCGACGCGCTGCGGAGTTTCCGGCTGGAAGTCCCGGACACCGATCGCGCGGTTGGCCGCGGGTTGCTGAGCGATCTCGGCGTCAGGCCGGATCAACTGCTGGTGGGTGTTGGCCCCGGTTCCGGACGATCGGCCACGGCATGGCCTGCGGAGCGCTTCGCGGCCGTGGGCAGCGCCCTGCTTCGCAAGTTCCGGAACGTGGTGCTGCTGGCGATTGGCGGTTCGGGTGAACGGGTGCTGTGCGACGAGCTGTGCGCGGCGTGGGGGCCGCGCTCGCACAACCTGGCCGGCCGGCTGAGCGTGTTCGGCTCCGCGTCGGTGCTCTCGCAATGCGCCACCTTCATCGGCAATGATTCGGGACCCACTCATCTCGCGGCGGTGGTGGGTATTCCCTGCGTGGCCATCTTCAGTGCGCGCAACGCGCCCGGACAGTGGGAGCCGCTCGGGCGGCATCACGTGGTGATCGAAGATCGCCCTGAATGCGCCGGGTGCATGCTCGACGATTGCGTGCACGAAGCGAAGAAGTGCCTGACCCGAATCGACACCGGCCGCGTGGTCCGCGAGGCCATTTCGCTGATCGAGTCGCACGGCCGGCCGTGCCTGGCTCACTAGCGCTCACCATGCGCGGTCAAACCGTTGCCGTGACCGGCGCCGGCGGTTTCCTCGGTGGCCGTCTGGTGGATCGCCTCCTCACTCTCGATTGCCGCATCATTCGGCTCGGGCGTTCTCCGCTGCCGCCCGTGGACGCGGCGGCGGCCGCGCGCGTCACCGACGTGATCGGCGACGTCAGCGATCGTGCCATGTGGGATCGCCTGATCGACGCCGACATCATTTTTCATTTCGCGGCGCAGACCAGCGGCGCGGCCGCCGCGTCGAATCCGGATGCGGATTTTCGCGTCAACGTGACGCCGATGCGCCATTTGCTGACGGCGTGCCGGCAGCGTGGCCGGCGCCCGATCGTGCTGTTCGCCGGCACGGTGACCGAGGCCGGCATTCCATCGCGGCTGCCGGTCAACGAGGATGCGCCCGATGACCCGATCACCATCTACGACCGTCATAAGCTGATGGCCGAAGGCGAGCTGAAGGCGGCAGCGCTGGCAGGCGACGTGAGCGCGGCCACGCTGCGGCTCGCGAACGTCTACGGGCCTGGATCCGGTGCCCGCGGCCGCACCGATGACCGCGACGTGTTGAACCGAATGATCAGGGCGGCGGTGCGCGGCCACCCGCTGACGGTCTATGGCAACGGCGAGTACGTGAGAGACTATGTGTTCATCGACGACATCATCGAGGCGTTTCTGCTGGCCGCGGCACAACCGGAGCGCGTCACGGGCCGCCATTATGTGGTCGGCAGCGGCAGCGGCGTCACGGTTCGCGAGGTGTTCGAATTGATCGCGGCGCGCGTGCGGCAGATGACCGGCCGCACCGTGCCGGTGGCCGCCGCCGAGCCGGCGACGGCACTGTCGCCGATCGAGCAGCGGAGTTTTGTCGCCGATCCGGCGCGGTTCGCCGCGGCGACGGGCTGGCATCCGGCCTGGAGCCTGAGCGCCGGCATCGATCGGACGATTGAGGCGTTCACATGCGAGTCGTAGTCACCGGCGCGCTCGGTCACATCGGCTCGCGGCTCATTCGCGAGTTCGCCGTGCAGTGGCCGGGCGCGGAGGTGGTCATGATCGACAACCTCGCCACCGAACGCTACGCCTCGCTCTATAACCTGCCAGATGCCTGCACCTACCGGTTCATCGAAGCCGACGTGCTGACCGCCGACCTCGAGCGCCTGTTCGCAGGCGCGGACGCGGTTGTGCATCTCGCCGCGCTGACCAATGGCGCGCTCCCGGATCAGCGCCTCCGGATGGAGCGCGTCAACATCGAGGGCACCGAACGGGTCGCGCGCGCCTGCGCGGCCCTTGGCGTTGGCTTGCTGTTTCCATCGACGACGAGCGTCTACGGCGTGCCGCACGGCGTGGTGACCGAGGATGGCGCGGAAGAGGATCTGAAACCGCAAAGCCCGTATGCCGAGTGGAAATTGCAGTCAGAGCGCCTGCTCACCTCGCTGGCCGACCGCGCCGGATTGCGGTTCATCGTCTTTCGGATGGGCACGATCTTCGGACCGTCGGTTGGGATGCGTTTTCACACCGCGGTCAACCGGTTCTGCTGGCGCGCCGTGGCCGGGCAATCGCTCGAGGTGTGGACGACGGCGCCACACCAGTTTCGTCCGTACCTCGATCTGAGCGATGCCGTGCGCGCGATGATCTTCGTGCTGAAGCGCGGCCAGTTCGATCGACGGGTCTACAACGTGCTGACGCTCAACGCCACGGTCACTCATGTCATCGACGTGTTGACGGCCTTCGTGCCGGAGCTGCGGACGACGTATGTGGATTCGCCGCTGATGAACAACCTCTCGTACTGCGTCGATAACCAGCGGTTCTCACGGTTGGGCTTCGAGGTCCGCGGCAGTCTCGAGCGCGGCATCGGCGACACGGTGGCGATGTTGACCGCCGCCCGCACTCGCCACACCGCCGATCGCCGGCGTTAGGCGCGCTCGAAAAGCCACCCGGCGCAGGAGGGCTGCTCGGGCGCGTTGGCAACCGGCGGATACGGACCCATCGCGAACTCCCGAACCAGGCGCAGCCCTCGGCCTTCGACGGTACGCACGACCTCGTCACGGTTCAACTGCCAATGCAGATTCGTGACGCCTCCCGAACGCTCCGTGGCAACAAATGCCGCGACGTTCCGCACCGTGGGCACATCCGAGAGGAACAAGTAGCCACGAGCCGCCTCCGCCGCGCGGACGAGGACATCCTCCCACTCGGGCAGGTATTCGAGGCTCGATGAGAACATCACCAGGTCATACTGCCGGCGCAGACACGCATCGTCGGTGTGCCAGGTAATGCCCGGATTGATCTGGCGTCCGGCCTCGGCAATTCTCGGCAGCTCCTTGCAGTGATACTCGAGCTCGAGCGCCGGCATGAGCGCCCTGCCGTGCCATAAGTAGTCGCCGAGGTTCCCGCCGTAGTCGAGGACCGTGATTTTCGATTTCTGATGCGCGGCAAGCGCGAGCACATACCCAAAGGCGGCAAGCTTCACGTTGTCACCGGCTGCAGTCGCGATCGGCTCGCCGTTTCGCACGCGGGCGATCAGGGCCTCGCACGCGGATCGTTCACGCGCGATGAAGGCCGTCCAATAGTCCTGGCTGCTCGCACCGGCCGGCAGCGGCGTATCCCAGCCCCTCGGCGCGTAGGCATAGTGATCAACTGATCGCAGCAGCCGTCGCTTGAGATCCTTCCCGATGTTCCACAGCAACGGCGGCAGAATCGACTTGAGGAACGGCGAGCTCATCGGCGTGGTGCGAGCCAGTATAATGGCCGCCCCTCGACATGACCGCTGGGGACCATCTCACCATCCTGTTGCCGCTGAAGGATCGCGTGCCCTTTACGCAGCGGTGGCTCGCGTACGCGGCCTGCGCCAAACTGCGGTGCCGAATCCTGATTGCCGACGGCGGATCCGATCCAACGGTCGCACAGATCGTCGCGGAGAATAACTCCCAGGGACTGGATATCGAGTACCTGCGTTATCCGTTCGACAGCACCTACGCCGATTACTACGCGAAGCTTGCCGACGCGCTGTCGCGGGTGAAGACCCCGTTTGTCGTGATGGCCGATAACGACGACCTCTTTATTCCGGATGGCCTGACGCGCGCGGTGGAGTGCCTGCTGGCACATCCCGAGTATGTGGCGTGCGGCGGGCAGTGCGCGGTGTTCTGGATGTCCGGCAACGACATTGATTGGAAATGCAGCAGTCAGTACTCGACGGACGTCGCCGATACCGCCAGCGAGCGCCTTCGAGAGCGCTGCCTCGGCGCCAACGACGTGTTTTACGCCGTGCACCGCACCGCATTACTGCGGAGCCATTTCGAAGCGGTGCGCGACACCAACCCGCACGATCTGTTCCTGATGGAACAACTGGTGATGTTCCTGACCGCCATCGCCGGCAAGACCCGCCAGCTCGACACGCTTTACATTGCACGGCAGCAGGATTCGCCCGGCAGCAGCGGCGGCGCGCACCAGGAAGAGTTCGGAGACTGGTACGACCGGATGCTGGTGCCGACGTGGTCGGAAGACTTCACGCGGTTTGCGGACTGCGCCGCCGCGGCGTTGTCGCGCGCCGACAACATTCCCGCTGACCAGGCGCGCCGCCTCGTGGTCGAGTCATACAAGGCCTCGGTGGCCCCGTCACTGCTGGGCGATCTGCTCGAAGAGCCGACGGTGACGTGGTCGATGCCGCTGGTCCTGCAAGTCGTTCGCCGGCTGGTCAACCTGCCGCGATCGAGCGCCCTTCGGCGTGCCGCGGTCGCGTGCTATCGGCAGGCGCGATGGCTGTCGCACGATTTCGTGCACGGGACAGAATTCCGGACCGGACGCTCTCGAGAGGCCGTTGCCGAATTCACGCCGGTACGGGATTTCCTGACCGGCCCCGGCCGTCATACTTCCTGAACACTGGGCACGTACACGATCCATTTGCCGCCGCTGCGCGCAAACCCCTGTTCCTTGGCGCGTACCTCGGCGGCGTGGTTCCACAAGAAGAGCAGCGCCCGGTCGGGATAGCGCGCGGCGAATTCCGCGTGGGGCCGCACCGGGATGTGGGCACCGGGACTGAACGTGCCGTGCTTGGCCGGTGTCGTGTCGCTGATGAACTCCAGCAGATCCGGAGTGATCCCGAAGAAATTGATCGTCGTGGTGCTCTTCGATGTGGCGCCGTAGCCGACCACGCGCTGGCCGGCGGCCCGGCAATGCCGCAGCCGTGCCAGCAACTCGGTACCGATCGTGGTGACGCGATCCCGAAATGCCCTGAAGGCCTCCGGCCGATGCAGACCCGACGCGCGTTCCTGCTCGAGCAGTTGTGAGACCCGCGGCGAGGCCGATTGCGATCCCGGCCGGCCGATCACATAGCGCATCGACCCGCCGTGGACGTCGAATGGTCTCACGTCGAGAATAGTGAGACCGTGCTGCTCGAACAGGTGCGACAGCGACGAGAGGGTGAAATACGAGGCATGCTCGTCGTAAATCTGATCGAACGCCGTCTGTCTCACGACGTCTCCCCAGTACGGATCCTCGATGATACAGACGCCATCGGGCGCGAGCAGCACGTCGATGCCGTCGACGACGGAATGCAGATCGGCGATGTGCGACAGTGCGTTGGCGGCGATCAGCGCGTGCGCGTGCCCGTCGGTCGAGATGATGCGTCTCGCCAATCGCGCGTCAAAAAAATCGCACATCGTCCTGACCCCCGCGCCCATCGCCGCCCGCGCGACGCTGGCCGACGGCTCGATTCCCAGGTGGCGGATGCTCAGACCGGCCGCGTGCCGCAGCAGCGTGCCGTCGTTGCTGCCGATTTCGACGATCAACGGATCGCCCGCCGGAAGGCCCGCGATGACGTCGCGCGCGAACGCGGTGAAGTGCTCCTGCATGCGGAGCGATGTCGCCGAGAAAAACGGATAGCGGTCGTTGAACATCTGCTCGCGTTGAGGCTGCTCGACCAGCTGGACCAGCGTGCACCGCGGACAATACGCCGCGCTGAGATTGAAGTAGTACTCGCTGGCGAATCGATCGGCCGTCAGAAAGCCGTTCGCCAGCGGCATACGGCCGAAGTCGATGAACGGCTCGATCGCTGAGTGGCAGATCCGGCAACCCGGCATGCGCAGGCCAGCCTATCGCGAATCGGAAGGCGCCGGCTCGCCGCGGCCGCGCGCGACATGCTCGACGGTGATCAGTGCGTAGGCGATGACCGCGGGGAACGCGGCGAAGAACATTCGACCGGAATTGCCGGATAGGAGCGCCAGGCCCAATGCGATCGGCACCGTCGCCACGATGAAGGCCGGCACCTGGCGGTATTGATACCGCGTATTCAGCCATCCGCCGATGACGCTCAATGGCAGCAGTACCGAGAATCCATTCTGCAAGTCGTGAATCCCGCGGAGCGTCAACAGCTGAGCGAGATTTGGCCCGAGCTCATCGACGTGTTCGAGGATGGCTGCAACCAGCGACGTATCCTCGGCGGAGTAATAACCTCTCACAACGTGTCCGCTGACGAGGAACGTCACGACGGCCGCGGCGGCCCCTGCCCACAACGCGCGCGACTGGCGCAGCCTGGTGAAGAAGGGCAAGAGAAGGAACGGGATGATGGTTTCCTTGGTCAGCACCAGGATCGGGAACATGATGGCGAGCGCCAGGGCCCGTTTCTCGAGTGTCAGGCACACCAGAATCGCGATCGCGCTGAAATAGGCCGCGTCAGCCATCGGCGTGGCGGTGACGAGAACCGTCACGCGGCTGGCCGCGAACGCGCACACGCCGAGCAGCGAAAGCAGCAGCGAGTAACGCATCGCCTGCAGTGCGCGAAACAGCGCGACCGCGCCGACCAGGCTGAAGGCAAAATTCGCAAGATAAAATGCCAGCCGGATCGACAGATCCTCGTCACGAACGACCGTGTCAGTCAGCGGCTTGAAGAGCCGGGCGACCACCGGCGTTACCCAGCGGAAGTGACGTATCTCCGGCTCGTCGATGGGCCGGCCGAGCGCCATGTCCACGTAGTGAATCGCGTCAGCCGCGCCGCCTGGGTCGTCCAGGCGAAAAGACCTGAACTGCTGGTAGGTCGACCCATAGAGGATGGCCGTCGCAAATGCCGTGACCAGCAGATAGCGCATCGTCTATCTCGAGAGGAATCGGAACGGAGGCACGAACGTGCCCGGCGGCAGCAACGCCTCGCGCACCCGTCCGGACGCATCGATCAGCGCCTCACAGGATGTGGCGTTGAGGCCCAATCGCGCCAATTCGCGGTGCGCATCCTCACGCCGCTTGGGCGACGAGACCAGGAACCACTCGCCGCCGCGCGCGATGTCGCAGTCCACTTCCACGTTCCCGGCGGAGCCGGGCGCCATGCTCAGCTGCTGGAGGCGGCTGTGGCGGGCGGGTACGACGATACAAAACACCGCCACTCCGATCGCGATGGCGCGTCCCACGAACCCGGATTGGGGTGCTCCGCCGCCTGCATACGCCGTCAACACTTGCGCGGCGAAGAGGCAATAGAAAGTCATCGGGAAAAACAGCAGATCGACCCGGGTTTCGACGATGCCGGGCGTCGCCGAGAGACCGGCGCAGATGAGCCATGCCGACGCCGTTTCAGCGTCTTCCCGTTTCAATCGGGCGGCCCCGAGGACCAACAGCGCAAAGATCGCCAGAAACACCGGCACCAGGATCAGCGGCTGCCAGCCGGCAAGCGTGATCACTTCCACGGGATGCGCCGCCAGATACTCGAGCGCGGTCCACGGCGGATTCGTCTCCGGCGTCAGGAGCATCTGTCTGCCGAGAAGTGCCGCCACTGAAATGACGGCCAGCGCCCCGGCGTACCCAAGCAATCGGTTTCGCAGCTCGGCGAGAGCTCTCGCGTGGTGAGCGGACAGCACCGCGAGAGCGACGAGCACCGGTGCGACGGCGATGGAGTCCTCACGCACCAGCACGCTCAGCACAAACAACAGGACTGACGCGCACAGCCAGGCCAGCTGTCTGCCATCCACCCACCGCAGGATGGCGAGGAGCGCCAGCGCGAACGGGATGCCCTGCGCGATATGCACGCCGTCGGTCATCCAGATGAAGTGATAGCTGCTGTACTTGGCGCACAACATCATCACGCCGGCGAGGGTCGTCGCGGCGGTGGTCAGCTTGAAGCGGCGCCCAATCCGCGCGATCAGCACGAGGTAACCCGCAAACAGCGCGATCATGAACAGCCGGTGCTCGACCATCGACTCGCCGAACAACTTCACGCGGGCATGGTTGAACAGCACCGTGAGCGGCCGGTAGCCCACCGCCTCATAGCCATCAAGGTCCCAGGTGTGATGCCAGACCAGGACGAGTTCCTCTCGAGAGAAGGCACGGACCTGATGGAGATCGTCGCCGTACCATCGGTAGGTGAGCGATGGCCACCCGACGATCGTGCCAACGGCGAAAAAGATCAGGAACTGAATCGCGACGATCGCGACGCCCTTGCGCACGACGCGATTATAGATGTCATGGCTGCGCACCTGAGATAATCAGTTGTGCCGCTGCGGTTTTCTCCTCGCGCCGTCATCTTCGACATCGACGGCACCATCGTCGACAACATGCACCTGCACGCCGAGGCGTTCGCGGTGTTCGCCGAACGTCACGGCCTGCCGCCGCTGACGCCGGACGATCGGGCCCGTCTCGATGGCCGCCGCAACAGCGAGATCTTTCCGATCCTCTTCAAGCGTGAAGTGCCGCGAGAGGAGTGGCAGGCCTACGAGCACGAGAAGGAGAGCCTGTATCGCGAGCTGTCGCGCGGCCGCCTCACGCCGATCAAGGGCCTGCACGCCTTGATCGCGCGATTGAAGGCCGACGGCATAAAGGTGGCGCTCGCCACGTCGGCGCCGGAGCTCAATGTTGCGCATACCTTGACGGAGCTGGGACTCGTCGGCGACTTTCCGATCATCGTGCGCGGCGATCAGGTACCGCGCGGCAAGCCCGCGCCCGACGTGTTTCTCGAGGCCGCCCGCCGGCTGAACGTGGCGCCCGCGGAGTGCCTGGTCTTCGAAGACGCGCCAATGGGCGTGGCCGCCGCACAGGCGGCCGGCATGCCCGTGGTCGCCGTCACCACCAGCTTCCAGGCCGCTCACTTCGAGCAGCTCAATCCGCCGCCGGCGTGGACCTGTGGCGACTTCGAAGAGTTCCACCAGCATCTTTCCTGATACCACTCGACCGGCGAACTCCGCCGCTCGCGGCCGCGGCCGGAACGCACGCCACCGCTCCTGCGTCTGACCATACAGGAGTAGCCAATGGAAATGAGATCGTTTGCGCCATTCGCGTTCGTCGTTTTGGTGGCCACGGCGGCAATGCACTCGAGCCCCGCGGTGGCAGCGTCGGCTGGCGCTCGCGTCGCCGCAGGCACGGTGAAAGTCACGCTCAATTACAAAGGCAAAGGCACCGTGGATGACTCGCATCGCGTGTGGGTGTGGCTGTTTGCGACGCCCGACATCGGCCCCGGCTCGATGCCGATCGCAGAAGCTTCCGTCGACAAGAACGGCGCCATCGCCACCTTCGACGGCATCTCCGAAGAGCGCGTGTGGATCGCCGTGGCGTATGACGAAAAAGGGTCGATGACCGGCAGTGCGCCGCCGCCGTCGGGCACGCCGGTGGGCCTCTACGTGGGCAGTGACGGCGCGCCGCGCAGTGTCGTACCCGGTGATTCTACGGTCGCGGTGCTGACGTTCGACGATTCATTCCGGATGCCGTGAGGGTGCCTATTGTGACCGGCGATCTTCACCAGATCGCGACGCACCTGCCTCGTTAGCCCCTCGCGGTTGCCGCATCGCGTTGGCCGGGTCCTTGCTCTGAATACGGGCGAAGACTCGGCC
>Ga0114129_10003327_pt1 | contig 22585 bp, 20 predicted proteins | sample RhiMetdeltSRZDD1_FD_80071 | JGI IMG/M metagenome (GOLD analysis project Ga0114129, IMG submission 80071) | Populus rhizosphere microbial communities from Tennessee, USA - Rhizosphere MetaG P. deltoides SRZDD1 (version 2) (version 2) | ecosystem: Host-associated > Plants > Roots > Rhizosphere >... | reverse complement strand
CCAGCTCGACAAGGTCGCCGACCGCGTCTCGCCCCAGGCGGCGCGCGCGCTGAAGCAGGCGACGCACGCGCTCGGGACGAAGGAGACCCGAGTGCGCGTCTGGGTCAACTCGGACGGTCTGGTGCGCCGGGTCGAGATGAACTGGCACCCGAAGGGCGGAAGCTTCGTGATGTCGCTCGACCTGTTCGACTTCGGGGACGTCAGCGTGACCGTTCCGCCCGATTCCGAGGCGTTGGATCTCTCCAACATGCTGGGAGGCGGATGAGCACGCACATCGCACCTGCGCCCGGCTCGAGCACGATCGAGCTGGCCCTGAAGATCTGGCGCTACGACGCGGAGACCGGCGAGAAAGAGCTGAAGCGGTACGAGGTCGAGGCGCCGGACTGGGTGACGCTGCTGGACGTCCTCGACATCGTCAAGGACCGGCAGGACGGGACCCTCGCCTATCGCAAGAGCTGCCGCATGATGATCTGCGGCTCTTGCGGAATGCGCATGGACGGGGCTGCGGTGCTCGCCTGCAAGACGCGCATGTACGACATCGCGAAGTCGGGGCACGAGCCCGTCATCTCGCCGATGGGAAACCTGCCGGTGCTCAAGGACCTCGTCGTCGACATGAACCCCTTCTGGGGAAAGATCCGCGCCGTCAAGCCGTGGCTGGACCCCGGCTACGACGAGGTCGCCGAGAAGGAACGGATCGTCTCGCAGCAGCAGATGAACGTCATCCACAAGGAGGCGCTCTGCATCATGTGCGGCTGCTGCGTCTCCGAGTGCAACTCGATGGAGTCCGACCCGGAGTTCCTCGGGCCGGCGGCGCTGGCGAAGGGCATGCGCTTCGTCGGCGACGCGCGCGACCAGGACGACGTCGAGCGACTGAACAGATACAACGAAGAGCACGGGATCTGGGACTGCACGCGCTGCTACTTCTGTAACGAGCGCTGCCCGAAGGGCGTCGACCCGCGTGACGCGATCGCCAAGCTCGGCGCCGAGTCGATCAAGCAGGGAATCGACCACGACATGGGGGCGAAGCACGCGAAGTGGTTCGTCCGCTCCGCCATGACGACGGGCTGGCTGCGAGAGACCGAGCTCGTCCCGAAGACCCAGGGGGTCATCTCCGCGATCAAGCAGACCAAGTTCGCGCTCGGCCTGGCGAAGCGCGGCAAGGTCCCGCCGCCGTTCCCGCCGCACGTCGCCGAGCGTGTCGGCGAAGCGCGGGCGCTCTACAACCTCGTCAAGGAGCAGGGGCGCGAGGGCGCACTCGGCATCGTCCAGGGCGAGCACGCCCTCGGGCGGATCGAGTTCACCGAGGAGGCGGGCGCACGCGAGAACGCGCCCGAGATCCAACCCGGCGTCGAGCCGCCGCCTGCCGAAGGATGAGAAAAGTCGCGTACTACAAGGGGTGCCTCGCCTCGCTCTCCGCCAAGGAGCTCGACTCTTCGACGCAGGCACTTGCGCCGAAGGTCGGGCTGGAGCTCGTCGAGCTGGAGACGGTGACCTGCTGCGGCGCGGGTGACATCCACGAGGCCGAGCCCGACTACTACCTGCACCTCAACGCGCGGATCCTCGCGTACGCCGAGGCGGCGGGTTGCGACACGCTGCTGACGGTGTGCAACGTGTGCACCCTCAATCTCAGGCAAGCCAACTGGCAGCTGAAGAACGACGACGCGCTCCGGCAGCGTGTGAGCGACAACCTCGAGCGCGTCGGCGTGCCGCCGTACAGCGGCAACGTCGAGGTGCGGCACCTGTTGTGGGAGATCGCCGAGGGCGAGGGGTACGAGCTGCTGAAGCAGTCGGCGCACAAGGGGCTGAAGGGGCTGAAGGTGGCGCCGTTCTACGGCTGTCAGATCCTGCGGCCGTCCAAGCTCCTCGGGTTCGAGGATCCCGACCGGCCGTGGTCGCTCGAGCGGATCATCGAGGCGTGCGGCGGCGAGGCGATCGACTATCCCGCGAAGATCAAGTGCTGCGGCTTCCCGATCATCCAGGCGCGTGAGGAGACCGCGCTGGGCGAGCTGATCCAGCCGATCGAGCAGGCGAAGGAAGCCGGGGCCGACGCGCTCGTCACGCCGTGCCCGCTCTGCCACCTGTCGCTCGATGCGTGGCAGTCGAAACTGAAGGCGGCGACCGGCCAGGACTTCCAGATGCCGATCCTCCATCTCTCGCAGCTCGTCGGGGTGGCAGCCGGGCTGGAGGAGTCGGAGCTGAAGTTCAAGCGGCACGTCGTGCCGGTCGCGCCCGTGCTCGAGAAGCTCGAAGTCTGAAGCGCGCCGGCGCGTTTGCCGGCGCCGTCGCCGGCGCCGGGGTGGGCTGGGGATGGTTCGAGGCGGGCTGGGTGCGGCTGCGCACGCTCGAGGCCGGGCTCGCCCGCTTGCCGCGGGACCTCGACGGCGTGCGGGTCGCGCATCTGTCGGACTTCCACCTCGGGCTCCCGTCGCGCGGAGCTCACGCCGCGCGCCGCGCCGTCGAGTGGACGCGCGAGCGGAAGCCCGACCTCGTGTGCGTCACGGGCGATCTCGTCTCGCGGCCGCGGGGCGAGCGGATGCTGCGCGCGCTCCTCGACGATCTCGGCGCTGTGTACGTGGTCCTCGGGAACCACGACGTCGAGCACAGCCGCGATCCGTTCTCCCGGTCGGCCGGCCTGAGCGACCTCGCTCCCGCGCATCTGCTCGTCGACGAGAGCGCAACGGTCGAGATCCGCGGCAAGCGTGTGCAGATCGTCGGCGTCGATCCGCGGGCGTACCGGCTGGGGCGGTCGAAACCGTGGGAGCTCGTCGACGAGAGCGCCGACCTGCGCATTCTCCTCTGCCACTTTCCCAACGTGCTCGATCTGCTCCCGCCGGCCGCGTTCGACCTCGTCCTCTCGGGTCACATGCACGACGGACAGATCTCGCTGCCCCTCGGGCGCAGGCGGAAGTACCGCTTCGCGCATCCGCACACGCGTTACGCCGCCGGCCTCTACCGGCGTCCGGCGGCGACGATGCACGTCTCCCCGGGGCTCGGAACGACGTTCGTGCCATTCAGGTTCTTCGCTCGCCCCGAGGCGACCGAACTGGTGCTACAAACCCCGCACTGATGGCCACGATCTCCAGCGACGTCCTGGCGACGTACGCCGCCGACGCGGCGCGCGAGGTCGAGGGAGTGTGCAGCCTCGTTGAGAGCACGCTCCACCGCCACAAGGGCGTGCGCGTGCTGGAGGCCGAGAACGGCGTGCGCATCGAGCTGCATATCGCGATTGGCTGGGGCACGCCCATCCCGCAGGTCGGCCGCGAGATCCAGCGCCGGGTCGCCGCGTACCTCGCGCGAATGGCGAGCGTCGAGGCCGAGGCGATCGACGTCGTCGTCGACGAGATAGCGCAGTGAGCGGGCCCCGCGTCACCGGGCTCACAGGCGTGACGCTCCAGGATGCGCCTGTGGTCTGTCACGAGTGCATCTGGTGGCAGACTCGTGCCGGCCGCTCGCTGGACAAGCGGAAGTGGATCGAGCGCGCCGAGACGGAGTGGGGACCGTGGGGCACGGTCTACTACGACGCCGACGGTGGCGTGCTCGGGTCGATGCAGTACGGCCCGGCCGAGCTCTTCCCGCGGGCGGCCGAGCTCCCGGCCGGGCCGCCGTCCTCCGACGCGGTGCTCGTCACGTGCGCGTACCTGGTCGAGCAGTCAGCGCCGTGGGTGATGCAGTCGCTCTTCCTCGCCGCCATCGGGGACGCGCGCGACCGCGGTGCGAAGGCGCTCGAGACGTTCTCGTACCGCTACCGGGAAGGCGAGTCGCAGTACGAGCGCTTCCGGGTGCACAAGACGATCTTCCCCGCAGACTTTCTCGCCGACTTCGGGTTTCGCGCGGTTCGCAGCGCCGGTTTCGTCGAGCTCGCGCGGCTCGAATTCGGCGGCCTCGTGCCAGTCGTGGAAGGACGCCGTGCGAAGGTGATGCGGGTCGTGAAGGACGCGTTCGCTCCTGCCCCTGCGCCCGTGCCGCCGGGTCCGTGAGACGCGCGCGTCTAGTAGTGGCGGCGCTCGGACGTGACGTGCGCCGTCAGCGAGGCATTCAGGGCGGCGAGGCTGAAGTCGCGCCGAAAGCGCGTGCCGTACCAGTCGCGGCCGTCGGCATCGCGTGCCCAGCCCATGCGAACGAGATCGTCGCAGAGGGATTCATACGCGGCAACGGCCGCGGGCGACTCCTCCACCGTGCCGGTGCTCGCCACTCCGAACCTCGGCGACTCGGCGATGGTCACCTCATCGCCTCTGTGAAACGAGCGCGCGTAGAAGACGCCCTCGTCGTGCTCCGTCCAGAGGGCGATCTCGCACGTCCATTGATCCGTCGAGAGGCTCGGCGGAACGGACAGGCCCTGCTGCGGCGCCGCAGCCTCGGGAGTCGGTTCGACCACGCCAGGCTCCTCCGTCTCGTCGGGTTCGATCACGGCGAGCGGCTCGGGCGCGCGCTCCGGCGGAGCAGCCTCAGGCGGCGCCTCCACCGCGACTGGTTCCTCCGGCTCGTGGGTCTCGACGACGGTGAGGGGCTCGGGCGGCTGGTGCGGGCGATCCGGAACCGCGGCCGCCGCTTGGTCGGCTTCGACGACGGTGAACGGCTCGGCGCGCTCGGGTGGAATGACCTCCGGCTCGACCTCGCGCAGCGGCTCGCGCTTGCGGCCGAGCACCGAGCAAAGGACGAGCAGGGTCGCAGACGCTCCGGCGACGTCGCCGATGGACGTGCGCCGGGGCCTATTCGAGTAGGGACTCACCTTCTTCAACTCGACTACTGACCCCGAAGCGTTCGCGGATTTCCCGCCTCATCCCATGATACGCGCGAATCGTCCGCTGTCGACCGTGCCAATTTCCGGCCTTTCGGCTAGGCGGAACACGGTGCCGATGGGCCTATCGGCCCATTGACGCATGACGGATACGTGCGACTCTTATGAGCGACCTGGCTGTCGGCCGTTCGACACCGCGAACTCCGAACCCAGAGCTGATTAGGCAACCATGGAACTGAAAGAAGCCGCACGGCGAATCCTCCGCCAGCACTGGCTGCTCGTCGTCTGCTTCGTGGCCGTCGGCGCAGTGCTCGGGGTCGTCCACGCTGCTCAGCCGACGACCTACACCGCGTCGACCCGGCTCGTCCTGGGCACGGACGACCCGAAATCCCGGACCGAGTCCGGCTCCATCGCCGACACGGGGAAGGCGATCGCCACGAGCCTCACCCAGGTCCGTCGCGCCCTCGAAGACGCTCACGTCGCCAATCGCAACCCGATCGACGTTGCGAACAACCATGTGTTCGTGCGAGCGCTCGGGACATCCGGAGTCGTTCAGCTCTCGGTGAGCGACAAGGACGCGAAGGTCGCGGCGGCAGTTGCGAACGCGCTCGCGAATCGCGTGATCAGGGTCCGGGGCGAGGTCACGACCGGCGAGCTGCAGTCGATCTTGACCGAGCTTGACCAGCGCATCGGCGATCTCAACAAGAAGATCTCCAGCGTCGACCAGGACATCGACAAGCTGAACGTCCAGATTGCTCAAACCGGATCTCCGGCGACCGCCAACTCCCTCCGTGCGCAGCGCGACGAAGACTCGCGCCAGAGGGACTTCCTCGCACAGCAGCGCGCCCTGCAGGAGTCCGAGCGCATCACCGTGCTCTCGAACGCCGCTCTCCGCCCGAAGGCGGACGTCATCAGTGCGGCGAGCGTGCCGGAGCACGCAGACTCGTCGCCGTTCGCTCAGGAGCTCATTCTCGGCGCGTTGCTCGGCCTCGTGCTGGGGATCGGGGCCGCAGGCCTCATCGAGACCTTCAGGCCGACGCTGGTCGGCAGCGACTCGCTCGCGCGGGAGTTCGGCACGCCGCTGCTCGGCGCGATCCCGACCGGGGAAGACGAGCAGCGCGCCCGGCAGCTGTTGTCGCGCGTCGCGCTGCGGCTGCGGCTCGCGGCCGACTCCCTCGGGGTGCACAACGTCGCCCTGGTTGCGGTCGGGCCCGACGTCGAGCTCGGGCTGCTCGCGGCAACCCTCGACGAGCTGGCGGCCGACGCGACCGGCCGAAGGGTCGCGCAAGGAGTCGTCGCCGGGGACGGGCTCGCGGCGGGCGGCAGCTCGGCGGCGGCGTCCGGCCGGCAGCAGTTCAGGATCCGTCCGTTCGGGCTCGTGGACGCCCGCCCTGACAACGGCCAGGCCGCCCTCGTGCTCGTCTCGCCGAGCGTGGCGCAGAAGGAGGAGATCGACGAGGTCTCCCATCTCCTGCGCGTCGCGGGAAGCCCTCTGCTCGGCCTCATCACCTACGAGCGCCCGCGCGAGCAGCACCCGCGTCTCAACCTGACGTCGCTGCGGTCGCGTTGACGAGCGCATCGGGGGGATCTTCGGCGCCCGGGCGCCTGCGGCCGCTCGCGGCATTCACGGTCGACGTCGAGGACTGGTACCAGTCGTGCGTCGACTTCGACGCGCCGATCTCGGAGCGCGTCGTCCGCAACGTCGACCGGATTCTCGCAGTGCTCGACGATTTCGGGGTGAAGGGAACGTTCTTCGTGCAAGGACGGGTCGCCGAGTCGTTTCCGAAGCTCGTCCGCTCCCTCGTCGAGGAAGGGCACGAGATCCAGGCTCACGGCTATAGCCACCGCCCGCTCTACGCCATGAACCGGCAGGAGCTCCGGGAAGAGCTGAAGCGCTCCCACGACAGCGTCGAAGACGCGGCCGCAGTCCCGATCACGGCTTTCAGGGCGCAGGACTTCTCGATCACCTCCGACACCCTGTGGGTGCTCGACGTCCTCGCGGAAGTCGGCTTCACGATCGATTCGTCGATCTTCCCGATGCGCACGCGGCGCTACGGAATCCCCGGTTGGCCGGTCGGGCCGCATTACGTCGACGCCGCAAACGGGTCGCGGCTCCTGGAAGTCCCGGTGGCCGTCTGGGCGCGCGGCCGGTGGAGGCTTCCGGTGGGAGGCGGCGGCTATTTCCGGATCGCGCCGGCGAAGCTCCTCGAGCGGGCGCTCTCGTCGATCGCGCGGAACCGGCCGGCGGTCGTCTACTGCCACCCGTACGAGTTCAATGCGACCGAGCTCGCTGAGTACGGCGACCGGATTCCGGCGAAGCTGCGATTCTCACAGGGTCTCGGACGCGGCTCGTTCGTCGAGCGCGTTCGGCATCTGCTCCGGGTCCTCGATTTCGGTCGGTTCGACTGGCTGCTGAGCGAATGGGGGTATGCATGAGGATCGTCTTCCTGACGACGGACGACCGGATCTACCTCCCGGCGTTCTACGACCGGGTCCTCGGCCGCTACGGCGCGCAAGCGGCCGAGGTCTGTGTCGTGCCTCCGCTCTACAAGGGCCAGACGACGACGCGCGCCGCTTGGCGGTATTACAAGACGTTCGGCCTGAACGGGGTCCGAGGCCTTGCGACGCGACTCGCCCAGGCAAAGGTGCAAGGACGCTCGATCGAGGCGGCGTGCGCCCGGCACGGGGTGAGTTGCTCGTTGGTCGAGGACGTCAACGCTCCCTCGTTCCTCGAGCATCTGCGCGAGCTCGACACCGATCTTCTCGTCTCGGTGAGCTGCCCGCAGATCTTCAAGCGCGACCTGATCGACCTCCCGGAGCTGGGGTGCCTCAACATTCACGGAGCGGCGCTGCCGCTCTATCGAGGCGTCATGCCGAGCTTCTGGATGCTCGCCAACGGGGAGAAGGAGGCCGGGGTCTCGATCTACTTCGTGAACGAGAAGATCGACGCCGGCGAGCTCTGCGGCCAGCGGATCTTCTCGATCGAGCCCCACGAGACGCTCGACGGCTTTCTGCGGCGCTCGAAGGCGATCGCCGCCGAATTGCTGATCGAGGTGCTGGCGCAGATCGAGACTGGAGAGATCGGCCGGACGCCGCTCGACCTCACGCAGGGGTCGTATTACTCATGGCCCGACAAGGAGGCGGTTCGTCGATTCTCGGCGGCGGGGCGCCGCATCTGGTAGGCAGGAGGGGTCATGGTTGATGTCGGAACCTCGTATTGGGCGGGGCGGAGAGTCACCGTCACGGGTGCGGCAGGCTTCATCGGCAGCCATCTCACGGAGGCACTGGTGAAGGCGGACGCAACCGTGCGCGCGTTCGTGCGTTACAACTCCCGCAACGACTACGGCTGGCTGGAGGTCGCCGATCCGGCGCTGTTGCAGGAGGTCGAGATCTTTCGAGGCGACCTCGCCAATCCCGAAGCAGCGAGGGGTGCGGTCGAGGGGTGCGACACCGTCCTGCACATCGGCGCGCTGATTCCGATCCCTTACTCCTACGTCCATCCACGTGAGTTCGTGAGCGCGAACGTCGAGGGCACGCTGAACGTGCTCGAGGCTGCCCGGAGATCGGACGTCCGGCGTGTGGTTCACACGTCCACGAGCGAGGTGTACGGGACCGCGATGAGAGTTCCGATCGACGAGGAGCATCCGCTGAATCCGCAATCTCCCTATGCGGCAACGAAGGTCGGAGCCGACCAGCTCGCATTGACGTACCACAAGTCGTTCGAGACCCCGGTGGTCGTGGCGCGTCCGTTCAACACCTTCGGGCCGCGCCAGACGGCGCGTGCGGTCATCCCGACCATCATCAGCCAAGCGCTCACCGACAGGGCGATCCGCCTCGGGGCGACGTCCACCACCCGTGACTTCCTCTTCGTCGGGGACACGGCGGCGGGCCTGATGCGGTGCGCCGAGGTCGACGATGCCGTCGGAGAGGTCATCAACCTCGGAACGGGCGAGGAGTTCTCGATTGCCGACGTGGTCGAGCGCGTCGCGCGTCTCGTCGGCCATGACGTCGAGGTCGAGACCGACACAGGTCGACTTCGTCCCCAGGCGAGCGAGGTGGAGCGGCTCGTCGCCGACTGCACCAAGGCACAGCGGATCCTCGACTGGGGTCCGAGGACGCCGTTCGATGAAGGTCTACGGCTGACGGTCGAGTGGATGCGCGGGGCGCTCGATGCTTACAAGCCGGCGATCTACAACGTCTAGCCGGCCGGCGCTCAGCCGTTCGTGATCGCGACGTCGTCGGCGTAGAAGCACGGGCCGGGCGCGGCCTTCGGAACGTACGCGTTGAAGTCGAGGGTGTTCCCGGCCGCGGCCGTGTAGCTCACGCTCACCTGCTGCCAGCTCGTCGTCAAGGTGACCTGCTTGAGCGCGGAGCCGACGAGCGCGGACCCTGCGAACTCGCGGAAGCGCAGATTGAGCGTCGCCCCGGGCGTGTCGGCGCGAACCCAGAGACTGCCGGTGTAGGTCGCCGCGGTCGTTGTCAGCACCCAGTTCGGCGAGTCGTTCAGCAGGCACGAGGCCGGGACGGACGCCGTATTCGTGAGCGACGCGGAGGCCGCCCCGGAATGGCTCGCCGTCGTCACCTGCGCCAGCGTGATGCCCGGGTCGGAGCCCGACGTGTTCCAACCGGTGAGGCCGCTCTCGAACCCGGAGTTCGAGACGAGGTTCTTGGTGATGACGACCTGTTGGGTTGCCGTCGACGTCAGGTTGCCGGTGTCCTTGACCGTGACCTTGACGGTGAACGTGCCGCCGGTCGTGTAGGTGTGCGTCGCCGTCGCTCCCGGCTGCGGTCCGACGACTGCACCGTCGCCGAAGTCGAAGGTGTAGCTGGCGATCGGAGTGCCACCCGGGTCGCTCGAGGCGGAGGCATCGGCGGTGACGGCGACGGGCGCCGTGCCCGAGGTCGGGCTCACGCTGAGCGCCGCCGTCGGCGCGCCGATGACGACCTGCTTGGTGGTAGTTGCGGTGTTTCCAGCCGTATCCGCGACGGTCACCTTCACCGTGTAGACGCCGTCGGTCGAGTATGTATGCGCGGCCGTCGGCGAGGCCTGCGCGCTCGTGACCGTGCCGTCGCCGAAGTCGAAGGTGTACGTCGCGACCGGAGTGGTGTCGGGGTCACTCGACCCCGAGGCGTCGGCCGTCACGTTCAGCGGCGCCTGGCCCGACGAGGGGCTGACGCTGAGCGCCGCCGTCGGCGGAGCGTCGTAGACGGTGACCGATGCCGTTCCGGTCGACGAGGCGCCGCCGGTGTCGGTCACGGTGACCGTGACCGTGTGCGCGCCCGTGCTCAGGTAGGTGTGCGTAGCGGTCGGCGAGGCCTGGGCGTTCGTGACCGTGCCGTCCCCAAAGTCGAACTGGTAGGTCGCGATCGGGGTCGAGTCGGTATCCCAGGATCCGGACGCGTCCGCGTTGATCGTGAACGGAGCGGTGCCCGACGTCGGCGTCACGACGAGCGAGACGGTCGGCTCGTCCCCGGCGACAGAGACGGTCGCCGTCGCCGTGCTGCTGTTTCCGGCGGTGTCAGTCGCGGTCAGCGTCACGGTGTACGTGCCCTTGGTGGTGTACGTGTGCGGCGCCGTCGGGCTCGTCTGGGGCCCGACGATCGTGCCGTCGCCGAAATCGAACCGATAGGTCGCGATCGGCGTCGGATCGGTGTCGGTCGATGCGGAGGCGTCAGCCGTCACGAGCAACGGCAGGTTGCCGAAGGTCGGCGAGACCGTCAGGCTCGCGGTCGGCGGCAGGTCGCGGACGGTCTCCTGCGCCGTCGCCGTCGCGCTCTTGCCGCCCGTGTCCGTCACCGTCACCTGCACCGTGTAGGTGCCGGCCGTTGCGTAGGTGTGATCGGCGCTCGCCTGAGGCTGCGGCCCGGTCACGGTCCCGTCGCCGAAGTCGAAGCTGTAGCTGGCGATGGGGGTCGCGTCCGGATCCGTCGACGCGGACGCATCCGCATGGACGCTCAGCGGGAAGACGCCGGACGGCGGTGTCAGAGAGAGCCGCGCCGTCGGCGCAGCGTCCATGTCGGCGGCGCCGAGCTCGTAGGCGCCGCGGTCGTCATACGTCCTCGGGCCGACGCCCGTGTCGCTCACGAACGGGTCGTCGATGCGTGCGGTGCCCTCGACGTCGCTGGGAGCCTGTCCCGGCGCGCTCGAGTCGGCCGAGTCGACGGCCGGCGATGCCCAGGTCAGGTGGAAGTCCCGCGCTCCGACGTCGCGCCACTTCGGATCGGCCCAGATCTCATGCGCTCCCTGCCCCGAGGCGGCTCTGAACGCCGCCAGGGTCGAATAGTTCGTGGAATCCCAGATGTACAGGACGTCGTTTCTCGTCAGCCAGACGAGGTTGTAGTCGACGACGGCTCCCGTCGTCGATCCCCGCTCGATCCGGATGTCGCTGTGCGTGCGAAGGCTGTTGAGCCCGTTGTCGACGCTGACGTTGTTCTCGACGACGGCGCCGGACGAGTTCCCTTCGACGTTAATGCCGGCGGTCACGTTGTGGTAAGCCGTGTTCCCGATGATTCGTTGGTTCGTCGTCCCGAGGTTGTCGAAGCCGTGATCCCCGTTGTCGTAGCTGACGTTGTCGTAGATCAGCGTGTTGACCGCGCCCGGATACGACTCGACGCCTGAGTCCTCGTTGTCGTGCGTGATGTTGCCGGCCACCGTGTTGTCGGTGGCATCGGTCACGCGGATACCGGCAGCGGCCCTGGCGTAGCCGCGAGCGTTCGCATAGGTGTTGTTGCCGAGCACCTGGATGCGGCTCGAGGAGCCGACGACGGCAATGCCGGTGTCGCTGTTGTGATGCACCGCGTTGTTTTTGACCATCGAATCCGTGGCGCCGCTGACCCGAATTCCATACTTCGTCAGTCCGCTTGCAGGCGTGCCCGCATAGCTGACGTTGTTGTTCGACACGACGACGTTCGTCGAGCCCGCGGAGACGTCGATTCCGTAGCTCGTCGTCTGGGTGACGTTGAAGCCGTTGATCGTCACGTAGCTCTTTCCCGAGGCGACGAACCCGTCGGCCTGTCCGGCTCCCACCGTGACTGTCGCTCCGGGCGCAGCCGTGTAGAGCACGCGCTGGTCAGCCGTCCCTGACTTGACGGAGACCTTCTCCGGGTAGTTACCGGCGGCGACTTGGACGGTCACGCCCGGCACGACCTTGGCGCCCGAGGCACTGATCGTGCAGAACGGCTGGCTGACGGAGCCCGTGCCGCTGTTCGAGCAGTTGGGGTTAGCCTGGTCGACGAAGAGCGTCGTCGGCGCCGCGCGCGCGGCGGAGCTCGCGGCGGCGAGCGACACACCGGCCACCAGCGCCGCGCAGAAGACGCGTCGAGCGCGCCCGCCGGCTCGGTTGTTTCTGAAACGCGAAAGGATCGCGTTGTGCGATCGCAAGCCTTCGTCCCTTTCCCCTGTGTGGTTCGCCTGTGTTCTTCGCCGCTTTGTCGATACAAAGTTGCATTCTTCGAGGCGTACGTCAATACGCGCGAGTAACAGGAGGGAGCAAGAAGAAGCACAGAACCCACCCGCGTGGACAGGTGACGAGGACCTACCTAGCCGATCGGCCGGGGTCGTCCGACCCGACAACATAGGCCTTTTGACCTATTGACACTTTTCCGCTGGTTGGCGATAACGGTTGGAGCGAAATACCCGGAAGACGGGCGTGCGGCAAACAACCGTTTTCCAATTGAGGGACTGGGGAGTCCGGGGCGGCCACCGGAGGTAAGGGAGAGGATGTTCACCCCATCGGGGATTGCGGTGCAGTATTCGTTTCGCCGACGCGTCGGTGTCGTTGCGAAGCGCCTGCTCGACGTGGGAGCGTCGGCATTCATCCTGCTGCTGTTCCTGCCGCTGCTCGTCGCGGTCGCGGTCGCGATCAAGGTCGACAGCCGCGGCCCGGTCTTCTTCCGCTGCCGGCGAGTCGGCTATCGGGGCGCGGAGCTCGCGATGCTGAAGTTCCGCAAGATGCATGAGTCGGCGAGCGGAGTCGCGCTCACACTCGCCGACGACGCGCGCTTCACGCGGATCGGGCGCTGGCTCGCGAAGACGAAGCTCGACGAGCTGCCTCAGCTCTGGAATGTCTTGAAGGGCGAGATGAGCCTCGTCGGGCCGCGCCCGGAGGACGCTGAATTCGTCGCGCTCCGCCGAAGCGATTACGACGTGATTCTCACCGTGAAGCCTGGGATCACCGGGCTTTGCCAGCTGGCCTTCGCGAAAGAGGGCGAGATCCTCGATCCCGACGATCGCGTCGGCGCATACGTCGACCGCCTACTGCCGCAGAAGGCAGCGCTCGACCGGCTCTACGCGGAGCGCCGCTCGCTGGTGCTCGACGTGAAAATTCTCGTCTGGACGACGGTCGCGGTTCTTCTCCGCCGAGACGTCGCCGTCCATCGCTCGACGTGCGCGCTGACCGTGCGGCGGCCGCGCACGGCGCCTGCCCTCGCGCCGGCGGCCGCAGCGGAGCTCCAGACATGAGCGAAGGCGTCTTCTCGCTTCAGCAGCAGCTCGCCGAGCGGACCCGCCGCAACAACAAGGTTCGTGCGGTCGTTCTCGCCGGGGGCAAGGGGACTCGGCTCGCCCCGTACACGTCCGTGTTGCCGAAGCCGCTGATGCCGATCGGCGATCGCTCCATCCTCGAGCTGGTGCTCGGCCAGTTGCGTGACTCCGGGATCAACGACGTGACGCTCTGCGTCGGGTACCTGTCTCATTTGATCCGCGCCGTGCTCGACAACAGCCGGCATGGCGGGGCGGAGATCTCGTATGTGCAGGAGGAAGAGGCACTCGGGACCGCTGCGCCGATGCGGCTCGTCGACGGTCTGGATTCGACGTTCATCGCCATGAACGGCGACGTGCTGACCAGGCTCGACTACACGGATCTGATCCGGCATCACCGCCAGGACGAAAACATTTTGACGATCGCGACCCGGGCTCGTCCGATTCAGATCGACTACGGCGTTCTGCAGCTCGGCACGAACGGGAGCAGCAACCGTGTGCGGGGCTACGTGGAGAAGCCGAAGATGACGTCGACGGTGAGCATGGGGATCTACGTGCTCGAGCCGCAAGCGCTCGACTACATCCCCCGCGACGGCTACTTCGACTTTCCGGATCTCGTGCAGGCGCTGCTCAAGGCGGACGAACGCGTGGGCGCGTACCAGTACGACGGCATGTGGTTCGACATCGGGCGACGCGACGACTACGAGCGAGCCGTCTCCGCGTGGATCGATGAGACGGACGAGGAGGCAGAAGCCTCGGAGGTCGCGGCCAGAACGGTCTAAACGTTTTTCCAAGGGGGTTACGTGAGCACTGCCATGAGCGCACGTCGCGCTGCGCCGCAAACATCGCGCGACGACGACAAATCGACGGGACGCTGGAGCGTCCCACTCTCCGACGTCCTCGTCGACGCCGAGGTCGAACGCGCGGCTGCGGAGGTCGTTCGCTCCGGCTGGTGGAGCATGGGGCCTCGCGTCGCGGAGTTCGAGCAAGCGTTCGCCGGCCTACTCTCGGCGCGACATGCATTCGCCGTGGCGAACGGGACCGCCGCGCTCCATTTGGCGCTGCTCGCGATCGAATGCGGTCCGGGCGACGAGGTCGTCGTTCCTTCGCTGAACTTCGTCGCCGCTGCGAACACGATCACGCACACCGGCGCGACGCCGGTGTTCTGCGACGTCATCGGGCCGGATGACCTGACTGCCGATCCGCGCGATATTGAAGCCGCTGTCGGGCCTCGGACGCGAGCCATCCTGGTCATGCACTACGGCGGACATGCCTGCCGGATGGACGAGATCCTCGAGCTCGCCGAGCGTCGCGGGCTCGCCGTGATCGAGGACGCTGCGCACGCTCCCGCGGGAGAGTTCCGAGGAAGAGCGTGCGGGACCCTCGGCGCGGTGGGTTGCTTCAGCTTCTTCTCCAACAAGAACCTTCCGATGGGCGAGGGCGGCATGGTCGTCACGGACGACGACGCGCTTGCCGAGAAGATCCGCCTATTCCGGTCGCACGGCATGACAACGCTCACGTGGGATCGCCATCGCGGGCATGCGTCGAGCTACGACGTCGTGCTGCGCGGTTTCAACTACCGCCTGGACGAGCTACGCGCCGCGCTCGGGCTCGTGGAGCTCGGGCGGCTGCGGGAGGGCAACCGGGCTCGCGGGGAGATCGTCGAGAGGTACCGCCGAGCGCTCGACGGCGAGGCCGGGATCTCGATGCCGTTCGTCCCGCGCGAGGGCGTTGTCTCGACGCACCACCTCGCTGTGATCCTCCTGCCTGAGGGCAAGGCGCGCCACGACGTGCAGACCGCACTCGCTGAACGAGGCATCCAAACCAGCGTCCACTATCCGCCGATTCACATGTTCTCGGCGTACAAGGAGCAGCCTCAGCGCTCGTTGCCGGTGACGGAGTCGATCGCCGAGCGCGTGCTGACGCTGCCGCTCTTCCCGCACATGTCCGACGCGCAGGTGGCTGCGGTGATCGAGGGGGTGCTCGCCTCGGTATGACGGCGACGCTCCTTCCCACGACGCCCCGGCCTGCCGGCCGACGTGGCAACCGGGTGCGACTAGCGCAGGTCGTCACGAAGTTCAGTGCGGGCGCAGGCGTCATCACCCTGCGCGGATCGCTCGCGCTCGATCCCGACCTATACGAGGTGACGGTCTTTGCGGCAGAGGGCGGGTCGCTCACGGACGAGGCTCGCCAAGCGGGGCTGCAGGTCGTCGAGCTGGAGCACATGGCAGGCGGCCGGGGAATCTATCCCGGCGTCGACGCACGCGCGTACCGGGAGCTGCGGGGCCATCTCGAGCGCGGGGCGTTCGACGTCGTGCACACGCACAGCGCGAAGGCGGGGGCGCTCGGCCGCCTGGCCGCGCGTCACTGTGGCGTTCCGGCAGTCCTCCACACATTCCACGGCTTCCCGTTTCACGACTTCCAGTCGTATCCGGTGCGGAAGAGCCTGATCTCGATCGAGCGAAGGCTCGGACGGATCACCGACTACTTCCTCGCGGCAGGGACCGAGACCGCTGCCGACGCGGTCCGGCTCAGGCTGGCACCGCCGAGCCGGATTCGCGCTTTTGCGACCGTTCCGCTGGCGGAAGGGCTTCATCCCGTCACTCCGGATGAGCGGCGGCTTGCACGCGCGACGCTCGGTCTCCCCGAGGCGGCGAAGGTCGTCGGCACGGTCGGTCGCCTCGATGCGCAGAAGAGCCCCGCCGACATGGTCGCGGCGCTCGCCGCACTCGATCGCGAAGACGTGTACGTCGTCTGGGTGGGCGGCGGCACCCTGTTCGACCGCACGCGCCAGCTGATCGAGCGCCGTGGCCTCGCCGGCCGTTTCCTGCTCCTCGGCAATCGCTCCGATGTTCCGGCGCTGCTGCCGGCCTTTGACGTCTTTGCGCTCTCGAGCCTCTACGAGGGCCTGCCCTGCGCGCTCGTCGAGGCGATGACGTGCCGAATCCCCGTCGTCGCGACGGCCGTCAACTCCGTGGCCGAGGCGGTCATCTCCGGCACGACCGGGCTGCTCGCACGTCCCGGCGACCCGCGCTCCCTTGCAGGCGCGCTGGAATACGCGCTCGACCATCCGGTGGAGATGGACCGGATGGCGGGAGCGGCGCTCGAGCTCGTCAACGCTCGGTGCCGGAGCGATCTGCTGGGAGAGGCGTTCGCCCACTCCTATGAGCTGGCGCTCGGCGCGGCCGGTGTGCGCGCGAGCCGGGGCAGCGAGGCGGTGTCGCGGTGATCGGCTTCATCGACACGGCGGGCGAGCGCCTGCAGGTCGAGTGTGAGCTGCCGTGGGTCGCGAGGCTGCTCGAGGAAGGCGCGGCCGGCGCGATCGAGCCGGCCCGTGCCGCCGGAGCCTCGGTCACCGTCCGCGTCGAGTCCGAGCGCCGCCCATTCGAGACCGCGGGCTGGAAGCTGCTCACGCGCGGTGCATGCGCCAGCCGCAGCGAGGTCGTCGTCGAGAACGTCTTGACATCCGGCTTCGACATGAGGGCCAGGTGCGTCGACGACCGCGCGGAGTTCACCCTCCGCTGGCGGCCTCCGCCTCGCGAGCGCCTGGTGGCGCGGGTGATGCGCTCCCGGTTCCATCTTCTTGCGCGCGCGGCGTTGCTGCAGTACCCCGTCCTGTGGTGGGCGGGCGTTCACGGGCGCGTTCCCGTGCACGCCTCGGCATGCACCGCAGGGACGCGCACTCCGCTGATCGCGTCTCCGAGCGGAGTCGGGCGATCGACGCTCCTGGCAGCGGAGATCGACGCCGGCGGCGTCAGCACGGGCGACAACCTCGCCGTCACTGACGGCACGACGGTCTGGGGTCTCGTCGAGCCGGTGCGGATGTCGGGGCTCTCCGGCAGGAAGATGCCGCACGGCCGCGGGGAGGCTCCGTTGGCGGCGCGCGCCGAATCGCTCGCGCCCGACGCGCTGGTCCTCATGTCCCGCGGGGACACGCACGTCGCACAACTCACCGAATGCTCCGCCGATGACGCGGGGCGCTCGGTGGTCACCAGCACCTACATGGCCGGCGAGCTGCGCCGCTACTGGGCATACGCAGCGACGCTCTCCGCCGGAACCGGCGTGGGGCCGGCGCATCCGCCCGTGGCGGACGTCGCCGAGCACCTGGCGTCGGCGCTCCCGTGCTACTCGCTCGCACTCGGAGATCTGCGCTCGCGGAATCTCACGGAGCTCATGAGAGACGTTCAGGTCGAGGGCGCATGGGCGTAGCGACCGCATACGTCTCCCGTGAGCACGCGGCGCCGGACGGCAACATCCGCGTCTTCGACAGCGACGTCGACCGCGCCGATCCGGCGGCGCTCGCCGTGCTCCGCGCGGGGATCGACGGCGCCGACCTCGCCGCTCCCGCGATCGTTCTGCCGGACTTCCACCACAAGAGCGACAAGGAGATGCCCTCGAGCATCACGGTCGCCACCCGCGGGACCGTGCGCCCGATCTTCACCGCACCCTCCGTGAACTGCGGGATGGCGCTCGTCGCGCTCGATGCAGACCGTCCGGCTCCGGAGGCGATCAGCCGCTTCTATGAAAGCGTCAGGAACCGCTATCCCTATCCGCCGACGTATCGACGCGACCTCACCCGTGGGGAGGTCATCCGGGCGGCGACGGAGGGGTCGCACTTCGCGGTCGAGCGTTTCGGCGTCGACCCCGCCGACCTCGACCGCGTCGAGGAGGGCGGCCGTCTCGACGTCGAGCGCTTCGGCGGTGCCGAGCGAGCACGTCGCGAGCTACCGCTGTCGGTGCTCGAGCTGTCACGGATCCGCTTCGGCACGATCGGGCCGAGCAACCACTTCATCGAGCTGCAGGAAGTCGACGAGATCTTCGACCCGTCCGCAGCCGAGCTGCTGGGCGTCCACCAGGGACAGGTGACGATGCAGTTCCACGGCGGCGGCGGGTCACTCCCCGGCGAGGTCGGCCTGCTGTTCGGGCGGCGCAAGCGCTACCCGCGCGCGGTGCGCATTCAGATGGCGGTGCAGAAGCCGCTGTACCACTTCGGCCGGGCGCGCTCGCTCGAGCAGCTGCGCACGCGGAAGCGGCTCTATTTCGCGGACGAGTATCCGCCGGTCGACCGCGACAGCGACGCCGGCGAGCGGCTGATGTTGATGAACACGATGGCCATGAACTACGGCTTTGCATTCAGGCTCTCCGCGTACGCGAGCCTGCGCAGGCTCCTCGCCGAGTCGTTCGGCGCGCGCGATCTCCGTCTCGTCGTCGACTCGCCGCACAACTCCGTCTACGAGGAGGACGTGGACGGCGCCACTGCGCTCGTCCATCGGCACAACACGGCACGCGTCTACTCCGCAGAGCGCATGCGGGCGCATCCGCTCTGGTCGCAGATCGGGCAGCCGATCCTGCTCCCCGGGACGAACCGGACGTCCTCGTATCTCTGCGTCGCCGGCGCGAGCCCGGAGCAGACTCTCTACTCCGCCTGCCACGGTGCCGGCTCCACGATCAAGCGCTTCGCGGCCGACGGCAGGTCCGGGCCCGACCCCCGCAGGCGCGTCACGCTGCGGTACGACTACAAGGGGCCCGATCCGACCTCTGTCCCGCAACTCGACGACGCCGGCATCGACGAAGCGCTCGGCGTGCTTGCGATCAACGGGATCGTCCGGCCGGTCGCCCGTCTTCGACCCTTCGCAGTGCTGAACTGATGGCGGCTGCGCTCGAGAGCCGGAGGTGGAGCGGCAACTGGCGCGCCGTGAGCGAGGAGGGCTCTGCGCGGATCGACGTGGCGCGCGGACGAAGTGGCAGGAGGGCAGCCGTCGCCGACGCTCGGATGCTGCCTCCGGGAACCGAGATCGTGCTGGTCGTCCCGGCGCCCGGCTCGACGCGTCGCGCTCGCACCGTTGCGGCGGCCGCCGGCGTGGACATCTCCCGCGAGTACCTCGCCTTGCCGTCCGCGCAAGCGCCCGCTTACCTGATCGAGAACGCGGCAGGCCCGTTTCGGGTGTTCGTCGACAACGTTCTCGGCTCACCGTCCCACGGCGCGCTCGGGCGCCTGCAGGATGTCGCCGTCGGCGTGATCCGCCGGCTGCGCCCTCGTCGGCTCGTCGGCATGCTGGGCGCCGGCAGCGTCGTGGTCGGGAGACGGACGTGACCGTCGCAGCCGCGACGCTGGAGCGCCGCGCCGCCGAGACGTCGCGGAAGCGAACGCTGTCCGAGCTCGTCGACGGGGCCGGACATCGCACGCTGCTGCTCGGGTCGTCGAAGGACCCGAATGCGAAGGTGACGATGCTCCTGCTGCCGCCGGCGGGCGACGCACCGGTCTTCGCCGTCAAGATCCCGACCACGGCTGTCGCCGAGCGCGCGGTGGAAGCCGAGGTCTCGGTCCTGCGCCGCCTGCACGGGAACGGGCTCGCTGTCGTCGGAGACACGATTCCGCGCGTCGTGGAGCTCGTCGAGCATCGGGGCAGGACGGCGCTCGTCACGAACGCACTGTCGGGAGTACCGCTCTCGAGGCTGTACGTGGAGCGGCGGCACACCGGTTCCGCGCGGCTCGTCGCGCGCGACTTCGCGGTCGTGGGGGAGTGGCTTCGCCGCTTCCAGGATGCGACCGCGACCGTGTCCGGCCCCGAGACCCGGACACGGATCGCGGACACGATCCGCGAGCGCTTCGCCGACGATACGGGCGCGGCGGCGGACGCGGTGCAGGTCGCCGAGCTCGAGGCGAAGGTGTCGGCTCAGGCGTCGGCTCAGGCCCGGATCGGCACTGCGGTGCACGGCGACTTCTGGTTCGGCAACGTGCTCGCCTGCAACGATTGCGTGACCGGCGTCGTCGACTGGGAAGCAGCGGCTGTCTGCGGCGACCCGACGCGCGACGTCGTCCGCTTCGCGCTCAGCTACGCCCTCTATCTCGACCGCCGAACGCGCCGCGGCAAGCGCGTCCGCGGTCATGACGGGCTGGTCGCCGGGCGCTGGGGCACCGGCGTGGAGCTCGCTTTCGACGGTTCCGGCTGGTTCCCGGAGCTGTTCCGAGGATTCGTGAGAGACGGCCTTGCGCACGCCGGCGCGGAACCGGCGGCATGGCGCGAGCACGTCCTCGTCGGGATCGCCGAGGTTGCTGCGACCGCCGATGATCCGGCGTTCGCGGCCCGGCATCTCGAGTTGTTCCGGCGCCTCGCGCGCCGACCGGTTTGGCGGGCACCGGAATGACCCCCTCCGCGTGCCCGCCAATCGTACTGACCGTGTGCGTGCCGTGAGCGAAGCCGCCGCATTCCGAACCCCGTCGGTCGAGGCTCCCGAGCTCGCTTCGCTGCCCATCAGCCGCCCGATGAACGGCGAGCGCCTCGCCGTCGGAGCGGCTGCCGCGGCGATCGTCGGAATGCCGCTGCTGATCCCGAACGGGCCGTCGAACATCGGGCCGGTCGACCTCCTGATTCTGCTTGCGATCGGGGCGGCGCTGTTCTGGAGCGGGATGTCGCCGCACCGGTGGCGTTTTCCGTACACCGCAGCCCTTGCGCTCTTCATCGCTGGCGGTGCCATCGGCGCCTTTCGAGGGCCCGTGCCGGGGACGGGCGCCCTCGCTCTCGTTCAGGACGTGGTGCTCCTCCTCTGGTGCTGGGCGCTGGCGAACGTCGCGTCGACTCCCGAACGGATGCGTGTGCTCGTCAAGGCATGGGCGTACAGCGCGTTCTTCTGGGCCGCGCTTCTCTTCGTTGGCATCGCGACGAGCACCGCGGCAATCACAGGTCAGACGGCGAGAGAGGGCTCCCGGGACTCGCTCACGTTCGTCGATCCGAACATCGCGGGCAACTACTGGTTCGTCTCGCTGATGGTGATCTGGGCGACGGGCTATCCGAAGAGCCGCCGTCTGCGTGTTCTGGCCTACGCGTTGCTCGTCGCCGCGATCGTGACGACCGGCTCGATCGGCGCGATCGTCTCGCTCATCGTCGGCGTCAGCACCGCCGCACTGCTCGGGGTCTACCGGCGCTCGGGCATCGTTCCCGCGGTCACCGCGGCGGCGCTCGGATCGATCGTCTTGGTCGGACTGTGGTCGAACGTCAGCCTGACCGGTCTCCAGTCCCGCGCCGCGGGCAGCAAGTACGCCTTCATCCGCGACGGGATCGGACGTGGGCAGCAGAGCGAGGAGTTTCGCGGCGCGCTGATCCACGAGAGCCGCAGTCTCTACGCCCAGAGCGGCGCGCTCGGGGCGGGGCCGGTCTCGACGAAAGTGCGGCTCGCGAACGCCCAGGAGCCTGTCGTGAAGGAGGCCCATGACGACTACCTGGCGGCGATCGTCGAGCGCGGCGTGCTCGGCTTCATCGGCTTGCTCGCTCTGATCGCAATTGTCGTGGTGCGCGCGGTGCCGGTTTCAACCGGACGTCTGTCCGACCGGTTCGGCGCCGTCGTAGTCAATCCGGGTGCGCTCCTCGGCGCGGCAGCGGGCACGTTCTGCGCGGCGGCTGTCTACGAGGTCCTGCACGTCAGACACGTCTGGGCGTTGTTCGCGCTGATCGCAGCGTTGAGCATCTGGGGTCGCGAATGAGGGTGCTGGGGCGTTTCCGAAAAGGGACCTACGGCACCGTGGCCGGGAACGTGCTCGCGCGCCTCGGGGCCCTCGTATCGGTGTCGCTGGCGACGTTCGTGATCGCGCGCCAGGGCGGTGCCGCAGCCGTCGGGGTCTACGCCCTGCTCCGCATGCTGCCGAGTCTCGTGGGCGTGACGATCTCGGCCGGCCTGCCGGGGGCGACTGCCTACTTCCTAGCCGGTTCCGAGCGGACCAACCGGCGGCTGCCGTGGACGATCGTCGGGATCGCGCTCGCCGGCGGGTCAGCGGGCGCTTTGCTCTGGGCGGGAGCGTCGGTCTTCCTCCAGCACTACCTCTTCCAGGACCTGACGGGCCAGCTCGTGCTCCTGGCCAGCTTCGCGGTGCTCACGCGCGTGCTCGTCGCGACGGCGAAGTCGTGCTCGCAGGGGACAGGCGACCTTCCGGGCTCGAATCGGGTCATCGTGCTCGAGGAATTCATGATCCTGCCGGTCTACGGCGGGCTCTGGCTCGCGGGCGGCCGCGGACTCGGCATGCTCGTGGCGACCCTCCTGCTTGCCGACGTCCTGACGGTGTCGCTGGCGTGGGGCCGGCTCGTGTTTCGCGGGTTCTTCCGGGAGGCGGCGCGACCGTCGCTCGAGCTCGCACGGCGCATCGCCGCTTACGGCATGCGCGCGCAGGTCGGCGGTTTCGTCCTCCTGCTCAATCTACGCCTCGACTTCGTCCTGATCAGCGTCATCGCCGGGCCGGCCGTCCTCGGCGTTTATGCGATCGCGTCGAAGTACGCCGAGCTCGTGAAGCTGGTGAGCCTCGCCCTGACGTACGTGCTCTATCCGGCATTCGCCGCGGAGACGGCTGTGAAGGCGCTGCAGCGTGCGCGAACGAT
>Ga0114129_10003325_pt1 | contig 22586 bp, 16 predicted proteins | sample RhiMetdeltSRZDD1_FD_80071 | JGI IMG/M metagenome (GOLD analysis project Ga0114129, IMG submission 80071) | Populus rhizosphere microbial communities from Tennessee, USA - Rhizosphere MetaG P. deltoides SRZDD1 (version 2) (version 2) | ecosystem: Host-associated > Plants > Roots > Rhizosphere >... | reverse complement strand
TGACTTTCATCTTAGTATTTGCAATAGTTATTAAATTCCCAAACTCTTCTGCAGCTTCCTCTTTACCTAGGTCATTAAGCCATCGCCATTTAGGATCTACTTTATAGAATGAAAAATTAAGATACACAGGAGGTATAATCTCCGAGGGCCTTTTCGAATCATTACTTGTACTATCTGCAGAATATCTATGCAAATCACGCCCCTGCATTGTGAATAGGACAGGGATTACATATTTAACGTTAAAAAGTATATCTAATTTGAATAAGCTTTGACACATGGTTGTCAGCACCTTCCGCTAAAGCGAAATACCGCGATATGAACTTAGCATACGTCAAGGATCACTGAATTCAGAAAATACAGGAAGGCTTAACTGGAGAGAAGTTGTCGATCATCTAGTGTGTTATCAGAGCTGTATTGTTTATCTTTCATTTGTCTGAACTTTCTATAGGCTTGATCTGCCTCAATAGCTGCCAGTAGAATCTTACTCTTTACACTTTTGGAAGAATCCAGAAACATCTTGGTGTCCTTTGGGACACAATGGCCACCAATACCTTCCCTAGGTTCCAAGATATGCACATTCCATTTCGTATTCAAGGCATCTTTCAATTCTGAGAAATTGATATGATTTGCTTGACAGTAAAGGTAAAGTTCTTCTGCAAAAGCTATTTGCAAATATCTGTCAGCATTTTCAACAATCTTCGTCAATTCAGCGAGCTCGACATTCGATACTGGATGCATTGATATGCCAACAGTTTTCATCAGCGCTTTTCTACCGACTTCTCTATTAGAATTAGATTGAATCTTGCCTTCTAAGTAGGACTCGGTGCTGTCATAGAATTTAAGTCCATTTTGCAAACAACACTCACAAACGCCACCGATAACTCGCAATTGATTCACCCCATGTACATCTTCTTCCAACGCATACCATCTGTGAGGTGCATGAACTACATGAAGCCTATGGTCCAACATTTCAAAGACCTTCTTTGATGTTCCACATGAAATAGTGCTTTCTATTGAAAGAAGGGTACCGTTTCTTGCTTCATTTGATATTTTGTGGACTACAGAATACAATCCATCTAGATAAGGAGCAAATATATCATCTGGCTTGTGCGTAGAAACACAAATAACAAAAACATCCATATCAGAAAAATCATTACTTTTCTTAATACCGTGTTCTTTCTCTGCACGGTCCATGGTGAAAGCGTTTATATCGTATCCGAAAACCTCAAATCCTCTTTCCTTAATGTATTTTGCAACTGGTAAACCCAGTTGACCTAGGCCTATAACTACCACCTTATTGAAAATAGAGATTTTTTGATCCAAATGTCCTGACATTATCTTATTATCCGCGAGTGATAGCTTCATGGCATACCTTATTGTATTAATAGGTATCTAATGATATTGTGTGATCGTTATGGAATAATCTTGTATTATAAAACTATCGATATAATGTTAGTACATAACGTAACCTAAATTCATATCTAAGTATTTACTATGAAATATTGATTATATGCTTCTAAAAATGACCTCTATCCTAAATTGGGACTACTTTTCTTATCGTACATACTTGAGCTCGTCACAATTAGGTTCAACAAATTTTTGAAGACACACTTAATTGGTCTAGGATGTTTTTCAGCTGGCTAGTAGAGTTGTACAGGATTACTCCGTTACCAATCAAATAGATATAATTATAAGGATAACGCAATTTAGGTCAAGATTATTGAGATTCATTCTTATTTTAATAAAAATGATACCTTTAGGAATAACGAAATGACCTTAAGAAAGATGATATTATCTGATTATTCCTTAATTTTGACGTCGCGTTTTATAAATTACCAAGTCATTCGAATGTTACAGTAGGTGATTAGAGGAAGACGAACGGTACAAATTAGAATTTTAACCATACGTAAAAATGACACCTCTTTCTCCCCTAGGATGCCTCCACTCGGTGACCTTCGCGCATGAGCCACATTCTATACAACCCTCATGTTGGATCATGATATTTTCCCGTTCCTGATAATAACACCTTGTCGGACAAAGAATGATCAGCTTTTTTAAGAATTCACTTTTGGATTCGGGTACAATGATGTGTGATACTGGGTCATCATTGAATCTTAAATGTGCAACTCTATCTTCTACAGAAGGTGGCGATGGAACGTAGGATCCTGTAATTTCATGCCCTAGTTTATTAGCTAACTCAATTGGTACTTGCACGTAAGTTTCTTCAGATTCAACCAATGGTAAGATTTTATCATACCCCAAGATGTTAGCGATCCCCACTGCAATTCCTCTTAGCTTCCCACTGGACATTAGCTTAAAAACAAAGCTATAACGAGAGCCTACAATCTCTTTCGGTATAGATTTTGTAGAGTCAAGGAATATCTTAAGATAATCTTTGTCAATCTCCTTCATATCGGAAGTGTACGGGCTTTCCTCGAGTAAAGAGGAATAATATTCACCCATATAATTACCACTAAAGTCGCTTTTATCAATTGATTTAGATACAGCCTCTGCCGCCCTTACCGCATCATCAATTCCTACGTTCAAGCCTTCAATTCTAGGCCCTACAAATATACCCCTACCAGCTGCGTCACCAATAAAGAGAACGTTCTTACTATAGGGTTTTCTCATTCTGCACCTTTTTCCATCAGGCACTATCTTTGCACTATATTCTAGCTCTATATAATTACTGGAAAAACTTGCACCATATTTCTCGATAAGTTGTTGTTTAATCGATTCTAATTTGTTCTTGATATCTTCGATACCCTTGTATTTTCCCCCGTCAATTAGACTAGCTCTACGAGATGGAGAAAAATATGAGTATCTAAGATCCTCATAATTTTTCAATAGTTTTGTCGCAGTAAGCCACTTCTTGAATTGTTCTTCCTTAGAAAGTTCTTTGTCTATTTCAACTTTGGCTACATCGTCTTTGATCAATTCGCTCACAAAGGGATTTCTTATTATGGTATCAACCAAGACGGATGGTTCAGCTGGATTTGAAATCAAGGAATCGTAGTGATAAACAGCACCAAGTGAAAGTGTATCTCGATTAGTATAGAGAAACCCTCCTCCTATGTGATTCAAGGTTATGTCTCCAGCAAATAAATGAGCTGCTCCTTCTGAGGAGTTAATACCAAATCTTTGATCAATGATATCTTCGGGTAATTTTACTACAACTTTGACACCTTGATACACATCATTTGGAGAAAATTTTTCACGCGCACCTGTGAAGTATGCGATTTCCGAATTCACGCCATCGGCAGCAATTATTGCCTTAACTTGAAATTCATCCAACTCATCAGTTTGTACTATTGTCTTGTCGTCGGGAGTCCATATGATATCTTTGACATGCACACCACAAACTATCCCCCCGCCTTGCCTCTCAGCACTTTCCGACGCTAAAGCCCCAAACCACGAAGTCAGCTTATTCATTAATACAGAATAAGCAAAATTTGTATTATATTCATGCAAATTTGTAAGATCAATTCCAAAAATCCTGTTTCGAGAAGTTGCATGTAGTACATATTTTGTGATACGTCGTTCTAATGGAGCTGAAGTTTCAAAGTCAGACCCATAGATATCTTCAACATTATAGATCCTCTTATTTTTTGATCTTTTTGAATAGAGAAGTCCTCCAGAAACGTTCTTGGACCCTATGCGTGGACCTGCTTCTATCAATACTGCTTGCTTGCCAAGGTCAGACAAATGTTTAAGTGCTGCAAGTCCTGCCGACCCACCTCCAACAATAGCTACATCAAAGTTTTCCAAACCGAACTATCCCTTGTGAGAATTTCTCTCCTTTAACTTATGCAACTCTTGTATGATTAATGGAACAACATCTTCTATCCGGCCGTTAATAAATACATCAGATTCGTCCTTCATAGGGGCGTTATCGTCAGGATTTATTGAAAGCACGAATTCCGCACCTTTCATTCCCGCTATATGTTGTACTGCTCCCCTTATTCCCAAAGCGATATATATTAACGGAGTCACAATACTACCGCTCGTACCTATTACTCTTTCAGGGATCATGAATTTAGAATTGACTGATTCACTTAGCTGATACGGTCTCTTCGATAAGGGTAAGGTTATCCCGACTTCTGCATCCAACAGTTCTGAAAGCTGTTCAATTACCTTGATATTTTGTTCAGGATCATCCTTAATTCCCCGTCCAAAGCTTACAATGGCTCTGTGGCCCTCAAAATCGATTTTCTTTTTTAGTATCTCCCTTTTCAATACTCTCGTCTTCATGTCATCAGCGTCAATTACCGGCTGATAACGCAAAACTTGCCCCTTTCTCGTCGTATCTTGCTCTATCGCTTCAAACACTCCGGGGATTATGCTACAGGCTTGTGGGTGATAATCACGCATTATCTCAGGATTTTTGTTATCAAGACAAAGTATCGTAGTCCAAAGGAACCCAGAGAAATCTGGTCTATACATTTCGAGAGTCTTTTCGTATCTTACTGTGGCTCCCTTAGTCTTATGCTCATGTCGAATTTCAATATCACTTATCACAAGTTTATTTATGTCAGACGCAAGCCCTGATTCAAGATCTGCAAGAACAGTTGAAGACAAGTGTCTTCCAATACTATCAGCTGCAAAGAACATGTACCTTGGTTTAATGTAAGGGGGAATATATTGTGGCGATATTTGTCTTGCAAGGCTGGGATCTTTAGAAATTTGAGAAATAACCTTCGTATCGATAGTATTCGTTGAGAATTCAAGTTCTTTATCTTCTGCGTAAACTACCACATCGGCCCCAGATGATATTAGTTCTTGACACAGATTTTCAATATTGTAGCCTAATAAAATTGCAACAACTTGCTCGGCTTCATTATATCTTGAATTGAAATCGTCCATTAGTCTTCTGGCTTCTCCAATCATTTCCAAGCTGACAGGGACTATCCTACCATTAATGTGCTCTACAACTACGTACAGATTTCTGTACTTTCCCCCGCTCGAACCAGAAAGACTCCCTGTAGTCATCTTTATCTAAGAGTTTAACCTCTGGGCCAAATCAAGGGTAATTGATTTGATACCTTCTACATCACTACTATCTACTTGGACTGTTCTCCTACTTGCTCTTGCTTTTGGAATTTTTTCAACTCTATAGACTATTGTTGGTGAGCCTGGGAGACCAACAAATTTAGGATCTAATTGCAGTGATTTTCCATCATAAACCTTCAACCACTCCTTATAATTTTGAGCACGTCGTGTAGCTTCCTTTCTATAATTTGTATATGCAAGACGTTGAGATAATTTAGGGTAAAGCGATTTATATGAAGGATCTACTGTTATGAAAACCGGGAGGGGTGCTTCAACGTCTTCAATTATGTCATCAAATCCTTGTAACGAAATCAGTCTTTTAGCTACAACATAATTCCTATTAATATCAACAACAAATTGGACTACATTTCCCAAGAAATTATATCCTAGCTTCCAGGCAGTTTGTGGTCCTGTTTGTCCAGTTTCTCCGTCGGATGCCCTGTGACCAGAAAATACTATATCTTTTTTACTTCCCTCAAGCATCTTAATGACACCGCTCTTCAGGACTTCTGCTGTTGCCAAAGTATCTGCGCCAGCAAATGCCCTGTCGCTATACAAATTCAGTTCGTCTGCATCGGATATCAATTGAGCTTGCTTTAATGCCGAATCTGCAATTGGAGGACCCATCGTCCCTATTGCTATTCGGGCACCAATGGTTACTTTGGCATAAAAGGCTGCATCACACGCAATTGCACTGTGAGGTCCTAGAATATTCTTTGTTTCAGCCCTGTTCAAAGTCCCGTCCGCATTGTAACTTACATTCCCTTCAGAAAAATCGGGTTCCAATTTCACAATTACTGCAACGTTCAACAATCTAAGCTCAGCTTCTGCATCAAGATATTTCCTTTAAATGGTTTACGAATTACGCATAAATATAAGTTATGAACTCTAGCGCAACCTAGCATGTAAATTAAGCTTTGTATCAGATCATACAATCTTTAGATTATCGTATGAAGCTCTTAATCGCTGGTAGAAATCTTCCATACTAGGTGGTAATAATGCGTATGCCAAATAGAAATCTTCGGCTTCTCTAAGGTATCTTCGAATTTTGAACTGGATCGGCTGATCTTTTAGATCACTTAACGAGTAAACAAAATTCATGTTATTGATTCTATCAGCTAGTTTTATGGCCTTAACATCATAGTCAGCTGATGAAAGAATACTACAATAATCATGAAACCTGGCAAGTTGGCGTTCTTCATCATTTTTCCCCGGAAAGTTATCGATAGGTTTTATCTTCAAATCATTGCACATTTTATAGATTCGATTTCCAAATCTAAATCTGAGATATGCATCAAAGCCATACTCTTTAGTACGGTACCAGTCTAGTATCTTATCGTTGTCCTCGAGAATATCATGCAATATAGCTGATGCAATTTCTACACTTGTTATATTTCTATCCTCAGCAAGAAGGTGGTTTATAACATCCTTTGTTACTGGCCATGTATGACTTTCGAGGAATGAAGAACTCTTATCCTCCCTACTTACTGAACCGTGAACTTCCTCAGCAACGTCCATTGCTGCTATTACAAAATCGTCTATCCTAAGCTTCGATCCTTCTATAAATGTACTTAGATTTTCCCTTGATAAGAATTCAATTCCAGACATTGTGATTCAATCCACCTAGGATAGTAAAAAAGACTTTCCGTCCATATTTAAATAGCAAATTCCATCCGGATTTTTTCCGTCATCGATTTAACATCGAGTAGAGGTTGTGAGGAAAAAAAGATTTTTACATTATTTTCCTCTGAGTCTAATGTTATAGTCAAGACCAAACCTATGTGCTTCGTCTCTAGTTGCCTGCAAGATCTTTAGACCTGTACTGCGACTGGATAGAACAACCGGTACAGTAGAATGGGCTGTATATATTTCCTCATTCTCCTTCGCCAACGAAATACAAGGGATTCTTAGGTGCATTTTCGTCAATGCGCGCAATGCTGCATGAAGTTGACCCTTTCCGCCATCAATTAGAATTAAATCCGGAAAGTCAGATTCATTGCTTGTTCTGGTGTACCTACGTCTAACTATTTCCTCTATCATAGCGAAATCATTTTGAGCTATTGTAGTTTTAATTCTAAATCTCCTATAATATGACTTGTCTGGCTTTCCATTCAAAAACCTTACACACGATCCAACAGCTATTGAAGTTCCAAGATTAGACACATCAAAGGAATCGATAATGTTCGGCACGTGGCTAATTTCTAGTATTCGTTGTAGCTCGACCAATCCTGGTTCTATTCCTTTCTCAACATAGGCAGATAAGTTCCTTATTATAAGATCCATTAGTTGACTTCTTTCTGACAACGAAGATGAAGGAAGTTTAATTATTTCAACTTTATGACAGGCAATTTTACCAAGTGATTTCTCAAGTGATGTTTTTGACTCAGGTTCATAGTTTACGTATATTGAATAAGGTATTGAAGAGACTGAAGAATAGTATTGAAACAAGAATGTTGAAAGAGAATTATCTCCGACTAATTCAAACTCAAATTTTCTTCTATCTCTTATGACGCCATGATGTCTACGAAGTATCAACACATAGGCCTTACCTTTAAATTCGTCGTGAAGTATCCCTACATATTCTTCAGAAACATGACTTGAGATATTTTCCATTTTCTGTCTTGATCTCAAATTCTCTAATCTTCTAATAGTGTCTCTTATCTCTTTTGCCTTTTCATATTTAAGAGAAAATGAAGCATCTTTCATTTCATCGGTCATTCTTGAAATGAATTCATCAATCATATTTTTCCCAGACAGAATATCAATTAATGCATGTACATTTTCCATATATTCCAGTTGAGTAACGTTATGAATACATGGTGCATCACAGTTTCTAATAAAATATTCGAGGCAGGGCTTTTTTGGCAGTCTATTGCATATTCGAATCTTAAAGAGTTTTCGTAACAAACCTACCGTCAGATATCTTGAACTACCTTGGACAAATGGTCCAAATATCTTCCCAGAAGCGTCTCTAAACCTACCGGCTCTATTTCTTCGGGTAACCAGGAGTCTTGGGAATGCCTCGTCAGTAATTCTAAGATAAGTAAAGCGTTGTTGGTCCTTTAACTCAATGTTGAACAAGGGTCTATATTGTTTTATTAGATTAGATTCCAACAAAAACGCCTCCATTTCATTGTCAGTTATCACAAATTCAATATCAACTACTTTCTTAACAAGACGTATAGTTTTCCAATCTTCTATGCTAGATGTCCTGTCAAAATAAGATGATAGACGTTTCTTGAGGTTCTTTGCCTTTCCAATGTATATTATTTGTCCTTCTGTGTTTTTCATTAGATAAACGCCTGGGCAACAAGGAATACGTTTAACCAGTTCCCGAACTTCAGCTATCGAAGATTCACCATTTATTCGGGACATTGTTCCTAGACCTAATTTGCTCTTTTTACTGTCTGTAGTATGGCGAGTTTTGATCTAAGGTAATTTCCAGTAGCGCTTTCAGGGTTCTTAGAAACCTCTTCGGGTGTTCCGTTTGCAATGACCTTCCCACCATTATCTCCAGCTTCAGGGCCTAAGTCAACGATCCAATCCGATGAAGCAATTACATCAAGATTATGTTCAATGAGTATAATTGTGTTTCCAATATTGGTAAGTCTTTCTAAAACATTCAGCAATTTATTAACGTCGGCAAAATGTAAACCTGTAGTAGGTTCATCCAAAATGTAAAGAGTTTTCCCTGTATCCCTCTTAGAAAGTTCGGCAGAAAGCTTTATTCTTTGAGCTTCGCCACCTGAGAGTGTTGTTGCGGGTTGTCCTAGTTTTAAGTAACTCAAACCAACATCATGTAATGTTCGTAATTTTTTTTCGACAACAGGAATATTCTTAAAAAATTCTAACGATTCTTCAACCGTCATATCAAGTATTTCCGAAATAGTTTTTGATTTGTAGGTGATCTGCAATGTTTCATAATTGTATCTTTTTCCTTTACATTCATCGCACGTAACGTACACGTCAGCAAGGAACTGCATTTCTATTCTTTTCACTCCTGCTCCCTCACAAGATTCACATCTACCGCCAGGGACATTGAAGGAAAATCGACCTGCCTTGTACCCCAACTCCCTCGACTGAAGTGTCCTTGCAAAAATTTCTCGAATAGGCGTGAACGCATTCACGTATGTTGCAGCGTTCGATCTAGGAGTGCGTCCAATAGGAGATTGGTCTATACCTATGACCTTGTCAATCAAATCAAGACCTGAGATCCTTTCGTGTTTGCCAGCTTTTTCCTTGGAGCCATAGTAGTAGTTTGACAATGCTTTGAACAATATTTCATTAATTAAGGTAGATTTGCCTGAACCTGATACTCCTGTTACAGTCGTCATGCATCTAAGAGGAAGGTTTACCGTTATACCTTTCAAATTATTCTCCTCGGCACCATGAATGGTGATCCATCCAGTAGGTTTCTTTCGGATCAAATTTCCACTGTATACATGTTGTTCTCCTCGAAGATACGCGCCCGTAATTGAATTCTTATTGGATTCTAATTCTTTTAATGTACTATTACCAACAATATTTCCCCCGTGTATGCCCGCCCCTTCACCCACATCAACTATCCAGTCGGCGTTCCGAATAATTTCTTCGTCATGCTCAACTACCAGCAGTGTGTTACCTAGATCCCTTAATTTTTTCAGTGTCTGGATCAATCGATAGTTATCTCTCTGGTGGAGCCCTATTGTGGGTTCATCTAGGACGTAAAGAACGCCACTTAAATTTGACCCTATTTGGGTAGCAAGACGAATCCTTTGAGATTCACCGCCTGATAGCGTAGAAGTCATTCTATTTAAAGAGAGATAGTCAAGTCCAACATTGTGCAAAAAATCTAGTCTAGATATGATCTCTTTTAGAATATTTCTTGCAATTTGCCTGTCGGTAGCCGACAGATCCAGTTGTTTGAAAAAATTCAGACAAGTTGCAACTGACAGATCGCATACGTCAATTATCGACTTGTCATATAACTTAACTGCCAACGCCTCAGCACGAAGTCTCTTTCCTTTACAAATATCACATGGAATCTCCCGTATGAAACGCTCAAGTTCACGTCTTTTTGATTCAGATTCAGTTTTGGAGTAAATACGTTCTAAATTTGGTATGACTCCCTCAAATGAACCCTTATACTCCCATTTTGACTCAGAAGTCCTTGAGACGTACTTGTAACTAATATTTTCATCAGTTCCATACAGAATAATTTTTACCTGCTCTTCTGTCATGGAAGAAATGGGCTGGTACAAGTTGAACGAAAACTTCTTTCCAACATCACGTAACATGGATGATCTAAATGTAGCAAAGTGTCCAGTCCAAGGTCGTATTGCTCCATCTAGTAAGCTTTTCGATTTATCTGGAACTATCAAGTCAGGGTCGAATTCCACTTTAATACCTAGGCCATTACAAATCTTGCACGCTCCAAATGGGGAATTAAAAGAAAAAGATCGGGGCTCCAAGTCAGATACACTTAACTTGCAGGAAGTACATGCGTTACGTTGGGAATAAACGGTCTCTTTTCCATTACCGTTTACCATGACTATTCCGTTGGCTGTTCTTAGCGCAGTCTGGATTGAATCAAAAAGTCTTCCTCTATCTTCTAATGTTGGTCGTAATCGATCCACAATTACTTCAATGGTGTGTTTTTTATACTTGTTCAACCTCGGGTAACTTGATTTATGGTTTCCACCGTCTTCTAATTTCATAATCTCCCCATCAAGCCTTACTCGCGCAAAGCCCTTATGTTTCAAATCTATGAAAAGCTTTTCGTAAGTTCCTTTTTTTGCCTCAATGATGGGGGCGTAGATAATGACATTATTGCCTTCTGAAAATTTTAGAATATTGTCCGTTATAGAATCAGCGGATTGAGTAGTTATCCTCATTCCACACTTGTAACAATGGGGAATCCCTATTTTTGCATAGAGTAGTCTGAGATAATCGTAAATTTCAGTGACTGTACCTACAGTCGAACGCGGGTTCTTACTAGTAGTCTTCTGTTGTATTGATATAGCAGGTGAAAGACCCTCAATGGAATCAACATCAGGCTTATCCATCATTTCTAAGAATTGCCGTGCGTAAGCAGAAAGTGATTCAACATATCGTCTCTGGCCTTCTGCGTATATTGTATCGAAGGCAAGAGTAGACTTGCCTGACCCTGAAATCCCCGTAATTACTACTAGGCTATTCTTAGGAATATCCAGACTCACATTCTTCAAATTATGTTGTCTTGCCCCTCGGATAGCTATCTTTTCATTCAACTTGATCTACCTACTATAGTATTTCTTTATGCTTAATTTTCCTTATTTGTGCCAATTGGTTTCTCAAATCAATTGCTTTCTCAAAGTTCAAATCTTCTGCATATTTTCGCATATTTGCTTCAATTTTGATTTCGAGGTTAGTTAATTCTTTCATTGGCATGGATTTTATTTCAACATCAATGCCTAAATAATCATCCCTCTTTGCAATTGGTTTTTTGATTGATTTAGGAACTATTCCGTGAACCTTGTTGAATTGAATTTGCTTTTGTCTTCTCCTCTCTGTTTCTATTATTGCATAGCGCATGGATTGAGTCATCTGGTCTGAGTACATTATCACATTTCCATTGACATTTCGTGCTGCGCGCCCAAATGTTTGTATTAAACTAGTGCCATTTCTAAGAAAACCTTCCTTATCAGCATCGAGTATCGCCACTAATGAGACTTCTGGAATGTCCAAACCTTCTCTCAAAAGGTTTATGCCTATCATCACGTCAAATTCACCGGTCCTAAGCTGCCTTATTAATTCAGTTCTTTCTAAGCCTTTTATTTCTGAATGCATGTACCTTACCTTGACACCATTTTTTGCCAAATACTCCGCAAGGTCTTCAGCCATGCGTTTCGTAAGTGTTGTTACCAATGTGCGTTCCCCTTTTTCCGACCTTCTGGCAATTTCGCATATCAAATCATCAATTTGGCCCTTGGTAGGTTTTACTCGAACTATAGGGTCAATCAGCCCTGTAGGCCTGACTAATTGTTCTACAACACTAGCGCTCGCTCGTAGTTCATAGTCCGCAGGTGTAGCAGAGACAAATACCACTGATTGAAGATATTTTTCAAATTCTGCAAATCGTAGTGGTCTATTGTCAAAGGCGCTTGGCAATCTAAAACCATATTCAACTAGACTCTTTTTTCTGGTATAGTCTCCACTATACATTGCTTTCAGCTGCGGAATTGTTACATGAGATTCATCTATAATTAGCAAGAAATCATCTCCAAAGAAATCTAGAAGACAGTATGGAGGTTGACCCGCTAATCTTCCATCAAAATGCCTTGAATAATTTTCAATACCAGAGCAGTAGCCAAGCTCAGATATCATTTCAAGATCATACTTCGTTCTAGAAGATAGTCGTTGCCTTTCAAGCTCTCCCGGTAACTTTGGTAACCACTCTACTAATTCATGCTCAATGGATTCGATAGCTGATAACCTTGCATCATTGTCAATAACATAATGCTTGGCAGGAAATATGGTTACCTTGTTTGCAAATCGGAGAACTTTCATAGAAATTGGTTCGTGAATGCTTATTTCCTCTACTTGATCTCCAAATAAACTTACTCGAATTACTTCGCCGGAATACGAGGGCATTATATCAACTATATCGCCATTTACTCGGAAAGTTCCGGGGGACAATGTCAAATTCGTGCGCTCATAGCGGGCGTCGATGAGCTGACGGATTAGCTGTCTTCGCTGCACTAGCATCCCGTTACATGCATTTATTGCGTTGTGTTCCCATTCGTTAGGAGAACCTAGGGAATAAATGCACGAAACAGTTGAAATTATTACTGTAGGTTCTCCAGACATCAACATAGCAGTTGCTTCAAGCCGCATTTTCTCTATTTTCTCATTAACCTCGGTATCTTTTTCAATATAGGTATCAGTTTGAGGAATATAACTTTCAGGCTGATAGTAATCGTAAAAACTAATAAAATAACCAACATTATTGCTTGGAAAAAATTGTTTAAACTCAGAGTAAAGTTGGGCGGCAAGTGTCTTATTGTGTGAAATAATTAAAGCATTCTTTCCTATATTTGCTATCATATGTGCTATGGTATACGTCTTTCCACTACCTGTGACTCCCAATAAAGTTTGAGCCTTATTCCCATTGCGCAATCCTTTAACCAATGATTTTATGGCTGAAGGCTGATCTCCGCTAGGGGGATACAATCCCGGTGAAAGTATGAAGTCTTTTCTTGACCGGTTCATGGGAAGTAGAGATTTTCACGGCACCCATATAACGCTAATGTCTGCATAGAGTAGGCTAGCTGATAATTCCAAATAAACTGAATGCTTGCGAATAAATACAGCTCAAGATCGCCATTGCGCAAGTTCGAAAATATCGATTTATTTATAATGAATAGATTAATTTTACTAGTATTGGCAGCCAAAACGGAGGTGTAATAACATGTACGTTCCATCACTCCTTATAGCCGGCACTACAAGTGGAGTCGGAAAAACTACTGTTGCTCTTGCCATTATGTATGGATTGAAGAGTCGAATGGGTTACTCCATTCAGCCATTTAAAGTAGGCCCAGACTTTATTGACCCAAGCTACCACAAGATGGTTACTGATAAGGACTCACGAACCTTAGATGCCTGGATGATGGGTAAGTTAGGAATAATCAAAAGTTTCAAAGAGTACACCAAGGATATTGATATTGCAGTTGTAGAAGGAGTCATGGGTTTATACGATGGTGTAAATGGAAAACGTGATTTTGCTAGTTCAGCGTATGTTGCCAAACTTTTAAATGCCAAAGTTATACTTGTTATTGATGCAGCAAAAGCAGCCCGTTCCATAGCCGCTATTGCTTTGGGTTATATTAAATTTGACAAGGACATAAAAATAGTAGGGATAATTCTAAATAATGTATCTGGAGAAAGACATGCAAAATACATAACAGACGCACTTAGAGGTGTTGTAAAAGTCCCGGTATTAGGAGTCATAGCAAGAAACACCGGATTGAGATTTAAAGAACGTTATCTTGGACTGGTACCTTCTGAAGAACTAAGTTTACCAAGGAAAGAAGAGATTTTGAGAACAGCAAGAAGAGTTTCTGAAAGTATTGATATTGAAAAGCTAGCTAATTTATTGAAGATTACAAGGACTAAAAAACTAGCGATCAATATGAAGCATACTCGTGTTAAACCTAAAATAAAAATTGCTGTAGCTTTGGATAACTCATTTAATTTCTACTATAGTGAAAACTTAAATGTATTAAGGTTACTTGGGGCAGATATATTGTTTTTCAGCCCATTGTCTGACAAAGAGATTCCTCAAGATATTTCCGGACTGATAATTGGAGGAGGATTTCCTGAAATCCTTGCGAATCGGTTATCTGCTAATAGTTCGATGAGCAAATCGATAAAGCTTACTGCTGAACGCGGGTTACCTATTTACGCTGAATGTGGAGGGCTGATGTATCTAACAAATTCGATCGTGAATTACGGGAAAATTAATAGATCATTTAGAATGGTGGGGATAATAGACGCTATTACTTCAATGACAGAGAAAATTACACTGAACTATACTAAAGCGGATATGTGCAACGCTGCCTATGGAACAATATTAAATCTGAAAGGTCATGAGTTCCATTATTCTAAAATTCAAGATATTGCCTCAGATTCTAAATATGTTTATCATTTGAAAAGAGGCCAAGGAATTGATGGTAAACATGATGGAGTGCTGATATACAATACTCTCGCCTCATACATGCACCTCCATTTTTATGATAGTAGACTACCAAGGCTTTGGATTCAAAATTGTTATGATTACCAAAAAAGGTAGAATAATCACTTCCCAATTACTACAAATTACTCAATAAAGTACATGTCGTTATCGATATTTCATACACTGTCAACGAGTACTTGCTTCGCAGGTTGTAGAAAACTTAGTCCCGCATAAGAGAGCAAAGGATTGCCTATTCGATATTACAATACAAACACCTTGAATAAGTTAGGATCTATTTTCCTTATCTTTAAGTCCTAATGTGGCATATCTCAACTTTTGAATTTCCTCTCTACTTAATATTCCACGTCCGTCGTAAATAGGAACATCTCCAAAATCTGACTTTCCGAGCGTGTGATAATCCTGATGGTCTGCAGTTACTATTATTAAGTCACAATCTCTTAAGCATTCAGCCAAATTGCTTGTAAGAATCACATCACTGTCGAGATCAGGGTCTTCTATGACGAAGGGATCGTGAACCTTAATTTTTTTCACTCCATATTTTTTCAATTCTTTTATCACAGAGTAAGTGGGTGATAGACGTGTATCGGAAACTCCTCCTCTGAATGCCAGCCCTAAAACACTCACAGTCAATTCTGAAGGATTTCCTTTTTTTACAAGTTGGAGCGCTTGTTTTACACAATAGGAAGGCATCGAGTCATTTATCGAACGCCCAATTTTTGTTAGGTCGCAGCGCACATCCAATTGCTCAGCCAGACCCAAGATAAATTTTGGATAGATAGGGATGCATGCTCCACCTACTCCAATGCCAGGTTTGTGAATGTGACAATAGGGTTGTGAATTGGCTGCATTCCTTGCCTCCCTGAAGTCAACTCCAGTTGCTTCACAAAATTTTGCTAGCTCATTTGCTAATGCAATGTTCACGTCTCTATAGATACCCTCAAATAGTTTTTCTGCTTCAGCTGTTTGAATGTTACCTATTTGTAGGATACCTTTTCCAAAAATTACAGAATAAATTGTCTCTGATATGCTGATGCTGTTGGGTCCAACTGATGATATGACCGCTGGATAATTTTGTTCAATATCTTGAAGTGCACGCCCTTCATAGATGCGTTCTGGATTGTATATCATAATAAAGTCTCGTTTAACTGATAGGCCACTTGCATTCTCTATTGTAGGGATGACAATTTTTTCTGTTGTACCTGGAGGTACGCTAGGATTCAGAGATACCACATCGCCTTTCTTTAGACCCTTGCCAATTGAATTAGCGACGGAACATACTGCATTTAGATCAGCTGACAACTCTTTTGAAAGGACTGGGACGCAGATCATCTTAAAAAATGATTTATTTGAAGCATCCACTGGATCAGAAGTTAATTCAAATCGATTATTTTTTAGACCCTCGCTGTAGGCTTCTGCGATTCCCGGTTCATGAATCAATGTTTGACCATTTCTTGCTGCAGTCAAAACTAATTCGGACGTATCAACGCCTATTACATGACTGCCCGCTCTTAGCCAGGCTGCAGCCAACGGTGAGCCAACGTGTCCTAATCCGTAAACTGCGATCTTCAATGTTCCGTTCTTGATCTTATCTATAATGGTGGAATCACGGGGAACATTACTACCAGAGCTTGAAGGCATAAACTAAACCTAGTCCGTTAGTATGTGTATATATTTGATATGAATATGATTTTAATATCCAAACTTTATTACATTCCAGCCATACCATGCGTGCCATTAGAAGAACTGAAAGAGTACTTCTTGGCTAATTCTTTGATAGTAGCAGCAATTCTTTCCACTGCCTTGAAAAAGTTTAGCTCAAATCTAAGCTTATCCTCCCTTTTCCATTTCGCATAGATTCTTACTCTGTCTTTCTGGGGATCTATACTAATTACACCTTGTTCTCGTATTAAGGGCTGCAACATCTCTGACAGATCTTTATCAGATCTTAATAGCTCAGCCAACCTTCCGCCTACCCATCGCAAGCCCACAACATCCTTATTTCTTACACTGCCCCCCAATACAGGTACACACTTGGCCATAAAAAGGGCAGGGTCTTCGATATTAAGGGATCGGATTATGTAGTGCACTTGATAATACGGTAAGGCACCATATGGAAGAGGATTTGGATCTTGCGCTGGCATCTATACAGATCACTCAGAAGCAAGTCGTCTTGCGCTATATATCAATTTATGTCCCGATCCATTAATTTCATTCAATTCACCATGAAAGTCATTTGTGGTTTCACCTGATTTAATCGAACTGGTGAACTGCCCGATTTAGATATTCATTAAGCTCAGATATGGGAATTCTATTTTGCAACATGGTGTCTCTGTTTCTTATTGTCACCGTGTCATCAATTATTGTCTGTCTGTCAATTGTAATGGCAAAGGGGGTGCCAATTTCTTCTAGTCTTCTATATCTTCTGCCAATTGAGCCAGACTCGTCGTAAAAAACTGCGAAATCTAATTTCAGTTGTGAATATACCGTCTGTGCTTTCTCGCGTAGTCCATCTTTTGTTATAAGGGGGAGAACTCCTGCCAAAATTGGAGCTAAATACGGTCTAAGCTTTAGAACAGTCCTTTCATTATCCATATCCTCTAAATAGGAATGTTCAAGAATAGAATACATACTCCGATCTATTCCCATTGACAGTTCAAAGACAGCTGAGAGTACCTTGGTGTTGTCCGCAGGATCTACTATATGCAAATTCTGTTTGCTCACTCGTGAATGGCCGGTTAAGTCATATTCGGACCTATAATTACATGCCACAAGCTCTAGCCAACCCAAGCTTGTTTCGACTTCGAAATCAAACGCTGTAGACGCGTAAAATGCTTTTTCATCACCCAGAAGCTGCCGGAGACGAGTGCGTTCCATGTCTATTCCAGTCTTTTCATAAAATAGAACCAATAGGGCTAAGTAATAAGCAATGAGCCTATTAGGAACAAACCCTTTCTCTACTGACTCACCAGCTGTCATTTTATGAAATTTGTGATCCAAGTACAATCTCAGCTCTGTATCCTTCATCTCTTCAAATTTCGGAACCTCATTGAGTCTATTTGGGTTGCAAAAAACTTCTATTTCAGCCTGATAGAATTCACGCAGCCGGAGCAAGCTCTGTCGAGGAGCTATTTCATTTCTGAAACTTTTCCCAATTTGCCCTATGGCCAAAGGAAGCCTGCCACGCATGGTCTTAAAAATCCTTGGAAAGTCAATAAAGATAGTCTGGCAGGTCTCAGGCCGTAGATAAGCTTCATCGTTAGAAGGTCCTATCCCAACTTTGAACATCATATTGAATCGGCTACTTTTTTCAAACTTGCTACCACAATTAGGACAAGTTAGACGGTGTTCTTCAATAATTTTATCCAACTCGGAGTCACTTAATAGCTCAGGGACCTGAACACCTGTCTGCTCCGAAATATGTTTGTCTGCCCTGTAGGTTGCTGCGCATTTAGAACACTTGATAATAGGGTCGGTAAAATTACTAATGTGGCCTGATGCAAGAAATACACTTTTACTCAGAATTTGGGAACCGTCAATTTCAATCATATCGCCTCTTCGTATTAGTTCCCTACGCCATAACTCTATGAATTTATTTTTCATGTTAACTCCGTTTGGTCCATAATCCCAAAAACCAGCTGGTGCGTCCCCATAAATCTCGCAGGAAGGAAAATAAAATCCTCTCTCCAGAGCTAGCTTAATGACAGTTTCATACATGCTCATTTCTGTTCGAACAATTTCGGAGATGACAAGTATTTATATTTCTTGTAATCTTAGGTTGAGGCGAATCTAATCTAATCAATTTTGAGATTCAACCACTTGAAAGTATTCGATTCTAAAGAACTTGAAGACTGGCGATTATTCTGATTTTGAAAGTTTCAGTACCTCCGCAAGATTGCCTTTATCATCTCTTACAGAATCCTTGGGAGTTTCCATTACTATTGGTCTGTTATTCAACTTTTTATTCTGCAAAATAGCCGCAACACCATTACTTCCAATTTCACCAAGTCCGATATGTTCATGTCGATCAGCGTTTGCTCCAAGAGCTTTCTTTGAATCATTTAGATGCAATAGGCGTATTTTGTTCAATCCTATAGTCGTTTCAAGATTATCTTCGAAAGTGGAAACCATCTCTGTAGTCCTGAGGTCATATCCAGCTGCAAACGCATGACAGGTATCAATACATACTCCAATATACTTCGATGACAGCCTATCTAAAATCATACTAATTTCTTCAAGTCTACTACCTACACTATTTTTATGTCCTGCACTGTTTTCAAGAAGTATGGTTGCTCCTCCTTTCTTGTAATTCGATCTAAACTGATCCAGTGCAGTATTGATGCTATTTACCAAGCTGTCTATTCCTCTTTCAAGACCAGCACCCATATGGCTTCCAAGATGCACTACAAGATTTGGTATTCCTAACTGAGCTGATCTACGAAGTTCACTTGCCAATGAATTTACAGACTTCATATGAAGTTCACTCATTGGAGCTGATAGGTTAGGCAAGTATGGCATATGGACAGCTACTGCTTCAGGTCTAATGCCGCTATTGTTCAATTGGGCCTTGAAGATCTTAACATCCGCATCATTCAATTTCTTCTCTGCCCATCCTCGTGGATTCCTTGTAAATATTTGAAAAGCAGTGCATCCTATTTTGAGCGCGTTGTTTACAGATTCGTAAATCCCTCCAGCTATTGAAACATGAAAGCCTATCATCAGCCCCATGTATGAATAATATTTTGATAAGGTTAATATGTTATACATCAAAATATTTTTGAAGGTATTATTATATCCAACTGAATTCATCAATTTATTTGAAATTGTCGTTAAGACTCGGTCCCGCCGACTTGGCCAAGTATCCATTCTTAGATGAAGCTTCAAATTATATCAGAGAAACAACCTTCGCAATAGATGAGTTCGACCGTCCGGACATGGATCACATAGTCAGGCGGGCAGTCAACAGATTGGAAACTGAAATATCGACTGGAAAAGTGTACACCAATCTTGAGAGGTACGAGGTTGAAATTCTAACTTTTATAGTCACACTCCTGCTCGTCAAAACATTAGATTTGGAACCCGTGACTAGGAAGTATTCATTGTTGGAAGCCATAAGAGCTGAAAAATTCTTGACAGATGATCTGATTAGAGAGAAATCTTTTTCAAAGAAAAAGCTTCTTCTGTACAAGGTCTTTGAAGATTTATTCAGTATAAAGATCGATGCAAGTTCAGATACAAATCTTCTGAAACTTCGTGTACCTGATTACTTGATCCGTGCTACGAAAATGAATGAGCAGGAATGGAAATTAATTAATAGGTCAGTAGACTTAGGATATGTGTATCTCGACGCAGATGAGGCCGTTCGACTCATACGAAGTGAATTAAGTAATTTGATCTATAAACGAATCAAGATTATGAGAGTACAGTCAATTCCAACAACAATTAGGATTTCCGCTAACAAACTAAGAAAGAGTTTTGCCATCTATTCCACTTTCAATAAGCATTACCCAGTTAGAGACTATCCACCATGTATTAAACATGCTCTGATGCTAATGAATAAGGGAGAAAATCTTCCTCATTCTGCCAGATTAATGCTTGCCACTTATATGTTAGGAATTGGCAAACATACAGATGAAATAGTTAATATGTTTCATAATGCGCCTGATTATAACGAAAAAATTACCCGTTACCAAGTGGAACATCTTGCAGGAAATAAAGGAAGTCGAATAATATATTCAGTACCTTCATGTAAAAAACTTCAAGCCGAAGACCTCTGTTTTGCTACTACAGCTTGCGAAGGTATTTACAATCCAATACAGTTTGGACGTGCAAGTAAGGGAGTGGTGAATGAGCACTAATACAAATGTATTAAATGTATCATTCCTGCAAGATCTCTTCAGAAGATACTATTATAACGATTCTAATATTATACCTACTCCTCGTTCTATTGAAAAACATGAGTTTGGCTATACACTGTTTAATTCAGCAATGATAAGACATCTGTCTTTTGCAAATAGGGGTGAATTAATAGCTAAATTGGTTAAAGAGGCCCCATTAGATGTTTTCTGTTCAAATAGTTATTACAGCTTTCCTATGAATTCGCTTCAGACCAAAGGTTGGCAAGGGGCCGATCTTATTTTCGATATTGATCTTAAGGATCTAAACACACCTTGCGCCTCAAAGCATTCTTTCTACGTTTGTAACGCGTGTGGTGCCTGTTACACTAGTTCTGTTACTCTATGTTCATCATGTTCCGAAAGTAACTTTTCGAGCACTTCCATACCATGTAATAGGTGTTTGCTCTCTCTTAAAACCGAAACACGCCGGTTAATTGAATTCTTAAAAAGAGATCTTGGAATATTGGACGAGAACATAGAAATTTTTTTCTCTGGAAACGCTGGATATCATATTCATATTGATGATCCTCTTTTCAGAGAACTAGATTCTTCTTCGAGAGCCGATATCGTTGATTATATCTCTGGAAATGGATTATTGATTGATAGTTTAGGAGTCCGCAAGTTCAAAAATGGATTCCAAGTCAAATATCCAAAGAGTGGTATTCTGTTTGGGTGGAGAAAACGAATTGCTGTCGATTTAGGATTTAACCAAGTTCAAGTTTCAAAGTTAACCAAAATCGTAGAATCCAATGGTGGCTATAATGGTTTCAAAGAAAAAGTTACATCTACTGCACGTTCTTTGGGAATTCGCATCGACCCACAGGTAACAAGAGACGTACACCGCATTTTTAGGTTGGCTAGTTCAATCAATGGAAAAAGTAGCCTAATAAAGGCAAAAGTCGAAGACCTGGAAAGTTTTAACCCATTTAATTCAGCATGCATGCTAGGAGATGAACAAGTTTACATAAAAAGCAAAGTGAAAGTAAAGATAGAACTAAAAGGGCGCATTTTTAGAATCAGGGATACTGTAGAACGCCTTCCCGCTTTTGTTGCTGCCTATTTGATTTCTAAAAAACTGGCAGATTTCGTAAAATAATTTGGGTGCGTCCAAAATGCTAATGACTATGATTAGTGGCTCTAAAGTAGTTGGAATGTAAACTCATATTAGCGCAATTCCATAGGACCCGCTATTCGTTATCAAGTCCACTTTCTAAATGCTTATCCTACAATCGATGCATTGAAAATAATTATATTTATGAGTAAATTGCATTAAAGATGTGGTTGATTGAAGACTCTTGTTTTAGACAATGGTTCTCCCTTTACCTTAAACATAATCAAGCTAATCGATAAACTAAATCAGAAATATGACTGCAAAGCATACAACGAAGTCGCAGATCACCCTTTGTATGACAAGATTATCCTATCAGGTAGACAAAAGAACAACAAGGATATGAATGCTGTAAATTCTTCCATAGTTAAATCGTGTTATAATCAGAACATACCATTGCTTGGAATATGTTATGGCGCAGAAATAATATCTCTCACATTTGGAGGCTCAATTCACAAGATCGAACGGATTCAAGGGTTAGAGCAAATCAGGGTGTTCGAAGAAAATGATCTTATCCCAAATATAGGGAATATTCGGGTATATGAAAGCCATTCTTACAGTATTGCTCGGCTTCCAAGAGAATTCAAGTCAGTTGCGAATTCGAAATTCAGTAGTCACGAACTTTTTTTCCATACCCGAAAGAAGATTTATGGTACTCAATTTCACCCGGAAAATAGTGGCAAAATAGGATTAGGTATATTCCAGAATTTTCTAAATATAACAAATGAATAACAGTTTTATTCCCTAGATTGAGTAAGAGGTACATGACCGATAAAGTCCAACACACCCTGATTTTGCCATCTACACACAAAAATGAAGATAC
>Ga0114129_10003324_pt1 | contig 22586 bp, 19 predicted proteins | sample RhiMetdeltSRZDD1_FD_80071 | JGI IMG/M metagenome (GOLD analysis project Ga0114129, IMG submission 80071) | Populus rhizosphere microbial communities from Tennessee, USA - Rhizosphere MetaG P. deltoides SRZDD1 (version 2) (version 2) | ecosystem: Host-associated > Plants > Roots > Rhizosphere >... | reverse complement strand
CGGGCGGGACATCACAGATCCGCCGGGCTCGCGCCGATACGAAGAATATGGACCCGGTGATCCGGACGTTCGCCCGGGACGGCGCGCGGTTGACGCTCAGGCGTGAATCGACCGGCGACGGCCTCGTGCTCGTCGCCGTCGAGAGCGGCCGGCCCCGGACGTTCCCGTTCACCGACGGAAACCGTCTGCTGCAGTTCCAGAACGACATGGAAGATTTCCTGCAGCGGACCGGCTGGTCGCTGCTCGACACGGCGGTGCCCGAGGTCGAAGCGGAGCCGCAGCCGGCTCCCGCGCCGGTCGCGCTCGCGCGCCGGCAGCCGACGGCCCTGCGTCTGAGTCTCGCCGAGGAGATCGTCAGCCGGCGGTGAGCGCGTGGGACTATGATTCCCACGCATGAATCGCCACGATTCCGTTCAGGCCGTCCAGGTTCTCGAACCCGCCGCATCCCAGCGTCTCTTCGTCGCGAGCTGCATTGCGCTCGTCGCGACGGCGATGTCGTTCGCGATTCGCGGCGACATCATGGGCGACTTCGAGCGCCTCTTCGCGCTGAGCAAGACCGAAGTCGGCTGGATTGCCGGTGCGGCGTTCTGGGGGTTCGGCTTCTCCATCCTGCTGGGCGGTCCGCTCTGCGATCTGCTCGGGATGGGCACGCTGCTGCGGCTCGCCGCCGCCGGACACATCGGCGGCGTCATCGCGACGATCCTCGCGCCGAACTTCGCCGTCCTCTTCACCGCCACCCTCATCATCGGAATCGCGAACGGTCTCGTGGAGGCGGCCGTCAACCCGCTCGTCGCCACGATTTACTCGGACGACAAGACGCGGCGCCTCGTCGCGCTCCATGCCTGGTTCCCCGGCGGGATCGTCATCGGCGGCGTGCTGAGTTTTCTGTTTACGCAGATCGGACACGGCTCGCCCGGTCTCGCGCCGTACACCGGCTGGCAGGCGAAGATGCTGCTGATGCTGGTGCCGGCGGCGATCTATGCCTTCCTGTTCGCGGGCCAGCGCTTTCCGCCGACGGAGCGTGAAGCCGCGGGCGTGCCGTTCGGCGACATGTTCAAGGAGATCCTGCGGCCGCTGTTCCTCGTCATCTGGATCTGCATGTGGCTGACCGCGGCGACCGAGCTCGGGCCCGGCCAGTGGATCAGCAACATCTTCAACGACGTCATGAAAAGCGCCACGCAGGCGGGAATCCTCGTGCTCGTGTGGATCAACGGCATCATGTACCTGATGCGTCAGTTCCTCGCCGGCGTCGCGCACCGCGTCTCGCCGGTCGCGCTCATCGCGTCCACCGCCGTGGCCGCGGCCGTCGGGCTGTTCCTCTTCGGGATGGCCACGACGCCGTTCGGCGCGTTCGCCGCCGCCGCGATCTTCGCCGCCGGCATCGCGTTCTGGTGGCCGACGATGCTCGGCATCACGTCGGAGCGCTTTCCGCGCGGCGGCGCGTTGCTGCTGGCGGTCATCGGCGCCACGGGTTCGTTTTCGACCGCGATTGCCGGGCCGGTCATGGGCTGGATCAACGATCGCTACGGCGCCGACCGTGTGCTTACGATCTGGGCCGCCCTGCCGGCCGCGCTCGTCGTAGTCTTCGGCGGCATCTATCTCGCGGACCGGATGCGCGGCGGGTATCGGGTAGAGCGGATCCATGGCGCGTGAGATTTCAGAATTCAGATTTCAGATTTCAGATTTCAGATTGAGAGATCCCGAGCCCCGTGAATCGCCAATTTGAAGTCAATCTGAATTCTGAAATCTGCAATCTGAAATTGCCGTGATGCATCGTCCGATCGTCCAGATTTCCCTGGACGTAACGTCGCTCCACGAAGCGCTGGACACGGCTGCGATAGCGGTTGAGGCCGGCGTGGACTGGCTCGAGGCCGGCACGCCGCTGCTGCTCGCCGAAGGCCTGCGCGCGGTCGAGCAGCTCCGCAAACGATTTCCGAATCATCCGATCGTCGCCGACCTGAAGACGATGGACGGCGGCTATCTCGAGACGGAGATGATGGCCGGGGCCGGCGCGACGCACGTCGTCGTGATGGGCCGCGCGCACGAGGCAACGATCCGCCGCGTCGTCGACGCCGGCCGCGACTTCGGCGTGAAGGTGATGGGCGACAACCTCGCGGCGCCGGACCGCGTCGAGTGCGCGCGCTGGATGGAAGGGCTCGGCGTCGACTTCATCGTGCATCACATCGGCTACGATGAACGGCGCATGGTGAAAGGCCTGAGCCCGCTCGACGAGCTCGACGCCGTCGTCAGCGCGGTGTCGATTCCGGTGCAGGCCGTCGGCGGCCTGTCGATCCGCCAGGCGATCGAGTGTCCATCGCACGGCGCCCCGCTCGTGGTCCTCGGCGCGCCGCTCGTCATCGACGCCGACGAGTTCAAGCCGGCGTCAGGCGAGACGCTCCGCGACGTGCTCGGCAGGATATGCCGCGAGATTCACCAATCTGCAATCCAGCAATCCAATCTGAAATCTGAAACCTGAAATCTGAAATCTCATGGTTGCCGTCGTCCAGTACGCCTTGGAGCCGCTGGCGGTCGAGCTGCGCGACGTCGCCGTTCCCGACATCGGCGACGATGACGTGCTGCTGCGGGTAGGGGCGGTCTCGGTCTGCGGATCGGACGTGCACCAGGCCTACAACACGCACTCGTGGACGGTGAACGTGCCGGTCGTCCTCGGCCACGAGTTCGCCGGCACGGTCGCGAAGGCCGGACGCCGCGTGACACGCGTTCGCGAAGGCGATCGCGTCGTCAGCGAGACGGCGGCGGAAGTCTGCGGCGAGTGCCTGCTCTGCCGTACCGGCCGCTACAACCTGTGTCCTTCGCGAAAAGGTTTCGGCTACGGGATCGACGGCGCGATGGCGGCATACGTCAAGGTTCCGGCGCGCTGCCTGCACAAGATTCCCGAGTCGCTGCCGTTCGAGCTGGCCTGTCTCGCGGAGCCGCACGCCGTCGCGTTCAACGCGATGTGCGTCAACTCGACGATCCGGCCGGGCGACCTCGTCGTCGTGCTCGGACCGGGACCGATTGGCCTCCTGTGCGCGCGGATGGCCGCGCTCGCCGGCGCCGACCCGCTCGTGGTCGTCGGACTGGCCAACGATGCGGCGCGCCTGCAGACGGCCACGCGGCTCGGTGCGACGCGCGTCGTGAACGCGCAGGCGGAAAACGTGGAGGAGGTCGTGCGCGCGCTCAACCCGCTCGGCGCGGATCTCGTCTGCGACGCGTCGGGCGCCAGCCGTCCGCTCGACGTCGCGCTGACGCTCGTCCGGCCGGATGGTCAGGTTACCAAGGTCGGCTGGTCACCGGATCTGATACCCGTCAACATCAACCCGCTCGTACAAAAGAATGTCCGCCTCCAGGGATCCTTCAGCCATAACTTCCCGATCTGGGAGCGCGTGGTCCATCTGCTCGATCGCCGGCTGTCGCTGCCTCACGAAATCGTCGGGCTGACGGCATCTCTGGATGGCTGGCGCGATGCCTTCGAGGCGATGCACTCGGGGCGCGTCATCAAGTCGGTGCTGATCCCGTGAGTCCGCGGGCGGCGTCGCGCTGGACGCTGATCGGACTGCTCGGCGCGGCGACGTTCATCAACTACCTCGATCGCGGCAGCCTCGCGGTGGCGCTGCCGGTCATCAGCAAGGATCTCGGCCTCGATCCGCGCGCGCAAGGGCTCGCGCTGTCGGCGTTCTTCTGGACCTACACCGCGATGCAGATCCCGATCGGTCGCGTGGTCGATCGCTACAGCATCAAGTACGTCTATGCCGGCCTGTTCGCGCTGTGGTCGCTCGCGGCGGCGGCGACGGGCCTCGTCAACGGCCTCTGGACGCTCGTGCTGTGCCGTGTGCTGCTCGGCATCGGTGAGTCGGTCTACCTGCCCGGAGGACTGAAGGTCGTCAGCCTCCATTTCAAATCCGAGGAGAGCGCGTGGCCCGCCGGCCTGTTCGATCTCGGCGCGAAGCTCGGGCTCGCGATCGGCACCGCCGTGGACGTCTGGCTGCTCGTGAACTATGGATGGCGCAGCCTGTTCTTCCGCACGGGACTCGTCGGGCTGCTGTGGTTGGGGCCTTGGTTGTGGGCGTACCCGCGCGAGGATCGACAGGCGTCCGTCATGAGGACGCGCGTCGACTGGCGCGCGCTGACCAGGAGCCGGTCGCTCGTCGGCATGTCGCTCGGCTTCTTCTGCTGGGATTATTTCTGGTATTTCCTCATCTCGTGGCTTCCGAGTTACCTGTACAACGTTCGCGGCGTCGCCCTGCCGAGCCTTGCGCTCTTTGGATCCGCACCGTTCCTGATTTTTGCGATCACGGAGGGGCTGGGCGGATGGGCCGCGGGCTATCTGACGCGGCGCGGCGTGGATCTCTCCATCGCGACGAAAGGCTTCATCGTCGGCGGCTTCGCGTTCGGCCTGCTCATTATTCCGGCGGCGCTCGTCGCGTCGCCGACGGCGTCGATCGTGTTCCTGCTCGCCGCCGGAATCTCGGGGCTGTCGTGCGCGAACATGCTCGCGATTCCGAAGATCAGCGCGCCGCCCGATCAGGTGGCGCTGTGGACCGGCGTCCAGAACTGCGTTGGGAACGTCGGCGGGATTCTCGCGCCGGCAATCACCGGCTACGCTATCGCGCGGACGGGATCGTACGTGCCGGCATTTCTGATCGTCTCGGCGATCCTCGTTCTCGGGATGATCTCGTACGGATTGCTGGTCCCGCGGCTCACGCCGGGTCCGAAGGACCCGGCCTACATCTGACCCTACCTGCCGGGTCCGGAGGACCCGGCCTACATCTGACCCTACGGGCGCGGAGATTCGGCGATGAGGCGCTTGTAAACTTCGCGGGCGTGATCGTAGGCCGCCTGCGCCGCGGGACGTTCGGCCGCCCGGATCGCGCGCGCCTTCTGCGTCCAGCATTGATTGACCGCCGTCAGACACCATTCGGCGCTCCGGCGTGACGCGCGAACCGGCTTGCCGTCGACGATGACGAACACCGGATTCGTGTGGGACGAGGGAAGAATCCGCGCGGCGATCCAGCTGCTGCCGTCGATCGACGCGCTGAACGTCACGTCGCGAAGCTGACCGTCGGCCGGCACGTTCTTCTTGTCGACGGCGCGGCCGTTCACGATCAGCTCGACGGGAACTTCACGCGTCGTCGCGATGCGCGCGCGCTCGACGTCCCAGTACGGCTGCTGATCCGGCGCTCGATTGCGGATCGTCTCGTTCGGCAGCGGATCAAGATACGCCGCGACGCGCACCTGCGCCGTCACCGATCGCGCCCCGCTCAACTGAAGATCGCCGCCACCCACTGGAACGTCGTCGACCTTGAAGTCGATCAGGTGGCTCTTGCCGTCGGAAACGTAGCTGCGCCCGGTTCGGAGGCCGTCGAGCCAGCCGCCGAACGACAACCCGCCGGCGATCTGCGAGTAGGTGCGGCCGATGCCGACGCGATCGTCGTAGATGCACGGAAAATCGGTCTCGCCCGCGATGCGCGTGCGGAACCCGACGTTCAGCGTGTGATACCAGATGCTCAGCTCCGCGACCGGCGGTGTGTCGACCGTCGAGATGAAATCGACGGTGTTCGGGTGCGTGACGTCGACGATGTACTCGTTGGCGCCGATGCCGTCGAAGGCCGGCACTTCGTAGCTGGGGATGTTGCGATCCTGCACCAGCAGGCCCCACCCCGAATGCGCGAAGCCGACCACGGCGCCCTGTGATTTCGCCCACGTGAGAATCGGCAGATCCCACGACGGCCAGTCCTCGATGCGATGCGTCTTCGGAAAGTCCTGATCCTTCAGCCCGAGCAGCACGAGGTGTCCGGAGTGACTCGACGGAAAGCCGGAGACCTCCAGGTCGTAATGCATCCGTCGATCGACGCGTGAGAGCGGGTTGTCCTGACCGGTGAAGAACTGCTTCTGGTAGTAGTAGCAGGGCCCCCACGTCAGAACCGATCCGACGTTGAGCGCTTCGCCGAGAATCTGCCGCATCATGTCCTCGGGCAGCACGCCCTCGGTCGGATTCTGATAGTGCGAGCAGCCGGCGGCGTGAATGTGATGGTCGCCGGAGAACCAGCCGAGACGCGGCGGATCGATCCATCGCTCCAGCGTGACGTTGAGCTCGTGCGGACCGCCGCCGCTGACGCGAAACTCCTTCGTCTGCGTCACGTACTCCGGCCCGCCGCTCGTGATCACTTTATAAGTGCCCTCGGGAAGCCGGAGGCTCTCACCATCGGCCCGGTAGACGTGCGCCTGAAACGGAAAGTCCGGCGCGAGCCGCTTCGACTGATTGGGATAGACACGCCCGAAGCCGTCGCGAATGAGCAGCGACGCGGTCGCCGGCTTCGCGCTCTCGTCGCGGATGCGCAGCGATACCTGCCGTGCCGGCAGCGCCGTGAACAGAATCGAAGTGTCGTTCCGATAGCCCACGTCCTGCGTGCCTTGTCCGACGTTGAACGCGATCTGCGCCGCGCGCTGGCCCGCATCGCGGCTGAATACCTCGAGGACGACGTACTCGACGGCGAGACCGGACAGTCTTCGCGGCATCGGCGGCTTGTCGTAGATCGAAATCGTCGCCCACCGCTCGCGCACTTCTCGCGTCGTCACCACCGCCTTCGGTTCGGGCGACCCGTCGGACCGCATGAAGACGTTGCCGCTGTTGCGGCTGTCGACGCGCAGCGGAGCGGTGACCCCCGCCTCGTTCAGCACCTTGACGAGGAACAGGCGCGTACCGCTTTCGGTCAGCTCGGGCGTCGCGGGCCCGCGATCGACGCTGACGCGGCTCTCCGGATTGATCCGGACGACGGCAAGCACGTACTTGTCGAGTGCGCTCTGGATTTGCCGGATGCCTTCCTCTTCGTCGGTGACGGCGATCGCATCGTCGATCTGCCGCCTGTCGTCGGCCGCGATTGGCTGACCGAGATAGGCGAGCGTGGTTCCGATGATGCGGGCCTGCTGGGCGAGCGGCTGAAGTGGCACATTCGGCTGCGGAACTCGAACGGAGGTCTGGATCGCGTTGGCCGCCCTGGGGGGCTGTGCTACGAGCGCAAACGCGGCGGCAAGCGTGAACGTTGCGAGACCAAGCACGAGCGCGGACACGACCGCGCCGAACGATGAGGGGAATCGTGCGAGACTCATCGCGTGGGAGAGCCTAGCACACTCGTTCCCCGCATCGGCGTTTTTCCGAAGTGTTATTTCGATGCGCTCTGCCGCGGCGAGATGGACTATCTGGCCTGGATCCGATCCGCCGCCACGCTCGGCGGCGACGGGCTCGAGCATTACGACGGTTTCTTCCGCAGCTTCGACCCGGCCGACGTCGATCCAGTCATCGGTGCGATCCGCGAGACCGGCCAGACGAGCGCGATGCTGTGCTTCTCACCAGACTTCACGCATCCGGACGCCCGCGAGCGAACGCGGCAGGTGGAGCGCCAGAAAGCCGCGATCGATCTGTCGGTCAGGCTTGGCGTGCGCTTCTGCCGCACGCTCAGCGGACAGAATCGCCCCGGTCTCGATCGACGTGACGGGATTGACTGGACGGTGGACGGCCTGCTGCGATCGATCGATTACGCGGAGCGCCGCGACGTCGTCCTGTGCCTCGAGAATCACTACAAGGACGGCACGTGGCGCTATCCGGAGTTCGCACAGGCCGACGATGTCTTTCTCGAGATCCTCGATCGCGTCGATTCATCGCGGCTCGGCGTTCAGTACGACCCGTCGAACGCCATCGTCGGCGGCTACGATCCGATCCGCTTTCTGGAGAGCGTGATGCCCCGCGTGGTCACGATGCATGCCTCGGATCGATACCTTGCCGACGGCGCGACGCTCGATCAGCTCCGTGCGAGCGACGGCACGATCGGCTACTCGAGCGCGTTGCGCCACGGCGAAATCGGCCGCGGCCTGATCGACTACGACACGATCTTCGGCATGCTGGGCCGCGCGGGTTTCAGCGGCTGGATCTCCGTCGAGGACGGGATGAACGGTCTCGACGAGCTGAAACGATCCGTGGCGTTCCTGCAGCGGAAACGGGCCGAACACTATGGGCGTTGACCTCACGCCATCGATCGCGGTCCGCCCGGCAACTGATGCCGACCACGACGCCATCTGGGCCATCCTCGAGCCGATGATCCGCGCGGGCGACACCTACCCGCTGCCGCGCGACATGGCGCGCGCCGACGCGCTCGCGTACTGGTTTGCACCCGGACGCGACGTCCACGTTGCTCATCTGACCGACCTGGAAGGCGCCATCGTCGGCACGTACTTCCTGCAGGCCAGTCAGCGCGGCGCTGGTTCGCACGTCGCGAATTGCGGCTACGTCGTTGCGCCGGCGGCGGGGCGGCAGGGCGTCGGGCGCGCGATGTGCGAGCACTCGCTGGCGCTGGCAAAGGCGCGCGGCTTTCGCGCGATGCAGTTCAACTTCGTCGTCGGCTCGAACGAGCGGGCGGTGCGCCTCTGGCACTCGTGCGGGTTCGAGATCGTCGGCCGGCTGCCCGCGGCGTTCAACCATCCGACGCGCGGATTCGTCGACGCATTCGTGATGTACCGACTGCTGTAGGCCGGGTCCAAAGGACCCGGCCTGCACCTGGCTATCGCCACGTTTTGCCGCCGTCGGTGCTGCGCCAGGTGTAGGCCGGCTCCTTTGGAGCCGGCAGCCGGACCAGGTGTAGGCCGGCTCCTTTGGAGCCGGCAACCCGACGGCCTTACCGGGTCCGAAGGACCCGGCCTACATCCGGGGCCTCCATGTTTTGCCGCCGTCGGTCGTGTTGAACGTGCGGCCGTCGACCGCGGTCACCGTCGCGTTCGCCGCGTCGGAGGCAAGGATGGACGCGAGATCGATCGGCTCGGGAAACATCACGCGCTGCCACGTGCGGCCGTCGGTCGACAACACGACGATGCCACGCGGCCCCACGAGCCAGCAGATCGTCGGCGACGGCGCGGCGCCTGCCGTCAGCGTCGCCGTCACGCCGGTCGATTGCGGCTGCCACGTCCTTCCGCGATCGATCGACCGCGCAACAGTTCCATCCGTCACGATTCGCCAGCGGACGCTCGTATTCGGCGACACGATCTCGGTCGGCGCCATCAATGCTTTTGCGGCCGAACCGGCACGCAAGGTCATCACCTGTTCGCTCAACGTGCCGGCGTACCGGCCCACGTTCTGCGGCGTGGCGCCCGCGGCGACGGCCGCCGACGTCGGCTTCGTTTCGGTTGGCGTACTTTCTGCGCCGGGTTCAGTTCGAGCTGCCGCTGTCGCCGGCGGCGCGGCTGCCGCGTCGCGATCTTCCCTCGGCGCCGGCGCCACGATTGACTGAGGGGCGGCGGCAGCACGCATGTCCTGCACCGCGCCGTCGGCTTTCTGCCGCTCGGACCGGACGGCCCCCGCTGCAGCGCCGCTGCGCTCGTCGGCCGACGCCCTGCCTCGCCGCGCGGCGGCGACCTGCGCAGACTCGGGAGCGTTCGTGCGTTCTCCAGGCTTCGTTCTGGCGAGGCGATCGGCCGGAGCGCTCGGCTGCGCGATCGCCGCCGGCGGTGTCGGCGCAGCAGACGTGGACGTCGCCGCGGACGTGGCCGGTTCCCCGACTCGCTGCGGTGCCGCGATCTGTTTGAGCGGTGCGCTCGGAAACATGATCCACAGGACGAGCGCGGCGGCTGCCGCCAGCGGCGCGAGCCACCGCCACGACCCGGTCTTCCCTCTTACCTCATCCCTCATACCTGACGCGGCGCCGGTCCTGGCCATGGCGGCGAGGAGCGCCTGACAGCGCGCGCAGCTCGACGCATGCGCCTCGACCGCGACACGCTCGCGTGCGCTCAGCGCGCCGTCGTACCACTCCGCGAGTCGTTCGGAGTCGAGGCACTCGGGCGACGGTCCGGACGAACGGCGGCGCAGCGCCTCGCGCAGAAACCCTGTCGGCACATCACTCATAGATGACCTGCTTCAAATCGAGCGAACCGGGATCGTCGGCCACCGACGCGAAACACGCCGCGATCTGCTCGTCGCTCAACCGCGCCTCTCGCCGCAGCTGGCGCTCGACGTCCTGCCGGATCGCGGCGCGCGCCCGCGCCAGCTGGCGCGACGATGTCGCTTCGCTCTCGCTCATGACGCGTCCGGTCTCGGCGAGCGTCAGGTCCTGCACGTAGTAGCAGCCGAGACGAAGCCGGTCGCGCGGCGTCAGCGCTGCGATTGCTCGTGCGAGCGCCTGCCGCACGAGATCGACGTAGCGCGATCGATTCGGATCCGGCTCTTCGCTGCGGCCGTGAACCGCATCCTCGGCCAGCGGCTCCACGCGTCGCTGGACGCGCACGCGATCGACGTATCGCTGGGCGAGCACGGCGCGCAGCCACGTCGCCAGGCTGCTGCGGCCGTGGTAGTAGCGAAAGAGCGACCGCCGCCCGCCCGTGCCGTCGTCGATCCCGTACAACTCCGCGTACAGCGAGTCGGCGATCTCGCGCGCCCCGTGCGTGCGGTCGAGCGCGTCGGCCGCGCGATACAGCAGCGGCCGGTACTCGCGGACGAACCGCTCCCATGCGTGCTCGTCGCCGTCGGCACACAACCGTGCGAGCTCGAGATCGGAGGAATAGGCGCCCACTTCCAGTCGGCCGGCCCCTCAGACGGTCATTATCATTTCTTCCACAGTCGTTCCCACCACGCCGGCTCGGGTCGGGCCGGAAGATCGGAACCCATCTTCCTATGGATATCCGGGATGTTCCAGCCCGTGAGCCGCGCCAGCTGCTCCGCCTCACGTGCGCGGCGGTCGCGGACCGCCTGCCGATACGTCGCCGCGCCCGGACAGGTGTCGGCGCCAGTCCAGGCGTGGCGCAGTACATATCGTCCCTGGAAGTTCGCGCGATCGGCGGTTTCCTGAAACACGAGATCTTCCGGGAAGTGCGCGTTGTCGTAGCGGACGTGCAGCCGCGTGAGGAACACATTCGGCGGCCGGCCGTCGCCGCCGTCCGACCAGAAGACGCCGAGGCGCCGCAGCTCGTCGTTCGAGAGCGGATCGGCGGCGCACGGATCGCACCATCGCATGTCCCACGCGTACTCGAGGAATACCGCGCGACCGTCCTGCATCTCCACCTGCCGCGTGAACATCGCCTTGTAGAAGCCGGCGAACTCGTTCGGTTGTTTCAGGTAGACCGGGAGATCCATGTCGGCCGGCAGCTTCGCAGTGCGGTAGTTCGTCGTCTCCACGCGGCCGTTGCGCGTGAGCGCGTAGACGAACAGATCCTGCGGCCCTTTCGCGTTCACCATGCCGAGGCGGATTGGAAGCATGAACTTCGGCGACTCGTAGGCGACCTGCAGCGGCCGCAGATACGAGAACCCGAGCCGGCTGTGCTCGGCGAGGTTCACCTTTGCCACGAAGAACCGCATGTTCTGTTTCAGATAACTTCCAATCACCTCTGATGCGCCGGCCGGAATCCGGTAGCCGTTCTGGCGGAGCCACGTTTCGAGCCCGGAGCTCTGCTGCGCCGACAAGATGAGGATGTCGTACTCGCCGACGGTGTACTGCGCTTCGATGGTCACACCCAACGCCCTGGCGCGAGCGGCCGCATCCTGTCCTTTCGCAGCGCTGGCGGCCGCCATGGGCAGTGCGGATTCTCGGTAGCGTTCGAAGAGGATGCAGGGGTTCTGATCGAAGTACTCGACGAGGCGAGGCGCCGAGTACGCGTCGAGGTGATCGACGAGCGCCTTCTCGCCGACATGGATCTGATCGCGCGTGAGGAACGTTGGAACCGGAATGACGACGGCGAACTCCTTCGGCTCGCCCTCGAAGTCGCTCGCCATGGTCATGACCGTGCGATCGCCGTCGCGGACGAGCACGACCTGCGAAGCCTTGTTGAACAGCTTCGTGTCCGCCTTCGACACGTAAAAACCGCAGAAGCCGAGGAGCGGCCGCGTCGACCACACGAGAATCGATGCGACCGCGACACCGAACAGCGCTCGTCTCATGACCTGCTCCTTCTAAGCAGCCCGCAGCGCGGGCACCCGGGTTGTGGTCGGCCGCGAAGACGTCCATGCGTACCGCGCGCCCGGCGCGATGCGATCGATGATCGGCACGAGCATCGAGCAGGCCGCCAGAGACCACAGCAGACCGTTCGTCCTGAACAGCCGGAACTGCACGTACCACGCGCCGAACGCGACGAGCGCCGCGAACAGCGCGCGCCCGGTCCGCGAATCGGGCGTCGTCTTCGGATCGGAAATCATGAAAAACGTGAACAGCAGCAGCGCGCCGCTCTGGAGCCGGTGGAGAGGAATCGACAGCGGTTCGCCGAGATAGAACGAGCGCCCGAACAGCAGCGCGCAGTAACACACGATGAACGCGTAGGTGACGTCGGATCGCGCCGCCCTGTTCACGACCAGCGCGCCGGCGCAGGCAATCAGGAACGCAAAGAAGGCGGCCGCGCCCCATTGGCCCGGCGACACCCACACCTGATTCGTCAGGAGCAGCATGGCGACGATGCCTCCGTTCGTCGGGTTGAAGAGGTGCTTGCCGTTGACGCGAATCAGGAACTTGCCGGCAATCGTGACGGCGGCCGCGAGCACGGCGAGGTCACTGCGATTCGTCCGCAGCAGGAGGCACAGCGAGAGGCCCGAGATCAGGGCGCTGCGCGCGCTCGATTGGAACGGCACCGGCGAGGCGAACAACCGGTCGGCAATCCACTGCGTGGCGAGCACGGTGACCAGCAGCAGAACCACTCTGGCAACCGTGACATCGAACTCGAGGAACGCCATCCCGTAAACGAGCAGCGATGCGAGGGTGCCGATTTGATACAGCCGCGGATCCGCCATGCAGCTCCTCTGGCCGTAGAACGATCCAGCGGCGTTTTCTTGCACGACGGCCAGGTGCAGGCCGGCTCCCTGGAGCCGGCGACATTGCTGGCAACCTCGTACCCGACGGATATCAACGTTCGGGTGCCACATTTCGTCTAAAGCAACCAGCCGGGTCCGAAGGACCCGGCCTACATGCGATCGGGTGTAGGCCGGCTCCTTGGGAGCCGGCATCCAGCCGGGTCCGAAGGACCCGGCCTACACGCGTGACGCGCTCCGGAGGACGTATGCGCCTGAAGTGGACAATTGTCGTGGTGGGTGGTGTGCTGACGGCAGGTGTCACGTCCGCCTCAGCGCAAACGGACTTTCAATGGCGCGGCCGGTTGTCCTCGGGACAGGCAATCGAGATCAAGGGCGTGAACGGCGCCATCAGCGCCACGCCGTCCGGGTCCGGTGACGTCGAGGTGACGGCGGTCAAGCGAGCCAACCGGAGCAATCCGGCCGACGTGCGCATCGAAGTCGTACCGAGCGCGAACGGCGTCACGATCTGCGCGGTCTATCCGAGCGTTCCGGGCAAGGAACCCAACCGCTGCGCGCCCGGCGACGAAGGCCGCATGAACACACAGAACAACGACACGCAGGTCCACTTCGACGTGCGCGTCCCCGCCGGCGTTGCCTTCTTCGGGCACACCGTCAACGGAGAGATCAACGCCGAGTCGCTGCAGAGCGATGTGGACGCGCACACCGTCAACGGCTCGATCCGCGTGACGACGTCCGAGAGGGCCGCAGCGGCTACGGTCAACGGATCCGTCAACGTGACGATGGGCCGCGGAGATTTTCCTGAAGGCGGTTACTTCAAGACCGTGAACGGCGGCATCACCCTCCGCGTGGCCGGCGCGATCGATGCGGATCTGAACGCCGAAACGCTGAACGGCACGATTTCGTCAGACTTTCCAATCACGGTGCGCGGCAGCGTCAGCCCTCGCCGCTTGCGCGGGACGATCGGCAACGGCGGCCGCTCGCTGACCATGTCCACCGTGAACGGCAGCATCAAGCTGCTCAGAGATCAGTAAGCGAGCCAGGTGTAGGCCGGCTCCTTCGGAGCCGGCACCGTAAGCCGGGTCCTGAGGACCCGGCCTACATCCGGCGGACCCGGCGTGCATACGAGTCACCCCCACCACGTCTCGCCGGGCACCAGGTGGGCGCGGACGACGTCCGGATTCAGCTCGATGCCGAGGCCCGGCCTGTCGCTCGCCTGGATGAATCCGTCCTTTATATAGGGTCCGTCGAGCAGCAGGACCTGATCCATCCAGCCGCCCTCGCCGGTAATCGTTTCGAGCGCGATGTAGTCGCGAATCGAGGTCGCCCACTGCGCCGATGCGTACGTGTTCACCTGACTGCCGGTGTTGTGGTTGGCCATCGGCAGCCCGAAGACGTGCGCCATGTCGGCGATCCGCTTCGTCTCCAGGAAGCCGCCCGAGTTGCGGAGATCCGGGTGCAGGATGTCGCACCCCTGATTGAGGATGAAATCCTTGAAGCCCTCGCGGCGTGCGAGGTTTTCGCCCATGCAGATCGGAACCTTCGACGCCGCGCACAGGCGCTTCCATGAATCGGAGTAGTCGACCGGCAGCGGATCCTCGAGCCAGACCGGTTTGATCGACTCCACGGCGTCGGCAATCTGAATCGCCGTGCGCAGGTCGTACTCCCAGTGGCAGTGCACCATCAGATCGCGATCCCAGCCGACGGCCTCCCGGCAGCTCTCGAATCCTTTCTGCAGGTTCACGAGCTCTCTCGTCGTCAGGACGCGGTTCGACAAATCGCGCGCCTTGTCGGCCGCCGGATCGGTGTGCGGAAACCCGAACTTGTGACACGTGAAGCCGCTCGGATGCGCCTTCACCTTCGCGGCCCAGTCGGCGACCGACGCCTTGTCGATCATGTTGCGGGGCGCGGCGTGATCGTAGACGCGCACCTTGTCGCGGAACCGTCCGCCGAGGAGCGTCGACGTCGGCACGTCGAGGATCTTCCCCGCGAGATCCCAGAGCGCCATCTCGATGCCGCTGACGGCGCGCATCAGGTTGTGCGCCGATCCGTCGGTGCGCGTCCCGCTCAGGTCGCGCGTCCCCTCTCCCATCTCCGTATACAGCTTGTCGATCTCCAGCGGATCCTTGCCGACGAGCCACGGCTTCAGCGAAAGCACCTGCTCCTTCACGCCGACGCCCGGCGACCCGTACGCTTCGGCGATGCCGTACGGTCCGGCGTCGGACGCGATCTTGATCAGCGTGTACGTGCGGCTCGCGCCCTGCATCATCATCGCCTGCACGTCGCGGATCTTGACGCGTTTGCGCTCGGACGCGGCGGCGTCGTGATACGACGCCAGAAACAGCGGCGCGGCGGACGCGACGCCCGCGCCCCGTAAGAACTGACGACGAGAAAACGAACGTGATTCGCTCATACGTTCCGCCTAATCCCTAACCCGGTCCCCCTGATCCCTGCACGATCACCGTCCGGCCTTGACCGATTTGCCCACGCTCAGGTTCTCGTTCAGGTTCCACCGCCGGCCGTACGTGGTGTCGGCCTTTCCGCCTCCGCTGAAGCTTCGGCGGACCGTCTCGTGATAGATTCGGCGGTCGAACGATGAATCGCTGGCAGAATCTAGCAGAATCGCTCGGCGTTGTCCTTCTCCTCCAAGCGGCTACACCACCGGCGGCGCCGACACCCGAGCAGCTCCAGACGGGGCGAACCGTGTTCGCGGCGCAGTGCGGCTTCTGCCACGGCCGCGATGCGATGGGCGGCGAGACGGGCCCGGACCTCACACGTTCGCCGCTCGTGCGCGACGATGTCGGCGGCGACAGGATTGGCGAGGTGGTGCGCAACGGACGCGTCGAGAAGAACATGCCGGCGTTCCGCCTCTCCGACAAGGAATTGGCCGCGGTCGTCGCGTTCATCAAGAACCAGAAGGAAGGCGGCCGGCGGTCGGTCGACGTGTCGGATCTGCAGACCGGCGACGCGCAAAAGGGCCGCGAGTACTTCAACGGCGCGGGCGGCTGCGCGCGATGCCACTCGCCGACCGGCGATCTCGCCGGCGTGGCGAAGCGATTCGAAGGCCTCGAGCTGCTGCAGCGCATGTTGTATCCCTCGCGATCGAAGGCCGCGACCGTGACGGTGACGCTTCCATCAGGTGAAACGGTCAGCGGCGGGCTCGCGTACCGCGACGAGTTCACGATTGCGCTGACCGACGCGGCCGGGCGCTACCGATCGTGGCCGACCGGCCGTGTGAAGTTCACGGTGAACAATCCGCTCGATGCCCACACGGAGCAGCTGGGAAGGTACACCGATGACGACATGCACAACGTTCTGGCGTACCTGCAGACGCTGCGTTAGGCCGCTCGTCGCGCTCGCGTTCGGCAGCGTGCTGATCGCGCAGAGCGCGAAGGACAGCTGGACGACGTATCACGGCGACTACTCGGGGCGGCGCCACAGCCCCCTGTCGCAGATCACGCCGTCGAACGTTCATCAGATCACGCTGGCGTGGGCCTTCGCCACCGGCCAGACGCAGTCGATCAAGGCGACGCCGATTCTGTCCGACGGCATCATCTACGTGACGGCGCCGGATCACGTGTGGGCGGTCGATGCGCGATCGGCGCATCAGATCTGGCACTACACGTATCCCGCGAACGAGGGCTTCCACATCGGCCACCGCGGCGTCGCGGTCTACAAGGACTCGGTCTTCTTCACGACGCCCGACGCGCACCTCGTCGCGCTGGACGCGAAGGACGGCAAGGTCAAATGGAACGTCGTGATCGCCGACGCGAAGAAAGGCTACTGGTCGACGAACGCGCCGCTCCTGATTCGCAATCACCTGCTCGTCGGCGTCGCCGGCGACTTCGACAACCTGCCGGGGATCCTCACGTCGGTCGATCCCGAAACCGGCAAGACGCAGTGGACCTTCTACAGCACGCCGCCGCCCGGCACAGCGGGGAATCCGAGCGACGGCGCCACCGGCGGTCAGATGTGGATGACCGGGACGTACGATCCGGATCTGAACCTCGTGTTCGTCGGCACCGGCAACCCGACGCCAGTGCTCAACGGTCCCGCCCGCGCCGGCGACAACCGCTGGACCGACAGCATCGTCGCGCTCAACCCGGATACCGGAAAGCTCGCGTGGGGATTCCAGGCGACGCGCCACGACACGCACGACTGGGACGCGGCTGAAGTACCGGTGCTCGTCGACGCCTCGTTCAACGGCGCGCCGGCGAAGCTGGTCATGCAGGCGTCGCGCAACGGATATTTCTACGTGCTCGATCGCACGACGGGCCGAAACCTGCTGACGACGCCGTTCGCGACAGTGAATTGGGCGACGGGGATCGATCAGGACGGACGCCCGATTCCAAATCCGGCGAAGGAACCGGCGCGCGACGGGCGGCTCGTCGCTCCCGACGAGAGCGGCGGGACGAACTATCGATCGCCGAGCTTCGACCCGAAGACGGGCCTGCTCGTCGTCAGCGCGCACGACGCCTACGGAATTTATTTCTTCCGGCCGAACCACGGCGCCTACGGCTGGGCGGGCGCCGACTACGGCGTGTTCGGGAAGAGCGCGCTGCGGGCGATCGACTATCAGACCGGCAAGATCCGGTGGAGCCACGATCTCGGCACCGGCGCGGCCGGCGCCGGCGTGCTGACGACCGAGACCGGTCTCGCGTTCACCGGCGACACGGCGGGGAACGCACTGGCGCTTCGAACGAGCGACGGCACGACGCTCTGGCACGCGGCGATTGGACGCGTCGGCAACTCGCCCATCACGTACGAGCTCGACGGCCGCCAGTACGTGCTCGTCGCCGGCGGCGCGTCGCTGTACGCGTGGGCGCTGCCCGAGGCACCGGTCAGCAGTTCCAGCGCGTCGAAGTGACCGCCGGCTATTTGCCGTCGTACGCGTCCTGCAGCTTCTTCAGATCGATCTTGTCCATCTGGAGCAGCGCATCCATGACGCGTTTCGATCGCGCCGGGTCGTCGCTGTAAAGCAGCCGGCCGAGCGCGTTCGGCACGATCTGCCACGACAGGCCGTACTTGTCCTTCAGCCAGCCGCACCGGCTCGGCGCGCCGGCGCCGGCCGTGAGCTTCGTCCACAGCTCGTCGATTTCCTGCTGCGTCTCCACACCGACGTACAACGAGATCGCCTCGGTGAACTTGAACTGCGGGCCGCCGTTCAGCGCCATGAGCTTCTGGCCAGCCACCTCGAACTGAACGGAGAGGACCCGTCCCTGCACGCGATTGACCGAGATGGCCTTCGAGCGCGGGAACACCGAGACATAGAAGTTCATGGCCTCTTCGGCTTGCGTGTCGAACCAGAGGAACGGAGTAATCGTCGGCATCGTTGGATCCCTTCGTTGTGCGGCGAGCTATTTCGCGCGCATTCATGAGTCAGTCGGAGCCGAGGGTCGTTTCTCGACATAGAATCCGGCCCATGGCGGCGTCGCTCGACCATATCAGCCCATCGACTCCGATGGGGGCGACGCTCATCGGCGGCGGGGCGACCTTCCGCGTCTGGGCTCCGAACGCGACGGCCGTTCACGTCCGCGGGGCCTTCAATGCGTTCACCGTTCAGAACGATGCGCTGCTCACCAAGGCCGACGGCGGCTACTGGCACGGCTTCATCGACGGCGTCGTGAACGGCGACGCATACAAATACTGGATCACCGGGCCGGCCGGGCCCGGCTGGAAGCGCGATCCGTACGCCCGCGAGCTCCGCGAGCCGGCCTGGGACTGCGTCGTCCGCCGCGCCGACTTCCCGTGGCACGACACCGGCTACCGGACGCCGGCCTTCTCCGATTTCGTGATCTATCAGCTGCACGTCGGAGCCTTTCACACGCCGCGATTCCCGAAGACCGGCACGTTTCTCGACGTCCTCGACAAGATCCCGTACCTCGCGAACCTCGGCGTGACCGCGATCCAGTTGCTGCCGATTCAGGAATTCCCGGGTGGATTCAGCCTCGGATACAACGGCACCGACTATTTCTCGCCCGAGATGGAGTACGCCGCCGCCGACACCGACCTCGAACCGTATCTCGCGCGCGCCAACGCACTGCTTCGCGATCGCGGGCTGGCGCCGTACGGCGCCGACGATCTCCACGGCGAGATGAATCAGCTCAAGGCGCTCGTCGACCTGTGCCACGTCCACGGGCTCGCGGTCGTCTTCGATCTGGTCTTCAACCACGCGGGCGGCGACTTCGGCGAAGAGACGCTCTGGTTCTTCGACAGGCAGTCCGGAATCGAGCCGCCGCCGCTCTGGTGGAACTCCCTGTACTTCTCGGACAGGACGTGGGCCGGCGGTGTCGTCTTCAACTTCCAATCCGATCCGGTTCGCGCGTTCCTGATCGACAACGCGCAATTCTTCGTCGACGAGTATCGGGTCGACGGGCTGCGATTCGACGAGGTCAGCGTGATCGATCGGAACGGCTACGGCCGCGGATGGGACTTCTGCCAGGCGTTGACCGGCACGCTCCGCGCGCACCGGCCGGGTGTGCTGCTGCACGCGGAGTACTGGAACGTCAATCCGTGGATCGTCAAGGAGCAATACGATTCGAACGGCGCCGGATTTCATACGACGATGACCGACGGCCCGCGGATCGCCATCCGCGAGGCGCTCGCGGCCGCGAGCTCGCCCGGCAGTCAGGCGTTGCCGATGACGAGGCTCGCCAGCCAGCTGGGACTGGACTATCTCCGCGACCGATGGCGAGGCGTGAACAGTCTCGAGAACCACGATCTCGTGATGCAGCCGAAGGACAGCACCGATCACAACCGCATGCCGCGGATCCCTCGAGTGGCGGACGGATCGAATTCGCATTCGTGGTACGCGACGAGCCGTTCGCGCGTCGCCACCGGGCTGCTGCTCACGATGCCGGGGATTCCAATGCTGTTCATGGGTGAAGAGTTTCTCGAAGACAAGCAGTGGTCCGACGATGTCCAAGGTCATCCGGAGCTGCGGCTGTTCTGGGCCGGCCTCGACGATCCGAACGACCCGGCGATGCGCGATTTTCTGCGCTTCACACGCGACCTCATCGCGCTGCGGTGGCGTTATCCGGCGCTGCGCGGTGAAGGGTACGCGTTGATCCACGTGCACGATGACAATCGCGTTCTCGCCTTTCAGCGCTGGATCCCGAATTCGGGCGGCGACGTCGTCGTCGCCGTGAGCCTCGCAAACGAAACGAAGTACAGCTACGAGATCGGCTTTCCGTCCGGAGGCCGCTGGCGCGAAGTGTTCAACAGCGACGTCTACGAGCGGTGGGTCAATCCCGGCGTGGCTGGAAACGGCGGCGCCGTGTCCGCGGACGGCCCGCCGCGCCACGGGCTGTCGAATTCGGCAGCGCTCACGCTGCCGGCGAACGCGATCCTTGTCTTTGCGCGGAACTGACCTGTTCGTTCCGGCCGCCGGCTGATTCCACGTTCAGCGCCGAGCCGTCGATTCGCGCGGCCACACCGGCGCGGCGAGCTCGACCCGCCAGACGGGACCGCCGTTGTAGAACTGCTGCTCCGATTTCACGAACGCGGGTGCGTCCCCCGCAAGAACCCACACGTGCGAATCCGGCGGCTGCTTGCCGAAGAGCGGCGCCACGACGCCGGCGATTCCGCCAATCTCGACCTTCACGACGTAGTGCGTGGCCTTGCGGGCGGCGCCGCCAGTCGAGAACGGCTCTTCGCCGGCCGCGCTCAGCGCCAGCTTGACCAGCCGCGGCTTCGGCGTGGCCGCGACATATGCGACGGTTTTCGGCGGCGGACCAGGCACCACGTTCTTCAGCAGCGTCAGGATGAGACCGTTCGCGAGGTCGGGCGGCAGATTCATGTGCTCGGCCTCGACCTTCTGCTTCCCATCGTCATCGGTGTAGCGGACGGTGACCTGGCCCTTGAGGGCGTCAATCGACATCTCGAGCGGCTGCGGAAACGACGGGCCCTTCTGTGTCACCCGATGCGTGAGGAGCCGGAACTGACGCCGCTGGGAGAAGACGGCCGTTTCGTCGTGCAGCGAGCCGTCGTTGAAGTGGAACACGAGGCGACTCGTCACGCGCGTGCCACGGGCCGTCTGAATCAAGTCGCCATGGGCCAGCTGCGCTCCATCGAGCGATCTGAGCACCAGAAATCCATGCACCAGCCCCTCGGTGTAGCGCACGTTGAGCTGCGCGTGCGCGTTCGCGCCCGGCAGGAGCAGAACGATTGACGCCGCGAATGTCAGCAGGTACTTCGACACGGATGCTGATCCATCCAAGCAAGAATCCGTCCCCGTCCGAACGCTGAGATAAGATGCGGTTCGTTCAGTCGCGTGAGAACCTCAGCTTTGGCCTTCGGATGCGTGCTGGCGATGGCTGTTCAGGCGGAGCCGCCGCAATCTGCGGGCGATCCGGTCGCCGGCAAGACCGTCTTCGAAGGCAAGGGCGGCTGCGTCGCGTGTCACTCGCTCGAGGATCCGGCTGGCCGGATCGGTCCTGACTTGAGTTGGATTGGCATCCTGCGGACGCCGAAAACGCTGCGTCAGTCGCTCGTCGATCCCGACGCCCAGGTCTTCCGCAAGTACTTCACCGTCGTCGTCGAAACGAAGGCGGGACAGCACCTGGAAGGTGTCGCGCTGCGCGAGGATGCGGACTCGATCGAGATTCGCGACGCTCGCGGGGCTGTCACATCGTTGCTCAAGCGCGATCTCCGCGGACTCGAGCGCGAAGAGCGGTCGTTGATGCCGTCGGCGGCCGTGAAACTCTCGGACCGTGAGGTCGACGATGTCGTGGCGTATCTCCGCACGCTTCGCGCGATGCCGCCGGTCGAAGCCGGGGAACGCGATCGTCCGATTGGCGGCATCTCCGAGAACGTCGCGTTCTTCAATCGTCCCGGGCGCGACGCCGAGGAGCATCCCGACGAGCTGATCGACGCGCTGGACATTCCGGAAGGCGCAACCGTCGCCGATGTCGGGGCGGGGACCGGCTATTTCACGTGGCGGCTGGCGCGCAAGGTCGGACCGGGTGGCAAGGTGCTCGCCATCGACATCCAACAGCGGATGCTCGATCTCGTCTCACAAACGATCGCGCAGCATGAATTGACGAACGTCGAGTGTGTCCTGGCAACCGACAGCGACCCGCGCCTGCCCGAACGATCCATCGATCTCGTGTTCATCGCGTACTCGTATCACGAGTTCGCGAAGCCCGACGCCACCATGGCGGCGGTACGGCGAGCATTGAAGCCCGGCGGCCGTGTGTTCATCCTGGAGTTTGCGAAAGAAAACCGTCTGGCTCCGGCGTCGAGCCTCCACAAGATGACGCTCGACGAGATCCGCCGCGAGATCGAGCCGCTCGGCTTCACGATCGAGCGGATGCTGGACTTTCTGCCACTGCAGCACGGCCTCGTATTCAGAAAGTCGTCCTGACGGTCCGGCCGGCGTGGGCGCTTACGGTGCGCGCGAGAGGCCGGCCTGCGCGCACTCGTCCACGACCGTCAGATAGCGCTGCACACCGTCGGTGCCGATCACGTACGGATGCGGGTCTCCCGCCTTCCTTCGTTCCAGCGCGGGCAGCTTCGTCTTGGACCCATCGAAGATCGTGTGGTTGGAGATGAGGACGTCCGCGCCGGCCTTCGTCGCGATCTCCTTGTACCGGCGCGCGGACGCGCTGTATGTCTCGAACCAGAATCGCGGCGGCCGATCGGGTGTGATGTAAGCCGACGGATTGGCCATCCAGTTGAACGCGGTGCCGCCCCACGTCGCCACCACGTGGGGAGCGCCGCGATCCTTCACTGGAAAGATTGCCGACAGCGTGCCGAGCGTATGACCCGGCGTCGCATAGATCGTCACCGTCGTGTCGCCGAGCGTCAGCTTCTG
>Ga0114129_10003322_pt1 | contig 22589 bp, 21 predicted proteins | sample RhiMetdeltSRZDD1_FD_80071 | JGI IMG/M metagenome (GOLD analysis project Ga0114129, IMG submission 80071) | Populus rhizosphere microbial communities from Tennessee, USA - Rhizosphere MetaG P. deltoides SRZDD1 (version 2) (version 2) | ecosystem: Host-associated > Plants > Roots > Rhizosphere >... | reverse complement strand
CCGGTCCGGCGGCAGCGCGTAGTCGAACCCGGCGAGGTCGTCGCCGCCGGGGGCCGCGCTAGCCAATCGCGCTTCCCCGCTCGACATCCTGGTCGGGTCGGAGGAGGACGATTGTGCGGTCGTCGACGTAGGCGCCGAGCACGAGCACCTCGGAGAGAAAGGCCCCGATCCGCTTCGGCGGGAAATTGACGACGCAGACGACCTGGCGCCCGAGCAGGTCTTCGGGCCGGTAGCGGTCGGTAATCTGAGCGCTCGACCGCCGCTCGCCGAGTGGGCCCAGGTCGATCCAGAGCTTGTACGCCGGTTTCCGAGCCTCCGGGAAGGGCTCGGCCCGCACGACGGTGCCGACGCGCATGTCCACTCGCTCGAAGTCGCTCCAGCTGATCTCGCTCATGGGATCTCGGGCTCGTGAGGCGCCCCTCGGCCCCCCTTACCGGAGGGTTGCCAGGAGGGTGCCCGGGTAGTAGTGCTCGAGGATCTGAGGATACGCGTACCCGCGGTCGGCCATGCCCTTGGCGCCGAACTGGGACAGGCCCACGCCATGCCCCCAGCCGCGCCCCTCGAACCGCACCACGCCGTCCTGGGCGACCGGGACGAAAAGCGTGCTCTTCAACGCATCGTACCCGATCAGCCGCCGGAAGTCGGCCCCCCGAAGCGTGACCGTCCCGCGCGAGTGCTCGACGGCAAGCCGCGCGACGCGGAAGGAGGGGCTCCGCTCGAGCACCGTGAGCCGGGTCACCTGCCCGACTTCGAGTCCGCCCCGGCGGAGTCGCTCGCCGATCACGGTGAGCGGGAGGGTCATGGTCCAAGTGTAGTTCGGCGACTCCATGGAGAACTCGTCGCGGACACCCTCGAGCGGCGGGACGGCATCCCCCTGGAAGACGCTCTGCGCGGCTTCGGTGAAGCCGCCGGAGTCCGAGTGATAGAAGGTCGGGAACACCCGACCCTGCCAGGTCAGCACTTGCCCGGCCGTCGTCCGGGCGGCCTCCCGCGCCGGCGAGCCCTCCACCGTCCAGCCGGCAAAGTTCTGGTCCTGGGTTCCCGCCACGACGTGGAACGCCTTCCCCACGGCGCGGCCCTGCTGGAACACGGCGTAGGTGCGGGCCACGACCGCCAGCGCGCGAAGGGTCTCCGCCGGCCATCGTTCGGAGGCCTCGCCGCGGACCGTTCCGGCGACGTACTCCTCCATGGGCAGCTCGTTCACCAGGAGGAGGCCTTCCCCCTGGCGCCATATCTCGAGCGCCCCGACGTAGTCCCGCGCGCCCACCCGGAGGAGGCCGCGCCGCGCCTCGATGCGGATACGAGGCAGATCGACCCGCCGGCCGCCGACCACGTCCAGCCCGGGGCCCGACGGCACCACGCGCACGATGCGCGGGCCGGGCAGGCTGAAGAGCACGCGCCCGGCAGCGGGATCGATGACCGTCACGGCTTCGGCCGCCCCGATCTCCACGTGGCGCACGCCGTCGACGAGCGCGATCCGGATCGGCTCCAGGGCCCGCGCCGGGCCCGCGAGCCCGACCGCGAGCGCGAGTCCCAGAACGACAGCGGCGATCGCCCGCCCGACGGAGGGGCGGCGAGCGGTCCCGCTCAGTCGTCCCATCATCGGCGGAAGAGAAACGCCAGGACCAGCGAGAGCACGATGCTCAGGAGGATCGAGGTGGCCAGCGGGAAGTAGAAGGACCAGTTGCCTCGCTCGACGTAAATGTCGCCGGGCAGGCGTCCGAGGAAGGGCACCTTGAACGCGCCGCCCAGCCAGAGCACACCGCCGACGACGATCAGCACGACCCCGAGAAGCACCAGCATCCGGCCGACGTCCGCCATACGCCGCGCCTACTCGAGGGAGAGCTGCAGGGGCCCCTCGCCCCCCCGGTGGCCGAGGTGCCGGTAGGCGGCAGGCGTCGCGCGGCGGCCGCTCGGGGTCCGCACCACCAGCCCGATCTTCAGGAGATAGGGCTCGACGAGCTCCGCAAGCGTCTCTGCGTCGTCGTTGATCGTCGCGGCGATGGCCTCGAGCCCAACCGGGCCGCCCCCATACTGCTCGACGATGGCCTGGAGAAACCGCCGGTCCAGCCGGTCCAGCCCGCGCGTGTCGACCCCCTCCATCGTGAGCGACGCGTCGGCGACACCGGGGCCGATGCGACCGTCGCCCTTGACCTGGGCGAAGTCTCGCACGCGCCGCAGGAGACGGTTGGCGATGCGCGGCGTGCCGCGGGCGCGCCGGGCGATCTCGGCGGCGCCCGCCGGCTCGATGGAGACCCCGACGATGCCCGCCGAGCGGACGACGATCCGCGCCAGCTCGTCGTCGGCGTAAAAGTCCAGGTGGTGGAAGATCCCGAATCGCTCGCGGAGCGGCGCGCTCAGCATGCCGGGCCGCGTCGTGGCGCCGACTAGGGTGAAGGGCTTGAGTGGGATCCGCATGGTCCGGGCGTGCATCCCACGCTCGATGACGAAGTTGACCTCGAAGTCCTCCATGGCCGGATAAAAGAGCTCCTCGACGACGCGTGGCAGCCGGTGGATCTCATCCACGAAGAGCACGTCACGGGGCTCGAGGCTCGTGAGGACCCCCATCAGATCGTCGCCGCGCTCGAGCGCCGGTCCCGACGTGCTCTTGAGCCCGCTCCCCATCTCGTTGGCCAGGATGATGGCGAGCGTCGTCTTGCCGAGACCCGGCGGCCCGTAGAGGAGCACGTGGTCCAGGCACTCCCCGCGCTGCCGCGCGGCCTCGACCGAGACTCGCAGGCTCTCCACCGCCTCGCGCTGGCCGATGTACTCGTCCAGGCGCTGGGGCCGCAGGGCGCGCTCGAACGGCGCCTCGTCGGCCAGCGGGGTCCCGCTCAGGAGGTTCTCGCTCACCGCGCGCCTCGCGCTCCGCGGCCGGCAGGGGCCCGTCGGGGACTAGCCCAGCCACCGCGCCAGGACCTGGACCGGCGCGCGGACCCAAGCGTCATGGCGTCCCTCGACGGGCGCGGTAGATCTCTTCGAAGAGTGCCTCGGGCGCGTCGATGTCCGGCCGCCGCGCCAGGGCCTCGCGGATCGCCTGGTCGGCCTCGCCCGGCTTGAGCCCCATCTGCCGGACCAGCACGTCGCGGACCAACACGCCGACGTCGTCGACCTCCTCGCGCGGCGGCGGCTTCGGCGCCTCCTCCCGGGGGAGGAGCGCGTACTTGGCCACCTTGCCCTCCAGCTGCGCGACGATGTTGCGGCACTTCTGGGGCCCGATGCCGGGCAGCCGCCGGAGGAAGCGCTCGTCCTTCCGGACGATCGCCTCCGCGATGTCGGCGATCGGCGCGACCAGCGCACGCGCCGCGACCAGGGGTCCCACGTCCTTGACGGTGATGAGCCGCTCGAAGAACTCGCGCTCCACGTCACGGGCGAACCCGATCAGGACGGGCCGGGGCTGGTCCCGCGTGGCGTGGTAGTAGATCACGAGCTCGAGCTCGGCCCCCTCGGCCCCGTCGCTCGCCACCAGACCATCGAGCCCCCGCGCGACGACGGGTGGCAGCACGACCTCGTACCCGACGCCGGCCGACTCGACGATCACGCGGTCTTCCAGTCGGCGCCGGAGCCGGCCACGGAGCGACGCGATCATCGTCGGCCGAGCCCGCGGGCCCGCGACAGGCCGGTGTACGCCAGCGCGAGCGCGTCGGCGACGTGGCTCGGCCGGGGTGGAACCGGCAGGGCCAGGAGGACCTGCATGGCACGCGCGACCTGCGCCTTGGGCGCGGCCCCCGAGGCGGTCACGGCACGCTTGACCTCCGCCGGCGCCACCGAGACGAGCGCGACCCGCTGCCGCCGGCCGGCCAGGCAGACGGCGGCCCGCGCGTGCCCCATCAGGATGGCGGTGCGCGGAATCAACGGCGCGCTGAAGACGTCCTCGATGATCACGAGATCGGGCGCGAATCGCTCGAGCACGTCTCGCGCTCCGTCGAACAGCGTCTCGAGCCGCACCTCGAGCGGGTCCCGGGCGCTCGTCCGGATGACTCCGGTCCCGAGGACGGTAGGCACCCGGCGCCCACCCTCGAGCGCGGCGTAGCCCGTGTCGGCCAGCCCCGGATCGAAGCCGACGGCACGCGGGCCGGGGCGGGTCGGGATGGAGGCTTCGTCCATCCCCTCAAGCGGCTCCCTGCGCCTCCAGCACCTCGTCGGGGATGTCGAAGTTCGCGTACACGTGCTGCACGTCGTCGAGCTCCTCCAGCCCCTCGACGAGCCGCAGCACCTGCTGCGCCTCCTTACCCTCGAGGCGCACCATTGACTGCGGCACGTAGGTCACCTCGGCGGACTGGATCGGCACGCCCCGCCCCTCCAGCGTCCGCCGGACCCCCTCGAGGTCGTGCGGCGTCGCCGTGATCTCGAAGTACGCGTCCGCGCGCCGGAGATCGGCCGCGCCGGCGTCCAGCGCCAGCCCCAGGAGCTCGTCCTCGTCCACCCGGGCGGCCTCGACCTGGATGATCCCCTTACGCTCGAACATCCAGCCGACCGACCCGACCTCGCCGAGGTTGCCGCTGAACTTCGAGAAGGTGTGCCGGATCTCCGGCGCGGTGCGGTTCTTGTTGTCGGTCAGGACCTTGACCATGACGGCAACCCCGCCCGGGCCGTACCCCTCGTAGGTGATCTCCTCGTAGGTCTCGCCCGGCAGCTCGCCCGTTCCCTTCTGGATGGCGCGCTTCAGGGTGTCGGCGGGCATGTTGACCGCCTTTGCCTCCTCGATCGCGGTCTTGAGCCGCATGTTCATCTTCGGATCTCCGCCGGTCCGCGCCGCGGTGGTGATTTCCCGGACGAGCTTGGAAAAGATCTTTCCCCGATGCTGGTCCGTCTTCGCCTTCTTACGCTTGATCTGGGACCACTTCGAATGACCGGACATCGCGCCTCACCCCTCTCCGTTCCCCGGGGGGACAGTGTCCCCCGTCTGGACGTGCTGCCAGCCGCTCGGTTCCCTGGCTTCCTGTTACCAGGCGGGCTCGCGCTCGAGGCTTTCCTTGAGCGCGTGAACCCGTGCCACACGCGCCGCCTGACGCTTGTCTGCTGCGTCCCGCTCCCGCTGCTCGACCGCGGTCGCCGCCGCCAGGGGCGGAAGCGGGCCACCCGCGCCGCGCAGCTTGACGAACGTCAGGTACGCCGTGCAGGTGTGCCGGACGTCACCCGTGAACGGCGCCTCCGCGAGCACCTGGATCGCCACTTCCATCGACCGTGTTCCGACGCGCGTCAGGGCACCGCGGAGCGTGAGCACGTCGCCCACGCGGATCGGCGCGTAGAACTCCAGGGCCTCCATCGACGCCGTCGCGAGAGGAGCCCGCGCATACCGGACCGCAAGGATCCCGGCGACCTCGTCTACCGTGAGGAGCAGACGTCCTGCGAACATCAGGGTCCCGTGCAGCGCGTCCTCCGGGAACACGAACCGGTGCTGCTCGAATCGCCAGTGGAACCCCTCCGTCTCGTCCGTCACCTCGCGCGCGCGCTCGGCCCGCGAGGCGAGCCGCGCCCGGCGTGCCTCGCGCCGAGCCTGCGCGGCCTCGATGACGCCGACCTCCCCCGGGTCGGCGGGCACGACGAGCGCCCCGACCGGTCGCGGGTGGGCCGCCTCGTCGATGGCGACGAACGCCATGTGCGAAGAGAGCGTCACGTGGCGCTCCCCGGTGGCCGCGCTCTCCGAGTAGACGCGGACGCCCACCTCGAGCGACGTGCGCCCCACGTGCTCCACCCGGGCCCGGAGGATCGCGATGTCCCCCACCCGCACGGGGTGGAGGAAGTCGATCTCGTCCATCGCGCCCACCGCCACCGAACCCCGGGCCACGCGGGACGCGGCCAGGGTCCCCGCGGTGGCGATCCACTCCATCATCCGCCCGCCGTAAATCTGGCCCGGTGCGCCCGCGTACTGGGGGAAGACGTACTGGACCATCTCGGCGACGGTCTCACGAACCGTGGGCACCGGCGACTCCCTTCCGTCCTTTGGCCGTCGTTTGGCCCGTCGTGGCCCGTCGTGTGGGGAAGGCCGACTCATTGTAGCCGGGGCTCTGCGCGCCGGCAAACCCCGCGCCGTTCGCCGGCGGACGATCGGGGGAACTCCAGCTCCTCGATCGAGGAGAGGGCAACCGAGACGCACCACCGCCGGCGTCAGGAAGCCGTGCCGAAATGGCGGGGGACTGCCAGCCTACGGTCGCGCTACGGACGCTAGGGCGGCGGGCGCCCGGAGAGTGGGTTCAGGAGGCGCGGGGCCGAGGGCGCCGGGGCCGCGGGTGGGGGCTCCAGCCACATCCGCTCCAGGCGGTGGAGGCCCCCGGGGTCCAGCCGAACGCCCCGGACCTCGGGTCGCGCGACCATCCACTGGAGCCGGACGTAGAGCGGGACATACGGCAGCTCCTCCGCGAGCAACCCCTGGAGCCGTTGGTAGAGCCGGAAGCGTTCCGGCCGGAACCCGAGCTGGCTGGCGCGCACGAGCATGCCATCGACCAGCGGGCTCCGGAGGAAGGCGACGTTGGTCGCGCTCCCGAGGGCGGCCCCATCGGTGGCCAGGAGCCGACGGAGAAACACGTCGGGGTCGTTCACCTCGAGCGTCTCTTCGTGCAGGGTCAGCTCCGCCGCCCCTTGTCGCGCCGCGCTCTCGGCCGCATCCGGCGGCTCCAGCCGCACCCGCACCCGGAAGCCCGCGGCGCCCAGCGAGAGCCGGATCGCATCGGCGATGCCGGCGGCCTCGGGGCCCGAGACCCGGTCGGACGCGAGGAGGGTCAGCGTCGGATCGATCGGGGCAACCTGGGCGAGGAGGCGCCGCGCCCGGGCAGGGTCGAAGAGAAGAGGCCCGGCGTCACGCGCGGCCCACGCGCCGGGTGGCAGCCAGCCCGCGTGCGGCGCCGCCCAACGGCCGAGCGCCGGGCGGACGAGCCCAGGATCGAGCGCCAGCGCCACCGCCTGGCGCACCGTCTTGCGGCTGGTGAGTCCCCGGTCGGTGCGAAGCGCCAGGAGTCCGACCCGCCAGGTCGGGGCGGACACCACTTGAAGGCCCACCGCCGCCCACGCGGGGGGGGCCGCGATCAGCGCGGCATCGAGAGGACGGCCCGGGCCGAACCCGGCGAGGGCGGCCGCGTCGTCCGCGACCGCGTGCAGTATCAGACGAGCGCTCTGCGGGGGCGCCCCTCGCCAGGCCGGCGCCGCTTCCAGCACGAGCCGGTCCGACGTGAGCTCGGCCGCCCGATAAGGCCCACTCCCGACTCGCGGGTTGCCGGTCCGCGCGACGGCGACACCAAGGGCCGGATGCGCCAGGAGTGCGAGCAGCGGGGCGTACGGCTGTCCCAGGACGACCTGGACGGAGGCGCCTTCGCCTCGTCGCACCTCCCGGACAAGCCGCCCCGCGCCACGGAAGGGACGGACCCAGGCGGGCGCCGTCTCCGGCGGTTCGTCGCCGGAGATCCGCTCGGCGAGGGCTGCGACGACCTCGTCGGCCCCGACAATTGTGCCGTCGTGGAGCTGCACTCCCTGGCGGAGCCGAAGGGTCCAGACGAGCCCGTCGCGGGAGACGGCCCACGTCGTGGCGAGGGCGGGCTCGATATCACCTCGCTCGCCGAATGCGACGAGCCCCTCGTAGAGAAGCCGCATCGCCAGGAACTCGGATGGAGCCGTCGCCTCCGCCGGGTCGAGACTCGCGGGGACGCGCGGCACGCCGATCTGGAGCTCGCCGGCCGGCGCCGCGACAGCGATGCGGGGGACCGCCAGCAGCGCCACGAGTGCGGCGAGGAACGCCGAGCGCCACGGCTTCCGCGGGCGCCGCTGCTGTCGATCGGCCGTAGGACGCATGGGCGTCCATTATAGAGACGTCTGCACCCCGCGGTCCCGCCTCGCGCGGACGCCCTCAGGCCTGGTCCCGACGCGCGTCTGGCATCGGCGTTGCACATTCTACGGTTGAAGGGAGGTGTCACCTTGACGCCGCACATGACAACTCGCGTTGGAAGGGCCCCACAACTTGACTTTTTTTTCCAGCGCCGCCTATAGTTGCTCAAGCTGGCGGGGGTAGGGATGCTTCCGCCGGGCCCGGCCGACGCGGCGCGGTCGCGGTGCTCGCCGAAAGGGACGGGAGGCCATGAAAGAGTTCGAAAAGAAGACGAATCCTCCCCGTGAACCCGAGGGCGTCAAGGGCCTGTCAAAATTCCTGCCCATGACGGAATCCGCCTACCGGCGCCGCCTGACCGAGTACGAGATCCAGATCCAGGATCTCCAGGCCCACGCCCGGGCCATGGAAACCGAGGTCGTGCACCTCCGGAAGAAGCTCGAGGAGATCCCCAAGGACTTCGTCGTCCTCGAGAACAAGCTGCGGGAGGCGAACCGCCAGCTGGTGCAGGCCTTCAACCAGAACGAGAAGCTCGTCAACACGCTCTACGAGGCACGCGAGCAAATCTCCTCCCTGAAGGAGGAGGTCGACAAGCTCTGCGCGCCGCCGTCCAGCTACGGCGTGTTCCTCTCGCTGAACGACGACGGCACGGTGAACATCCTGTCGAGCGGGCGCAAGGTCAAGGTCAATCTCCACCCCTCGATCGGGAAAGATTCCATCAAGCCCGGGCAGGAGCTGGTCCTCAACGAGGGCCTGAACGTCATCGAAGCGGCGGGCTACGAGATCCAGGGTGAGGTCGTCATCATGAAGGAGGCCCTGGACGAGGCTCGCGCGGTCGTCACGGTGCGGGCGGACGAGGAGAAGGTCGCGGTCATCGCCGACCCCCTCCGCCCGGCGAAGCTCAAGGTCGGCGATCACCTCCTCATGGACTCGAAGTCGGGTTACCTCCTGGAGAAGCTCCCCAAGAGCGAGGTCGAGGATCTGGCCCTGGAGGAGGTCCCGGACATCCAGTACGAGGACATCGGCGGACTCTCGACCCAGATCGAGGCGATCCGGGACGCGGTGGAGCTCCCGTACCTCTACGCCGACTACTACCGCGAGCACAAGCTCGCACCGCCCAAGGGCGTCCTCCTCTACGGGCCCCCGGGGTGCGGCAAGACGATGATCGCCAAGGCGGTCGCGAACAACCTGGCCGAGAAGGTCTCGGAGAAGCGCGGGGAGAAGATCAAGGGCTTCTTCATGAACATCAAGGGCCCGGAGCTCCTCAACAAGTACGTGGGCGAGACGGAGCGGAAGATCCGGGAGATCTTCCAGAAGGCCAAGGAGAAGGCCGCCGAGGACGTGCCCGTCGTCGTGTTCTTCGACGAGATGGACGCGCTTTTCCGCACCCGCGGCTCGGGGATCTCCTCCGATGTCGAGACGACGATCGTGCCGCAGCTTCTGGCCGAGATCGACGGTGTCGAGGGGCTCAAGAACGTCATCGTGATCGGAGCCTCGAACCGGCAGGACCTGATCGACCCCGCCATCCTCCGGCCCGGGCGGCTCGACGTGAAGATCAAGATCGACCGGCCGGACCGCGGGGCGGCGGTCGACATCATGACGAAGTACCTCACGCCGGACATCCCGATGCACGAGCAGGAGCTGACGCCGCACGGTGGCGACATCCCGGCGGCCATCGCCCGGCTCATCGAGATGGCCGTCGAAACCATGTACGCCATCGCGGACGACAACCGCTTCCTCGAGGTCACCTACGCGAACGGGGACAAGGAGATCCTGTACTTCAAGGATTTCGCCTCGGGCGCGATGATGGAATCGGTCGTGCGCCGCGCCAAGAAACTCGCGCTCAAGCGCTACATCGCGAGCGCCGAGAAGGGTGTCAAGCTCGACGACCTGCTGGCGGCCGTGCGGGAAGAGTTCAAGGAGAACGAGGACCTACCCAACACGACCAACCCGGACGACTGGGCGAAGATCGCCGGGAAGAAGGGCGAGCGCATCGTCTACGTCAAGCCGCTCACGGGCGAAAGCAAGGACAAGAACCGGCCCGTGGAGCGCATGACGACCACCGGGCAGTATCTGTAAGCGGCGGGGGTGAGGGGCGGCGACCGGGCTTCCCCTCACCCCTTTTCTGTCGGTCGCGTCCCCGCGTGAGCGCCGGAGGCTCCGGCAGGCTCGGGTGACGCGGTCCGGAGTGAGGACGGCATGGCCATCCCGAAGGTGATGGGGATCGAGACGGAGTACGGGATCACGGTCCGGAATCAGCCGGACTTCAACCCGATCCTGTCCTCCCTCCTCCTCATCAACTCCTACGAGACGTACCGGACCGCGCGCATCCGCTGGGACTACGAGGCCGAGAGCCCGCTACGTGACGCCCGGGGCTTCGAGTACGCCGAGGAAAAGGAGCTGCCGTCCAAGGAGGAGTCGCGCCTCATCAACCTGATCTTGCCCAACGGGGCCCGGTTCTACGTCGACCACGCGCACCCCGAGTACTCGACTCCGGAGTGCACCAACCCACGGGATCTCGTGGTCTGGGACCGGGCGGGCGAGCGAATCCTCGACCTCGCACGCCGGCGCGCGGAAGCGGCCTCCCCGCCCGAGCAGCGCATTCTCATCTACAAGAACAACACCGACTCCAAGGGGAACAGCTACGGCACCCACGAGAACTACCTCATGGACCGCCGCTGCCCCTTCACGCGGATCGTCCAGTACATGATGCCCTTCCTGGTCACGCGCCAGATCTTCACGGGCGCAGGCAAGATCGGCTCGGAGAACAACCTCGAGTACACCGAATACCAGGTCTCCCAGCGCGCGGACTTCCTCGAGACGGAGGTCGGCCTGGAGACGATGCACTCCCGCCCCATCATCAACACCCGGGACGAGCCGCACGCCGATCCCGAGAAGTACCGGCGTCTCCACGTGATCGTGGGCGACGCCAACATGTCGGAGGTGGCGAACTACCTCAAGGTAGGGACCACGGCAATCGTCCTGTCCATGATCGAGGACGACTTCATCGATCGGGATCTCTCGCTCGACAATCCCGTCCAGGCGTTCCGGCAGGTCTCGCGGGACCTGACCTGCCGGGGGACGCTGCGGCTGCGCGACGGGCGCACCGCGACGGCCATCGCCGTTCAGCGAGAGTTCCTGGAGCTCGCCCATCGCTACTACCGGGACCGGGAGCTCGACCCCGTGACGAAGGACGTCCTCGTGCGGTGGGAGCACGTGCTCGACCGGCTCGCCCAGGACCCGATGTCGCTGAGCCGCGAGCTGGACTGGGTGATCAAGCTCGACCTCCTCGAGAGCTACCGGGCCAAGCACGGGGTGGGCTGGACCGACTCCCGGGTGGCGATGATCGACCTCCAGTACCACGACATCCGACCGGGCAAGGGCCTCTACTACAAGCTCGAGCAGTCCGATGCGGTGGACCGCATCGCGAGTGACGAGGAGATCGCGCGAGCGGTCAACGACCCGCCGCGCGACACTCGTGCCTACTTCCGGGGGATGTGCCTCCAGCGCTACTCGGAGGACATCGTCTCGGCGTCGTGGGACTCGGTCCTCTTCGACCTCAAGGAAGGGCCGCTGAAGAAGGTCTTCATGCTTGAGCCGCTGCGGGGCACCGAGGCCCTCGTGCGCCGGCTGCTCGACCAGTCGCCGACCGCGCGGGATCTCCTCAAGAACATCTCGAAGCCGACCATCGTTTAGAGCCTGGCACCCGGGGTGCCGGAAGGCGCGACCCCCGGCGGAGCCCGGTTGTATAATCCCCCCACGGACAGCCCACATGCATGAAGCCTGGCAAGGCCTCTTCGGGCGCTACGTGAACACCAGCTTCGTGGACCTCCTGCGCCAAGAGGCGCCGGACTTGCTCGTCTCCCGTCCTTCCTCGACCGGGGCGGCTCTCCCGGCGGATCCGCATGGCGTGCCGGGAGTTCCGACCGGGACGACGATTCTGGCGCTCCGGTACGCCGATGGCGTCATCGTCGCCGGCGACCGCCAGGCCACCGAGGGTTACCAGATCGCCCACCGGCGAATCGAGAAGGTCTACAAGACCGACGAGCACTCGGTGGTCGCGATCGCCGGGGCGGCCGGGCCGGCGATCGAGATGGCACGCCTGTTCCAGACGGAGCTCGAGCACTATGAGAAGGTCGAGGGCGACGGCCTGTCGCTCGAAGGCAAGGCGAACAAGCTCAGCCAGATGATCCGGATGAACCTCCCGATGGCGATGCAGGGCCTCGTGGTCGTGCCCATTTTCGCCGGCTACGATCTGCGCCGCGCCGAAGGGCGGATCTTCATGTACGACGTCACGGGCGGTCGGTACGAGGAGACCGACTACTACGCGAGCGGCTCGGGCGGCAAGGACGCCCGGAACACCCTCAAGAAGCTGTACCGGGCGGGCGCGTCGCGCGAGCAGGGGATCCGCTGGGCGGCCGAGGCGCTCGTCGACGCAGCCGAGGAAGACGTGGGGACGGGAGGGCCGGATTTCGTCCACGGGATCTTCCCGACCGTGAAGGTGGTCACCCGCTCCGGGTTCGAGGAGGTCCCCGAGGCCGAGGTGCGGGCCCGGTTCGAGGCCGTGCTCGCGGAACGCCGCCGGGGAACCTGACGCGATGCCGCTCCCGTACTACGTCTCGCCCGAGCAGATGATGAAGGACAAGGCCGAGTATGCCCGCAAGGGCATCGCCCGCGGCCGGTCCCTCGTGGCCCTCGAGTGCCTGGACGGGATCCTGCTGGTCGCCGAGAATCCGTCGACGCTGCTCCACAAGATCTCGGAGATTTACGACCGCATCGCCTTCGCCGGGGTCGGCAAGTACAACGAGTTCGAGAACCTCAGGATCGCCGGAGTGCGGCACGCCGACCTCCGCGGCTACTCCTATCACCGTGAGGACGTGACCGCGAAGGCGCTCGCCAACGCCTATTCCCAGGCGCTCGGGAACATCTTCACCGAGGGGCTGAAGCCCTTCGAGGTCGAGGTCCTGGTCGTCGAGGTGGCCGACGACGCTAACGGCAAGAACGAGATGTATCATGTCCTCTACGACGGTTCGATCGAGGATGAGCGCAACTACGCGGCGATGGGCGGGCAGGCGGAAGAGATCCGCCGCTTCCTCAAGGAGCACTACCGGGAAGGGATCCCCCTCGCCGAGGCGGTGCGGCTCGGGATCCGTTCGCTGACGGTCACGCAGAACAAGACGCTGACGGAGCGCGACCTCGAGGTCGCCGTGCTCGACCGCAAGCGTGAGCGCCGGAAGTTCCGGCGCCTCTCGAACGGCGAGCTGCGCGCGATTTTCGGGCGTCCCGATCCGCCGGAGGGCGACCGCCCCATGGGGACGTCATGAAGCGACGAATCTTCGGGCTCGAGAACGAGTACGGCCTGACCTGTACGCTGAACGGTCAGCGCCGGCTCTCCCCGGACAACGTCGCGCGCTATCTGTTCGAGAAGGTCATTCCCGGCGCCCGCAACGCGAACGTCTTCCTCGAGAACGGCGCTCGCCTCTATCTCGACACCGGCTTCCACCCGGAGTACGCAACGCCGGAGTGCGACGACGTGATGGACCTCGTCGTCTACGACAAGGCCGGCGAGCGCATCGTCGAGGATCTCCTGCACCAGGCGGAGAAGCGGCTCCGCGAGGACGGGATCTCGGGGAACATCCTCCTCTTCAAGAACAACACCGACTCGGCAGGCAACTCGTACGGATGCCACGAGAACTACCTCGTGTCACGCGACGTCTCCTTCCAGCGGCTCGCCGAGGCCCTGATCCCGTTCTTCGTGAGCCGCCAGATCTTCGCGGGGGCCGGCAAGGTCCTCCAGACCCCGCGGGGCTTCCACTACTGCCTCTCACAGCGCGCCCAGCACATCTGCCAGGAGATCTCCGGCGCCACCACCTCGTCCCGTTCCATCATCAACACGCGCGATGAGCCACACGCGGACGCCGAGAAGTACCGGCGGCTCCACGTGATCGTCGGCGATTCGAACATGTCCGAGGTGGCGACCTACCTCAAGGTCGGCACCACCGCCGTGGTCCTCGACATGATCGAGGACGGCTACTTCGACCGGGACTACAGCCTGCAGTCTCCCGTCCAGGCCATCCGGGACATCTCGCACGACCCCGGGCTCCGTGAGACGGTGAAGCTCAAGGACGGGCGGACGATGACCGCCCTCGAGATCCAGAAGGAGTACCTGGAGGCCTGCCTGGCCTATGCGCAGCACGTCGACGCCGACCCGGTCACGCGCGACGTCCTGGACCGGTGGACCGACATGCTCGCCCGACTGGAGACGGACCCCGCCCAGTGCGACCGTGAGGTCGACTGGGTCATCAAGCGCCAGGTGATCGAGGACTACATGGCCCGGCACCGGCTGTCGTGGCGCGACCCACGGGTGTCCCTCATCGACCTCCAGTACCACGACATCCGACCCTTCAAGGGCGTTTACTACCTCCTCGCGCGGAACGACCGCGTGGATCGGGTCGTGCGCGACGAGCAGGTGGAGCAGGCCAAGCACACGCCTCCCCAGACGACCCGCGCCCGGCTCCGCGGTGAGTTCATTCGCCGCGCGAACCTCAAGGGCAAGGACTACCGGGTCGACTGGGTCTACCTCAAGCTGAACGACCCCGAGCGCGAGACCATCCTCTGCAAGGATCCGTTCCAGGCACACGACGAGCGGGTCGAGCGCCTCATCCGCTCGTTCTAGCCTCGCCGGAGGCCGTGAGACCCCGGCCCCTGGCCGGCGCGGGCGTGTCGCCGACGCAGGAGGCGCCGCCGCGCGATCTCTGCGTCGTGGCGGCACTTGGGGTCCGGGCAAGCGTTGATCTCAATCGCCCGGCGCATCCTGGCTGTCGCCCTCCGCATGGTGTGCCATGGCGGCCCTACCGGGGAGTCGCGGGGGGGCTTGACGCGCCCATGTTGACGCTTTCGCGAGCACCACGGAAAAACGCTCGAAGAATCGCAAGGTTCGCCCCGACCGAGACGCGAGAGTGCGCGGGATCTACACGCGAACCGGACAAGCGGACACCCTAAGGAAAGAACTGTCCGTCCGGTTCGTACGGGAGACCTTGACGGGTCTCCGTACGCTCGAACCGGACATGTTGTCCGGTTGTCCGGCGGACATGTCCGCTTCGCGGAAACTCGCGTGTTTCCGAGTGTTTGCAGGCTCGGGCTCTGGGAGTGTCCGCTTCGTGTCCGGTTCGAGGTCGTGGTGGGACGGGCCCGACCCACGCCCGCACCGCCGAACCGGACATGTCCGCTTGAAACGGGGGACTCCCGCGAGTCGTTCACAGCGTTACCAGGGTTCATCCGCCGCGCGAACCTCAAGGGCAAGGACTACCGGGTCGACTGCGTCTACCTCAAGCTGAACGACCCCGAGCGCGAGACCATCCTCTGCAAGGATCCGTTCCAGGCGCATGACGAGCGCGTCGAGCGCCTGATCCGGTCCTTCTGATCAGACCCGTCGCGCCCGAGCCGGGCGCCCGCGCGCGGTCCGCGGCCGGCGATCGGACCTCGCCGCGCGCCTGACGGGTACCCTTCCGAATCGGCCGGGGGCCGGCCGCGAGGGCGTCAATCCGGCATGCCCTCCATGTCGACCGGCGCGTAGTAGCGGCGGCTGCCGAGCGCGTCGACGCGCGCCCAGAACTCCGGACCCGACGCCAGGCCGCGAGCGTCGACCGCTGCCGTCTGGCGCCAGATGTTCCACGAGTCCGGGTGCAGGCGCCGTGCCTCCTCGAACTGCGCCTGCGCCGCCGCGTGGCGGCCGCGCCTCGAGAGGTGCTGTCCCAGACGAAAGTGCGCGTGCGCGCGAGCGATGTCCTCGTCCGGCAGTGTCAGGTGGGCGGCCGCCTGCTCCGGACCGAACGCGTGGGCACTCGATCGTCCGTGGATCACCCAGTCGCGCACGGCGTCCACATAGGTGCGCTTGGCCCGGCTGGTGATCGCGGCCACCTCATCGGGGACCTTCCGGGTCGTGCGATCCATCGCCCGGAATCCCTCGTAGGCGCCTGCGCTCTCGGTGGGTCGCACGATGCGCCCAGTCTCGTCGATCCACACCGCCTGCGGCACGTTGACCATGTTGTACAGCTCGGCCACCCGATGGTCATGGTCGATCAAGCATGGATACTTCGGCTTCGCCGCCTCGATCCACGGCCGCGCGGCATCGGAGCTCGCATCCATCGCCACGGCTACCACCATGAAGTTGCGGGCCTTCAGGTCGTCGTAGAGGGCCTGCCAGACCGGCAGGTCGTTACGGCAGCCTCACCACGAGGCCCACGTCACCAGGAGGACCTTCCTTCCACGGTGATCCGACAGTGCGTGCAGGCGACCCTCGAGATCGGGGAGCGCGAAGTCCGGCGCCTGCAGCGACTGAAGGGCGTGCGCCCGCTCGTGGGCCCCGGTGCCCAGCACCCAGACTTGCCCCGCGTCATCCCGCACCACGGGATGGCCGGCGTGCCGCCAGAAGGCGGCGAGGTCGATGGCGCCGCCCTGGATGAAGTCGGCCTCGCGACCGGGTGGTACCGGGACGCAGGTGTCCTGACGGCAGAGTCCCTCGGACCTCACCTCCCAGCCGGTTGCCCGGTGGAGGTCGGCGTGTGATAGCCAGAGGGCATCCTCGACGACACGTGCCGCGGTGACCTCTGTTTCCCGATCCTCGTAGATGACCGTGACCATCGCTCCCTCGCTGATCGACGTGGCTGGCATGGAAGCTGCGCCGGCGCCCGGGGTGCCGGCTCCCATCGACACGGCCTGATCGTGTCACGCGCATCGGCACGCGTCAAAGTGGACCCCACGCCCCAGCACCCGGCGGATCTCTTCTACGGCAGGATGCCACGACCGACGGCGTGGCGCTGAGCCGACCTCGACCGGGACGCGTATAATCCTGACTCGCGCGCGCGCCCGCTCCAACCTTGCCGGATTCCCGCGTCTTCTACGGCTGGGTCGTGCTCGCCGCGTCGGTCGCCCTCATCGCCGTCGGCACCGGCACGATCTTCTCCTTGGCCGTGTTCCTTCGCCCGCTCGAAGAGGAGTTCGGCTGGACGCGATCCCTGATCTCCGGGATGGCCTTCGTCAACTGGGTCATCTTCGGAGTGGGCTCGTTCGCCTGGGGAGCCCTCTCGGACCGCAGCGCCGCCCGGCGCGTGGTCGGGATCGGCGCCGGCCTCTTGGGCGCGGCGCTCGTCCTGTCCAGCCAGGTCCACTCGGCCGCTCAGCTCTACGCCGCGTTCGGGGTCCTCGGGGCGATCGGCGCCAGCGCCTTCTACGTCCCGCTCGCGACGACGGCCACGCGCTGGTTCGCCGCGCGCCGGGGTCCGGCCATGGGAATCATCTCCGGGGGCATGGGCCGCGGCATCTTCCTGGTGCCCCCCACCGCCCGTGGCCTCATCACGGCGCTTGGATGGCGGGCGACCTTCGCCCTGTTCGGCGGGCTCGCCTGGGTCGTCGGGATCGTGGGCGTGCGGTATCTCGCGGACCGGCCCGAGGACCGGGGTCTCCGGAGCTACGGCGCGACCCCGGCGCCGAGCGGAGCTCGGGCGGCGCCGCCGGGCCGGGGCATGACCCCGGCCGACGCGCTCCGGCACCCGGTCTTCTGGGGAGTCGCCCTCGTCCCACTTCGGGTGCTGCGCGGCGCATTCGGGGCCGATCTTCCACATGGTGGCCCACGCGATGGATCTGGGCGTCACCAAGATGGCCGCGGCCTCGATGCTCGGCCTCTCCGGAGCGACCAGCATTGCCGGCCGGCTGTCGAGCGGCCTCCTCGCCGACCGCTTCGGCGCCAAGCCCGCGCTCGTGGGCATGCTCGCGCTCCAGGCGGCGACCCTCTCCACGTACCTGTACGCCGACGGCGCCGTGTCCCTGTTCGCCGTCGCCCTGGCCTTCGGCGTCGCCTACGGGGGGGCGATGCCCCTCTACGCTCTGGTCGCCCGCGAGTTCTTCGGCGAGCGGGTGGTCGGCACGACCCTTCGGAGGGATCTTCTTCATCTCCTGCATCGGGATGGGACTGGGCGCCTACGGCGGCGGATTCCTCTTCGCGACCAGCTCGGGACGTATTGGAGTCTCCACGTCGCCAGCACCCTCGTCGGCACGGGCGCGGTGGCGGTGGCCCTAGCGCTCCGGGCGCCGGCGCGCGTGCCGGCGCTGGCTCCGAGCGTCTGAATTCCGGGCACCTGAGTCAGTCCCAGGGTAACCCGGCCTGCCCCCGGGGTAAGTGCCCGCCATGTCGAGTCCCGGCCCGTTGACAGCCTCCTGGCCACGTGTGATAGAGTCTGCCCACCTAGGGTCGGCAGGATCGGACCTCGAACCCCCGGTGAACAAGCCTCTGGGCGGCAGCCTCTCAAGGTTCGCAGGGACCCGCTTCGCGGGCTCCGATCGCTGCGCTCCCCGCGACCCGACGATGAGCTCCATCGCGAGGCAGAGGCGCCTACGAACATCGCGAGGGACGCCGGCCCAGTAGCGCGCCGACCGAAGAGTTCGCCTGCGGTAGTGAAGGGCCTGGTGACCGAAGGAGAGTTCGAGAAGCTCCACAGCTGACGGGCGCGGGCCGGAATCCCGCGCCCGCGCGCAAGGAGGCGCTGATGGCGGGCACGTTGGATCGTCGGTCGTTCCTCAAGGTCACGGGCACCACCACTGCCGGATTGGCGGGCATCCTCGCCTCCGGCCGGGCGCCCGCCTACGCCCAGGGTCAGAAGCTCCACGTGGTCCGCTGGGTGGACTTCGTGCCCGCGGCCGACGAGGCGCTGAAGAAGCAGGCGGTGGAGGCCGGGAAGGCGCTGGGGGCCGAGATCACGGTCGAGACCATCAACGCCAACGACCTCCAGCCCCGCATCACCGCCGCCATCTCGTCGAGCAGCGGCGCCGACATCTTCCTCCTCCAGCACAATCTCGCGCACCTCTACGAGAAGAGCCTGGTGGACGTGGGCGATGTCGTGGATGCGATTGGCAAGGAGCAGGGTGGCTACTACCCGGCCGCCGAGGGGCTGGCCAAGGTCAACGGGGTCTGGCGCGCGGCGCCCCACGTCGTCGTAGCGGGGATGATCGCGTACCGGAAGTCGCTGTTCGACGAGGTCGGTGCCAAGGAGTTCCCCAAGACCTGGCAGGCCTACCGCGAGGTCGGCAAGAAGCTCAAGGCCAAGGGTTTCCCGGTCGGGCAGACGGCCGGTCACACCTTCGGTGACGCGCCCGCCTTCTGGTATCCGTTCATGTGGGCCTTTGGTGGCAAGGAAGTCGAGCGCGACGGCAAGGTGGCGATCAATTCCAAGGAGATGGTGGAGAGCGTCAAGTTCGCCGCGGCCTGGTACAAGGAGGCCGTCGACGAGGGCGGGCTCGCGTGGGACGACTCCAACAACAACCGGGCGTTCCTGTCCGGCACCATCTGCGCGACCCTCAACGGCGCGTCGATCTACATCGAATCGCTGAGGAACAAGGAGAAGTACAAGACCGACACCGGCGCGCTGATGCACACCGACATCCAGCACGCGCCGCTACCGGCGGGTCCGGCGGGGGCCTACGCCTACCACACGCCGTTCAACCACGGCGTCATGAGCTACTCGAAGAACCAGAAGCTCGCCAAGGACTTCCTCAAGTGGTGGTACGGCAAGCCGCAGATGGAAGTCTGGTTCACCGCCCAGAAGGGCTTCGCCCAGGGGCTGACGAAGACGTGGGAGTCCCACCCCATGTGGCAGCAGGACCCGGTCATGCTGCCCTTCCGCGACGCCGCCAGCAAGCTCCGGCTCTTCGGGTACGCCGGTCCGGCGAACGCCAAGGCGTCGGAGGTCTACTCGAAGTACATCATCACCGACACCTACGCCAAGGCCATCCAGGGCATGTCGGCCGAGGAGTCGGTGAAGTGGGCCGAGGGCGAGCTGAGGAAGATCTACGTCGGGTAGGTCACCCGTTTTGGCAGAACCCGGCATGAAGCCGATCGCGGGCGGGCGGGGCGAGGCGGGCCAGGTGGCGGCCCGTCTCGCCGTCGCGCCGGCCGCGGTGCCGCGGATGGGGGTCACCGCGCGGCTCCTCGAGGACGAACGGGTCCTCGGCTGGCTCCTGCTCGTCCCGACGATCGCCCTCCTGGCGACGTTCATCGCCTATCCCTTCGTCAAGGGCGTCTGGATCTCGCTGACCAGCGCCACCGTCGGGGTTCCGGGCGTCTTCGTAGGTTTCAAGAACTTCATCAAGATCTGGAACGACTCGATCTTCCAGCGAACTGCCTACAACACCTTCGTGTACACGGGCGTCGCCACCGTGGCCAAGCTGACCCTCGGCATGTGGCTGGCTCTCCTGCTCAACCGCCACTTCAAGGGCAAGCGACTCGTCCGGGCCTCCATGCTGCTGCCCTTCATCATCCCCACGGTGCTGTCGACGTTCGCCTGGAAGTGGATGTTCGATCCCACCTTCAGTGTGCTGAACTGGACCCTGTATCACGCCGGCGTCATCCAGACCCGCATCGGCTGGCTGACGGACCCGACGCTGGCGCTCGGGTCGGTGATCATCGTCAACGTCTGGCGCGGGATGCCCTTCTACGCCATCACCCTCCTGGCCGGTCTCCAGACGGTGAGTCCGGAACTCCACGAGGCGGCCGCCATCGACGGCGCCAACACCTGGCAGCGCTTCTGGCGGATCACCTGGCCGCTCCTCCTCCCGGTCACGATGGTGGTGACGCTGTTCTCGGTCATCCAGACCTTCGCCGACTTCCAGCTCGTCTACGTGCTCACCGGCGGCGGTCCGGCGAACGCGACCCACCTCTTCGCCACCTACGCCTACCAGATCGGCATCATCACGGGGCTCCTCGGCGAGGGCGCGGCCGCGTCCCTGGCCATGTTCCCGCTGCTCTTCATCATCGTCGTCATCCAGCTCTGGTACATCCGTCGGGTGGAGGGCGCGTGATGGCCGGACGTGGCGGCTCCGGCGCGGGGATGGTCGAGGGGGCCCGGTGGAAGAAGTGGCTCTACTTCTACATTCCCCTGACCCTGTTCGTGGTCGGGACGCTGTTCCCCTTCTACTGGATGCTGATCACGGCCTTCCGGCCCGACGCCGAGCTCTACCGGCCGTGGCGCGCGGTCAACAACACGCCCTTCTGGACTACCCACCCGACCTGGGAGCACGTGACTTACCTCTTCCGGGAGACGATGTTCGGAACGTGGCTCTACAACACGATGTTCATCGCCATCATCTCGACGCTCATCTCGATCTTCTGTGGCCTGCTGGCCGGCTACGCCCTGGCCCGGCTCCGCTTCCCGCTGGCCGGCCCGCTGGGCACCGGGATCTTCGTGACCTACCTGGTCCCGCCGACGCTCCTGTTCATCCCGCTGGCCGACATCATCCGCAACTTCCGGCTGGGCGACACGTCGTGGTCGTTGATCCTGACCTATCCGACCTTCCTGATCCCCTTCTGCACGTGGCTCCTCATGGGGTACTTCAAGACCATCCCCAAGGAGCTGGAGGAGTGCGCCCGCATCGACGGGGCCAGCCGCATCCGGGCCATGGTCCAGATCGTCTTCCCCATTGCCATGCCCGGCATCCTGTCGGCGGGTATCTTCGCCTTCACGCTGTCCTGGAACGAATTCATCTACGCGCTCGTGTTCCTCTCCTCACCCCAGCAGAAGACGGTGCCGGTAGGCGTGGTGTCGGAGCTGATCCGCGGTGACGTCTTCTACTGGGGCCCGCTCATGGCCGGCGCGTTGCTCGGCTCGGTCCCCGTGGCCCTGATGTACTCATTCTTCGTCGAGCACTACGTGGCCGGCCTGACGGGAGCCGTGAAGGGTTGACGGCCGCGCAGACCCGATGCGCTATACAATGTGGTTCCAATGACGGCCCACACCAGTCCGATGCTGCACGTGACGTCTTCCGCCTTCTCGGTCAGTCGCGCCGTAGATTGGTCCCCCCGAGTCTCGCTCCGACTCCGTAGCGCCACGCGCCACGGCTGGCGCGTGGCCCCCACAAGGGAGGCCCACGATGAGTGAGTCCCGATCCGCTCTGACCGATCACGAACGGGTCAGTCGCCGCCGCTTCCTGGGTGTCGCGGGCGGGGGTGCTGCCGGCGCCTCGCTCCTCACGATGCTCCGGGCACGCCAGGCTCCGGCGCAGATCCGGGGCACGAGCCTACGCATGCTCAAATGGAGCCACTATGTGCCCGCCTACGACGTCTGGTTCGACGATTTCGCCAAGAAGTGGGGCGATGCGAACGGCGTCAAGGTCCGGGTGGACCACATCCCGCACCTCGAGTTGCCCGCCCGCTATGCGGCCGAGTTCGCCGCCGGCACCGGTCACGACCTGATCTACTTCGTCGGCCAGATCCTGACCGGCCAGTACTACCGGAACCTCGTCGATCTCGGCGACCTCGCTGACGCCCTGAACAAGAAGTACGGGGGTTGGCTCGAGTCATCCAAGAGCGCGGCTCAGGTTGGGGGGCGGTGGTACGCGATCCCCGACTTCTTCATCTCGATCCCGGTGCTCTGGCGGAAGGACCTGTTCGCTTCGGTCGGCCTCGGCGAACCCAAGACCTGGGAGGACCTCCGGCAGGCCGCGAAGCTCCTCAAGCCGAAAGGTCATCCCACGGGCATGCAGTTCTCGCACTGCAACGACGCCAACCACAACTGGCGCGCCCTGATGTACTCCTTCGGGGCCAGGGAGACCGACGCTTCCGGCCAGAACATAGAGATCGATTCCAAGGAGATGCGGGAGGCCCTCCGGTTCGCCAAAGCCATGTACGACGAGGGCATGACCCCCGAGGTCTTCTCCTGGGACGACGCTTCCGACAACCGCTTCCTCGCCTCGGGGGTCGCGTCCTGGATCCACGACGCGATCT
>Ga0114129_10003321_pt1 | contig 22603 bp, 16 predicted proteins | sample RhiMetdeltSRZDD1_FD_80071 | JGI IMG/M metagenome (GOLD analysis project Ga0114129, IMG submission 80071) | Populus rhizosphere microbial communities from Tennessee, USA - Rhizosphere MetaG P. deltoides SRZDD1 (version 2) (version 2) | ecosystem: Host-associated > Plants > Roots > Rhizosphere >... | reverse complement strand
GGGCCTCAGAAGGTTCGGATCCAGCAGCGGGAAGACGGGATCGGCTGGGATCAGCTGATCCTGAGCAGCGCAGCCTTCCCGTCGCTGCCTGGCGCGATGAAGAACGACAACACGATCGTCGACGAGAACCTGGGAACATCGACAGGCGTCAGCGCGGCTCACAGGTATGCGCTGCGCGGCACGTATCCGATTGTGCTGACGGTGACCGATGCCGCGGGCGCGAGCGCGGTGAGCGCGACAACGGTGGTCGTCCGATAGGGAGCTATCAGCTGTCAGAAAGGGCTTGCTGACAGCCGAGTCCTACCGGCGTTTGGTGCTGGCGGGTGATGACGATGTCGCGGGCATCGGATACGTAGCGATGATGCCGTAGTGATCGGACGCCGCGGCGTCGCCGGGGGTTTCGGGTACCGCAAACCGGGTGATGTCGGTGGGGATGAATCGGGGCGAGGACCAGGCGTAGTCGATGCGCTTCCAGGTATAGCCCGCAGGCGAGCCGCACCCCTTGCGATTGGTCATGCCCGTGAACCCTTCGGCGCCGCCGTGAATCCGCGGCCACGCATCGATGTAACCGGCAGAACGCAGCCTCGGGATGCCAGTGGGATTTGGCCCCTGCCCGCACTGCCTGTCGGGTCCTTCCCATACGTTCAGATCGCCGATCAGCACGTGCGGCTCGCCACCCGCCGTCTGCGCCATGAACTCGAGGGTCTCTTGCGCCTGCCGATCGTAGGTGGCCAGCTTTTCCGGGCCCGTCCCGAACCAGTGAGCGGAGTACATAAGGATGGAAGTACGGCAGGAGGCGTCGAGGCAGATCGGCACGCGCACGACCCACATCGTGTCCTTGGGATTCGGATTGCGCGAAGTATCGAGCTGTTGCCACGTCTCCGCGCCGGCAAAGCCATGACGAGCGACGACGGCGAGGCCGTTGCGCATCGATGTGGTCGCCGCCCATCCGAGAAGCTGGCGCACGTTTTCGGCCGAGCCGCAGAGCCATGCTTCGGCCAGCCCGAGCGCCACGACGGCCGGATCGTTCTTCACCGCTTTCACCAGCTCCCGTTGTACGAAGCCGACGCCCCACGCGTTGATCGGTTGCGTCGTGTCGGTGCAATTCTGTGTATCCGCGAACAGCACCCGCCTGCCCGGTAGACCCACCTCGCCCTTGCCCGACTGAATGTTGAAGAACGCCAGCTTCACGGGCCCCGCCGCAGGTGCGACACCCGCGAGCCCGATCACGCTGAACACAATGATCGCGCCGCGCACTCGCGCATTATGACGCGCAGTCGACGGCAGCTGCCACGACGCCACCGGGGAGGGTTAGGGGAAATGAGGAAAAAACTTCCTACCCGGTTTCGACAGGGAGAGTCACAATGCAATGAGTAACTCGTGCATTAAAGCGGGGTTACGGCTGCAGAGCTTGCGGTACATCAATTGCTGACGTTGTTGCCGAGAGGACTGATGGAGATTCGTTCGCTGGTTCGCACCGCTCAGGGGCTCGCAACCGGGGCCAGTCGTCGCAGCGTTGGATACGTCGGTTATCTGCTTGGAGGAGTCGCGTGGCCCCACGCGGCCTACCGCTTTGGATGGGGACCGGCGGCGCCGCCGATCCTTCAAGGGTTCTTTGCGGCGGCGGGCGAACTGACGGCGGCGAAGACCGATCCCGGTGAGCTCGCGCGCCTGAAGCTGACGGCCGGTGACCGGCCCGCCGTGGTCGTTGCGAATGCCGGCGCCGGCGAGGTCGAGCGATTGATGAACCGTGCGCATGCGGTCGGCATCACCGGCGTTTCTTGCGGCTTCGGCACGCTGGTTCGGACCGGTGATGGCGCGCTGGCCTTCGGCGATCTGACAAAGGCTCGAAAGCACCATCCCTCGAGCGTGTACTTCGTCGCGTCGCGCGACGCTGACCGGCGAGCGTTCAACCAGGCGTTCGGGCAATCGCTGCCGACCGAGGCGACGACGCGGCAGTCGCTTCGCGAGCTCAAACCGCGGAAGCCGGAGAGACCGCGAGCCGCACGGCCGGCAAGTTCGACGGCGACTCCCGAGCCCGCGGCGTCGCCGGCGGCACGTGGTCCGTTCGACTTCGTCGATCACAGGACCATCGCGCCGCTGATCGCCGGAAAGCGCGTGCTCGATCTCGGCTCGAACAACAAGTCGCTGCCGGTGATGATGCTCCGCGCCGGCGCGCGGGAAGTGGTCGCCGTCGAATTGATCCCGTCGATCGGCGAAGTTTCGCGACCGAACGCCCGCATCCTGTCGTGGCGCGACGTTCACCCGTACGACATCCAGGTCCTGAGCGGTGACATCCGCCTTTTCCTGTCCGAGGATCTCGGCTCGTTCGACGTCGTGACCGCGCTCTGTTCGTTGTGTTTTTTGCCAGAAGCGGACATGGCACGAATCATCCAGAAGGCCGCCTCGATGGGCGCGGTCCTGATCCTGCAGGCCAACGATGCCATCGACAATATCCCGGCGAAAACGCTCGATCTCCACCGAATGATGCGCGACAACGGTTACCCCGAAGTGCAGGTCCGTACGAGAGAAGGTGGTGGACAGCCCTTGCTCGTGGGGTTCACCTGGGTCGGCGCCGAAGGACGCTGACGGAATTGGCAAAAGTCACCTTCGAGGCAGACTAACGCTGTAATCAACTTACGGTTCTGTCGAGTGGCGGCGGCCGCTCGTCCCCGAGCTCATCAGAGATTTCTCCAACAAATGTAAGGGCAAAACCCTCACCCGGCCTGAGGGCACCCTCCTTGCCTTTACCGCTGGCGGCGTTCGGCGAAGGCCTGCGCCCTCTTTCCCTCACTCAATTCCAGCGGGTGCATCGATGCGTACATACCGATGGAGGTGTGTCATCACCTTGGCGGCGGCGGTGCTGTGCAGCAGTCCGTCAGTCGAGGCGGCGACAATCTACGTAGCGGCCGGTGGCGATCTTCAGAGTGCATTGAACGCGGCCCGGCCTGGAGACACGGTGGTGCTCCAGGCGAATGCCGAATTCGTCGGCAACTTCGTGCTGCCCGCCAAGTCCGGGGATGCGTGGATCACGGTTCGCACCTCCACCGCTGACTCGGGTCTACCCGCGGCCGGCTACCGCATCCAGCCCGCCCACGCGGCGTTGCTGCCCCGGCTCCGTTCACCCAACGAGGACGCGGCGCTGCGGACCGCACCCGGCGCGCACCACTGGATCCTCCGCTACCTTGAGTTCCGTGCGAATCAGGGCGGGTTCGGCGATCTCATCCAGATCGGTGACGGATCCCCCGCCCAGAACTCACTGGCCCTGGTTCCACATCACATCGTCCTCAATCACGTCTACGTGCATGGGGACCGGTACGTCGGACAGAAGCGCTGCATCTCGCTGAACGCAGCGAACGTGACGATCAGCGATTCGCACGTCTCCGACTGCAAGGGCATCGGTCAGGACACCCAGGCGATTTGCGGCTGGAACGGGCCGGGACCTTTCACGATCGAGAACAATTATCTCGAGGCCGCCGGCGAGAATGTCATGTTCGGCGGCAACGATCCCGCGATTCGGGACCTGGTACCCGACGGCATCACATTACGCCGAAACCATTTTTCGCGACCGATGTCCTGGCGGGACCCGATTCTCTCGCCGCCCGTGGGACTCTCCGCGTCGGCGGTAGCGGGCGGGTCGCTTCCGGCGGGTAGCTACGGGTACCGCGTCGTTGCGCGTCGATTAGTCCAGACCGCGACCGCGACCTCCACGGCGTCGGCCGAAGTGACTGTAACGACGGCGGCGCCGGGCGCAGTCCGCGTGCGGTGGCAGGCGGTCGCCGGTGCGTCCGAGTACTGGGTGTTCGGCCGGGCGCCGGGCGGTGTCGGCCAGTTCTGGGTCGTCTCGTCGACCGAGTTCATCGACACTGGGGGCGCCGGAACCGGTGGATCCGCACCCACGACTGCCACCGTGTGGACGGTGAAGAACCTCTTCGAGCTGAAGAATGCGCGCAACGTCGTTGTCGAGAACAACGTGTTCGAGAATCACTGGATGCAGGCTCAGCCGGGTTGGGCAATCGTTTTGACTCCGCGCTCCCAGGGCACCTGCCCCTGGTGTGAAGTCCGGAATGTCCGCCTTGAGGGCAACCTGGTACAAAACGTCTCCGCCGGCATCAACATCCTTGGTTTCGACAACATGAAGCCATCGGGGCAGGCTGCCGAGATCACGATCAGGCAGAACGTCTTCAGGATGACGACCGCGCTCGGCGGCAACGGCTGGTTCGTACAGCTCGGTGACCGTCCGCGCGACATCAGAATCGAGCACAACACCATCGACAGCGACGGGAAAGCCGTCCTCTACGTTTACGGCGGATCGTCAGCCAGCCCAGCCACGGTCACCGGTTTCGAGTTCGTCTCCAACGCCGCCCGGCACGGGTCCTACGGCATCAACGGATCGAACTTCGTCTACGGGCTCGGTATTCTCAACGGTTACTTTCCCGGATACGTCTGGAGAACGAACTACCTGGCCGGCGCGCCTGCATCGAAGTACCCTCCGGCGCCGAACACGCTCGTCCAGACGCCGTTCGAGAGTCAGTTCGTGAACAGCGCTGGTGGTGATTACACGGTGCCGGAGGGGCGCATCCTGAAGAGGGCGGCGTCGGATGGGACCGACATCGGTGCCGACTATCCTGCGCTCTCGGCTGCCCTCGAGGGAGTGACGGCGGGCGTGCCGGCGGGCAACGGACCCCCGCCGCTCGACCCCCCGACGGCAGCGCTCTCCGCGTCGTGCCAGTTCCTGGCGTGCACCTTTACGAGCACGTCGACCGCGGGATCGGGGGCGATCGAATCGCTGTCGTGGAACTTCGGCGACGGCTCCTCGACCGCGACTGGCAGTCCTGTTGGCCGCACGTATGCGGCGGCGGGCACGTACACGGTGATGTTGTCGGCGACCGATGCCAATGGCCTGATCGACACGGCGTCGAAAAGTGTTACCGTTGCGGCGCCGGTGCCGCCAACGGCCGACCTGACGGTCTCGTGCGCCGACCTGAGCTGCAATTTCGCTGACGCGTCGAGCCCGGGGAGCGGCGCCATTTCGTCGCGGTCGTGGACCTTCGGCGACGCGACGCCCGCAATCCAGGCGACTTCAGGTACCCACACCTTCGCGACCGGCGGCACTTACGTGATCAGCCTGACGATCACCGATGTCTACGGGCTGTCCTCGTCGGCAACCAAGACCGTTACCCTTGCGACGTCGAATGCCTCGCATGTCGGCTACAGCGGCTACACGACGAAGTGGAAGAGCCTGAGCGGGCTGACCAACTACTGGAGCGCGATCATCACCGTTGTTGTCCACGACGCCGGCGAGCGTCCGATTGCCGGCGCCACCGTCACCGCCGCGTGGACCGGCGCCGTCGTGAAGACTTCGACCTGCGTGACCGACGTCGCCGGCAAGTGCGTCCTGAAATCGGGAACCCTGAGCCATTTACTCTCATGGGTAAAGTTGAACGTCACGTCGGTCGCCGCGCCGGGCAGCGTTTACGACGCGGCGGGAAATCACAACGAGTCGGGTACTCGCACCGCGACGTTCACGCTGAATCGTCCTGCATTCTGAGGCGTGACCATTTCGTGATCAACGGCGGCGATTGTAATCGTCCGCAGAGCGTCCGCGGGGCCTCTGCGGAGGCATCCGCTGATTTTCTCAGGGTTTTACGCTGTTCGTGCCGCCTGTTCGCGGGCACTTCCTTTGCGATTTGCGCGACATGCCCTTCCAGTCTGTGAGGCGGGGGGCGCCGGTTGTCCTGGTGCTCCTCGCCTCGTTGTGTCCTGCGTCCGCCACTGCCGGGACCCGCACTGTTCGACGTGGTGACGATCTCCAGGCGATCCTGAACAGCGCGGTGGCCGGCGATGTCCTGTTGCTCGAGGCCGGGGCCGAGTTCGTCGGCAACTTCGTGCTTCCCGTCAAGTCGGGCACCGACCCCATCGTGGTACGGTCGGCCCTCCACAACCAGCTCCCGGTGGCCGGGCAACGGATCACGCCGCAGCATGCGGCGCTGCTCGCGCGCCTGCGCTCTCCCAATTCCACGCCCGCGCTTCGAACGGCGGCCGGCGCCCATCACTGGCAGCTGCAGTACCTCGAGTTCGCCGCAAACCAGGGCGGTTACGGGGACCTCATCCAGCTCGGCGATGGCTCCAGTGCGCAGAACACCCTCGACAAGGTGCCCCACGATTTCGTGCTGAGTCACCTCTATATTCACGGCGATCCGCTGCTCGGCCAGAAACGGTGCGTGTCGCTCAACGCCGCCGCCGTGACCATCAGGGACTCGCATATTTCCGACTGCAAGGGCGTCGGTCAGGACACCCAGGCGATCTGCGGCTGGAACGGTCCGGGACCTTACGTCATCGAGAACAACTACCTGGAAGGGGCAGGGGAGAACGTGATGTTCGGCGGCGCCGATCCAGCGATTCCCAACCTCGTACCGGACGACATCACGTTCCGCCACAACCACATCTCGCGTCCCATGTCGTGGCGCGACCCGATCATCAGTGCCCCGCAGAACCCGTCCGGCGCAGCGGTACCGGGCGGCGCCCTCGCGGCGGGCAGCTACGCGTATCGCATCGTTGCCCGTCGCGGCGTAGGGCAGGGGACGATCGGACGCTCGACAGCTTCGGCGGAGGCCATGGTGTCGGTACCCGCGGCGGCGAGCGCGGTGCGGCTCACGTGGCAACCCGTTCCAGGGGCGACGGAGTACCAGGTTTACGGCCGCAGCGCCGGTGCGCAGAGCCAGTACTGGACGGTCAACGGTACCGAGTTCACCGACACTGGCGCGATCGGCACGGCGGGCGCCGTCCCGACATCGCCGGGCACCGTCTGGACGGTGAAGAACCTGTTCGAGTTGAAAAACGCGCGCAGGGTGGTGATCGAAGACAACATCTTCGAGAACCATTGGAAGGACGCGCAGTCCGGGTACGCGATTCTGCTCACTCCACGCAACTCCGGCGGCTGTGCGTGGTGCGTCGTCGAGCACGTGCGCTTCGAGTTCAACCTGGTACGGAACGTTTCCGCCGGCGTCAACGTGCTCGGCTACGACAACAGCAATCCTTCCCGGCAGACCGCCGACGTCGTGTTCCGGCAGAATCTCTTCACCGGCCTCACAACGGCGCTCGGCGGCAACGCATGGTTCATCCTCATCGGCGACGGACCGCGCGACGTCATCCTCGAGCACAACACCATCGACAGCAACGGCAACACGGTCCTCTACGTCTATGGTGGGACGTCCACCGATCCGCGCGAGGTCGAGGGCTTTCGGATGGTCGCAAATGCCGCGCGTCATGGTGGGTACGGCATCAACGGAGCCTACTTCACGTACGGCAACGCGATCCTCACCGGGTTCCTGCCTGGCGCGGTGTTCACGGCGAACTATCTCGCGGGAGGCTCCGCGGCAAAGTATCCGGTCGGCAATCTCTTCGGCGGCGCCTTCATCGATCAGTTCGCGAATCCTCCGTCCGACTTCACGGTTCGCGACAGCAGTCCGCTGAAGCGGGCGGCGCCAGACGGCGGCGACATCGGGGTCGACTATCCGGCTCTCGCGACGCGTATCGCGAACGTAGTTGCCGGAACGGCAGCCCCGAAGCGGCCGCCAGCTCCTGCCAACGTCTACATCGTCGGGCGTTGAGCCGCGGCGACAGCCGTTCGGCCGTCGTCGTCAAGCATCCCTGCTTTCCCTCACTGAGCATCGTTGTACGATGCGATCAGAGCTGAGGATGCTGAAGAACGAACCGGGCCCTTCCGTACGCGGGCCGGCAGCGGTTGCGCCGGCGATAGATCTCAGAACGGCTACATTGCGTCGCGCCGAGGCCGCGCCTGCCGTGCCGCTCGAAGTCGCCGTCATCGTGCCCACGTTCAACGAACGCGACAACGTGACGGAGCTCATTGCCCGCGTCGAGCGGGCGCTTCGCGATATCTCCTGGGAAATGATTTTCGTTGACGACGATTCCCCGGACGGGACGAGTGACGAGGTCAAGCGGATTGGAGCGAGCGACAACCGGATCCGGTGTATCACGCGCATCGGCCGTCGCGGGCTCTCGTCGGCTTGCATCGAAGGCATGCTGGCGAGCGCTGCCCCGGTGTTCGTTGTCATGGACGGCGATCTGCAGCACGACGAGAGCAGGATTCCGGCAATGCTGAACGCGTTGCGCGCGGAGGGGGTGCAGCTGGTCATCGCGTCGCGTTACACGGCGGGCGGCGCGATCGGCGAATGGGACAGGACGCGCGCCTTTCTCAGCCGCGTCGCAACCCGGCTCAGCCGCGTCGTCTGCCGCCAACCGATCAGCGATCCCATGAGCGGCTTCTTCATGATCACGGCCGAGGCGCTCGATGGCTGCGTCCGGCGGCTGTCCGGAAAGGGATTCAAGATCCTTCTCGACCTCGTTGCGTCCTCGCCCGCGGTTTTGCGCGTGGCCGAAGTCCCATACACGTTCCGGGAGCGCCTGCACGGCGAGAGCAAGGTTGACAGCCTGGTGATGTGGGATTTCGGGATGCTGCTGGCCGAGAAGACCATCGGCAGATACATCCCGGTTCGCTTTTTCGCGTTCACGCTCGTCGGCGGCGCCGGTGTGCTGGTTCACATGGCCGTGCTCGCCGCGCTTCGCAACGCACAGGTCGGCTTCTCGAACGCACAGGCGATCGCGACCGTCGTCGCGATGATTTTCAACTTCTGGCTGAACAACCTGCTGACGTACCGGGATCGACGACTGCGCGGGACCAGATGGGTGACCGGATTGCTGTCGTTCATGGCCGCCTGCGGTCTTGGTGCAGTTGCGAACGTCGGCATCGCCTCCTATCTGTTCGCGTCGCATACCCAGTGGGTGGTTGCGGCACTGGCCGGCATCGCGGTAGGCGCCGTGTGGAACTACGCGATTACCCAGCTCTACACCTGGGGACAGCCCCGCTCGCGACGCGTGCCCACGTAAGGTGTGGCCCGTCGCCTCAGGCTGAGGGCAGGACGACGACCGCACCGATGTTGAGCACGGACCTTGGAAAGTCGCCTGCCTCCGTCCTGGAGAACACCCGGCCTCCATGGGCCTCGATCACGTGTCGTGCGATGGTCAGCTTGTAGCCGACGCCGCCGCGGAGCTCGACGAGGGGTATCAACTCGGACGGCGGGAGTCGTCGCAAGTCGTCGATGCGATCCGCGCCGCCGATCGTCACTCGGACCGTCGGCTCGTTTCCCGGGACCCGGTCGATCGCGACGCACAGCTCATCACACGTGAAGAGCTCACGCCGCTGCGCGAACATCAGCGAGTTGAACGTTTCACCAAGCCTTTGAGTGTCACCGTTCACCGCTGCCGCCGGGGCGTTATCAATGACGCTGATCGCGACATCGCGCTCCAGGCCCGGACCGACCGATGGGATTTGCGCGGCAATGAGCGCGGAGAGCTCGACGCGCGTCCTGGCAAACGGCGTGCTCCCGGCCAGGAGCCTGGCCAGGAATGACATTTCTTCGGCGAGAACCGCGAGCTTCGCCGTCGAGGCCGCGACGTCGTTGAGCACCTTGTGTTGCATCTCGGTCAGCTGGCCCGTCCGCTCGCTCGTCAGTATCCGGACGTATCCGAGAATGACCGCCACGGGGTTGCGAATCTCATGAGCGCCGTGCGAAAGCAGCAGGTCCTTCTTCTCCTTCGCCGGCGCCGCATCTGCCATCCCCGCATTCTATAAGGAACAAACTGAGCCTCTCACGGGTTACCCTGATACGGCATCAACGCTGAGTTAAAGGTGAAGCGGTTCCGCGTCCGGGCGGACGCCGATCTGCGGCGCGTGGCAAAATGTGGCGACAGGGAAGGGCCATGTTGATTCGAAAGCCATCCGACATACGGTCATCGGAGATTACTGACGAACGGTGGTATCTCGGTCGGCGGGAGTTCTTCAGGCTGGCCGGCGGCCTCTTGATCCCAGGCGCCGCCGGGGCGCTGGCCGGAGCCTGCAGCGATGCATCTTCGGCTGCCGGACTCAGCGACGGCGGCGGGGGCCAGTCGCCTCTTCAGAACGTCAAGGCGAAGGTGATCAACACCGACGAACCGCTCAACCGGTTCGAGGACATCACCAGCTACAACAACTTCTACGAGTTCGGCACCGGCAAGAACGATCCGCAGCGGTATGGCGGATCGCTCAAAACGTCCCCGTGGACCGTCAAGATCGACGGCCTCTGTAACAAGCCGGCGTCCTATCACCTCGAGGACCTGATCAAGGATCAGCAGCTCGAGGAGCGCATCTACCGGCTGCGCTGCGTCGAAGCGTGGTCGATGGTGATTCCCTGGGTCGGCATCCCGCTCAGCACCGTGCTGAACCGCGCGGAGCCGCAGGGGAAGGCGAAGTACGTCGCGTTCACCACCCTGTTCCGCCCCGGTGAGATGCCGGGCCAGCGGACCGACTCCCTCCAGTGGCCCTATGTCGAGGGACTGCGGATGGACGAGGCGATGCATCCGCTGACCATCCTGGCGGTCGGCCTTTACGGCAAGACCCTGATGAACCAGAACGGTGCGCCGATTCGTCTGGTCGTCCCGTGGAAGTACGGCTTCAAGGGCATCAAGTCGATCGTCCAGATCAAGTTCGTGGAGAAGCAGCCGCCGACGGCCTGGAGCATCTCCAATCCGCAGGAATACGGCTTCTATTCGAACGTCAATCCCGAGGTCGATCACCCGCGGTGGAGCCAGGCCCGGGAAAAACGGCTGCCATCGCTGTTCGCGACCTACAAGACGCAGATGTTCAACGGCTACGGCGACCAGGTGGCTTCCATGTATGCGGGGATGGATCTGAAGAGAAATTACTGAGTGGGTCGTCAAGGGAGAAGGCAGAAGGCCTTCTCCCTTTTGCCTTCTCCCTTGACTCTGATGCGCCGCCTCGTCAAACCGGTCGTCTTCGTCCTCGCGCTCGTCCCTCTTGCGGCGCTGATCTTTTTCGTCCTCACCGGCCGCACCAGTGCCAACCCGGCGGAAGACATCCTCCTGACGACGGGCATCTGGGCGCTGCGGTTCCTGCTGGCGACCCTGGCGATCACGCCGCTGCGGCGGTTGACTGGTTGGAACACGCTGATCCAGTACCGGCGAATGCTGGGGTTGTTCGCCTTTTTCTACGCGACCGTACACCTCTTCAGCTATATCGCTTTCGATCGCTTTTTCGCGTTCGGTGAGATCCTGGCCGACGTGGCCAAGCGCCCGTTCATCACCGCGGGCATGACGGCGTTCTTCTTCATGCTCCCGCTGGCCGTCACCTCGACCAAAGGATGGATTCGCAGGCTCGGCCGGCGGTGGCAGACGCTCCATCGCCTCGTTTATGTCAGCGCCCTGGCTGCCTGTCTCCATTTCGTCTGGAAGGTGAAGGTGGTCATCGGCGAGCCGGTCTACTACGCCGCCATCCTGGCGGTGCTGCTGGCATTTCGCCTGCTCTGGCGCTTCCGTCCGAGTGGCGGAATTCGCCGGCAACCCGCACGCGCGTAACGCTTTACCGCTGCTCAGCCAGCGGCTGAGTCGGGTCCTCTGGCTGCGGGATTTCGCCCGTTCGCCCCTCCGAAGTGCCCGTTAGCCTTATTTCGGCACCCCACCCGGACCAAAACCGATATCGTCGATTTCATGCACAAACCCATCAAGTTCGTCGAGAAGGGATTGACTTATGCCGCCAGGGGCGCGTGGGTCGCTTTCGATGCCTTGAACAACGTCAAGCCGGGACACACGTTCACGCCGAAGTGGTCGGACATCCCGCTCCAGAAGTCCTGGCAGAAGGTGAAGCCCCCGCTTGGCTGGCCGCGCGAGACCGACTCGCTGTGCCCCGTCTGCGTGCGTGAGGCGCGCCAGGAAATCCTCGACGGCAAGCGCGACTACAAGATCCTGCTCAACGAGAAGGTCGGCGAGATCAAGGCGACCATCATCGAGCGCGACGGCAAGATCCTGATGGTCAAGGATTGTCCGATTCACGGCCACTTCGAGGACGTGATGGCCATCGACCCGGCCTTCTTCAAGCATCTCGAGGAAGCATTCCCGGGCAGCGACATCCGGTCGCACAACGACGAGAAGCTCCACAATCACGGCAGCAGCACCATCAAGTACGGCCGCGGGTCGGTCCTGACGGTCGACCTGACCAACCGGTGCAACATGATGTGCGACCCGTGCTTCATGGACGCCAACCAGGTCGGGTTCGTGCACGAGCTGTCCTGGGAGGACATCAAGACCCTGCTCGACAACGCGATCACGCTGAAGCCGAAGCGGCAGATGTCGGTGCAGTTCTCCGGCGGCGAGCCGACGATGTCCCCGTACTTCCTGGACGCGGTGCGCTACGCGAAGAAGGTCGGCTACAACTCGGTGCAGGCGGCGACCAACGGCATCGAGTTCGCCAAGAGCCCGGAGTTCGCGCGCGCCGCAGCCGAGGCGGGCCTGCGCTACGCCTACCTGCAGTTCGACGGCATCGGCAACGCTGCCAACTCGCATCGCCTGGTCGGCAACCTGTTCGACGTCAAGCTGCGCGCCATCGAGAACCTCTGGAGCGCGGGCGTCGACATCGTCCCGGTCGTGACGATCGTCAACGGCGTCAACAACGAGCAGGTCGGCCGGATCATCCAGTTCGCGCTCGACAACCCGCGCAAGATCAACTTCCTCTCATTCCAGCCGGTGTCGTTCACCGGCCGCGACGAGGAAGTGACGCCGGAACGCCGCGCCGCACAGCGCTATACGCTGTCGCACCTCGCGCACGACGTGAAAAACCAGACGAAGATCGGCGAGCCGGTCCGCGACTGGTTCCCGATTTCGTTCATGGGCACCTTCACCGACTGGGCCGATCTCGTGCACGGGCCGAGCGCCGAGTGGGGCAACCTGACCTGCGGCTGTCACCCCAACTGCGGCATCGGCATGGCGGTGATGATCGACAAGGAAACGAAGGAAGCCGTGCCGGTGACCGCGTTCCTCCACGCCGATCAGCTCGCCAGGGACCTGGTCAAGGTGAACGACGCCGCGCGCGGCAGGTTCCTCTCAGTGGTGGGGATGGCGCTCGCGCTGATGAAGAACTACGACCCGTTCAAGGCCCCCACCCACTTCAAGCTGTCGGACCTGATGAAGAAGTTCGACAAGACCTTCGGCGCGAGCGGCAAGAACTACGGAAAAGTCACCGCAGATCGCACCAAGGCGGATATCGAGCTGCGCCGCGCGGATCGGTGGAACTTCCTGTTCATCGCCGGCATGTGGTTCCAGGACCTGTTCAACTACGACTTCCGCCGCACCGAGCGCTGCATCATCCCGTATGCGACCCAGGAAGGGGAGATCTCCTTCTGTGCCTACAACACGGGGATCGGCTGGCGCAACATCATCGAGAAGATGCACATGACGGCCACCCTCACCAAGTGGTACGAGGAGCACGGCCGCCACGAGATCTTCGCCGGCAACAAGCACGTGCCGCTCAACTCGCAGGACCACCGCCTGGTGCTCGATCCGGAAGCGGTGGCCGCGGGCAAACAGACCGACCTCGACGTGGCCGGCATCGCGAAGAACGCCCGCGAAGAGAAGCTGCGGGCTCGCGCCGCCGCAAAGAAGGTGGATCCGCAGCAGGCGGAGATGGAGCGCCTCTACCGCGAGCAGGTGCTCAAGGAGCAGCCGACGATTCAGATCCAGGGTCTCGGCGGCGCGAAGAAGAAGTCGGACGTGCAGGAAGTGCTGCACAAACCGCAACAATAGCGGGCTTCGCTGATCGCGTTCCGCGGGTCCGCGGTCCGCGATCCGTTACCGGGGTCATTCGAACGGCGGGGGGTGAAATCCCCGCCGTTCTTGTTTGTACGGATGCTTGTTTGATCACAGGAGGGCAGGGAGATCAGGAGACCAATGGTTTCTCTTGCCTGCTCTCCTCAGTTACTTTCTTGGCGAACCCGCGAACCCGCGAACCCGCGAACCCGCGAACCGCGGGCTGCGAGATTAGCGCGAGAGCGTAAGCCTGCGCGCCCAGATATTACGGTATCGCACCGGATTACTGTGATCCTGCAGCGTGAGTGGCAGCTCCGCGGGGTGTGCTGTGTACTTCGGCTCGTTGCGGTGACTGGTGGAGCCGACGAGTTCCTGCCGATGCTGCGCCAGCACGCCATTCCAGAAGACTGTCGCAAAGGCCGCCTTCACCAGCTTCTCCCCTTCGAAGCGCGGCGCCTCGAAGATGATGTCGTAGGTCTGCCACTCGCCAGGAGGACGGGGCGCGCTGACCATCGGGGGCCACTGCCCATACAGGGATCCCGCACCGCCGTCGGCGTAGGTGCGGTTGTTGTGCATGTCGAGGACCTGCACCTCATAGCGGCCCATCAGGATCACGCCGCTGTTGCCGCGCCCCTGGCTCGTGCCGGAGACGACGGACGGCGTTGCCCACTCCAGGTGCAGCTGGACGTCGCCGAAGTTCTCGCGGGTGAACATCGAGCCGGTCTTGGCGCCCGTCTCGAAGTAGCCGTCGCGCACCTGCCACTTCGGTTCCACCGGTTCGCCGTTGGGGCCGCGCTGCACCCACTTCGAGAGGTCCTTGCCGTCGAACAGGACGATGGCGTCCGATGGCGGCGCGCCCGGCGTTGCGCCTGGCGTGACCAGTGGCGGCGGCGGACGGTTCACGTCGTGAACCTTCCACTTCTGGCCTGGAATCAGCGGCGTGTCGTCGTAGCCCAGCTCTCCGGGCTTGGCCGTCTGGGGATTCGCTGGTGTCGCCGTTCCGGCCTGCCGCGCGACCGGCGCGACCGCGAGCGCCGTGGCGAACAGGCTGATGGCGGTGCTCGCCGCGACTGCCCGATGCCGCCGCTGTTGCAGAACGGAAGAGGCGAAGGCCTGATGTGATCGCACGCTCATGGGAGATCCTCCAGGCGCAGCCAGCCGGCACGTCGCAGCCGCCCCGGATGTTCTGCCTTGCGCGACGACATTCTAGTGGACCGTTCTGGGATTCTTATAGTGTCAAATCCCAAGCTCCAAAATCCCACGCTCCAACGCACTCCCAAACGCCAAATCCCAGCGTTGGGATTTGGAGCCTGGAGCTTGGGATTTGACACTAAAAAAAATCACCAGGAAGTCCACTATCCGCACGATCAGCCCGTCTCCGCGAACTTGTACCCGACGCCCCAGGCCGTGAGGATCAGCTGCGGGTTGTGGGGGTTGAACTCGATCTTGCGGCGCAGCCTGCTGATTGCGACATCGACGGTGCGCTGGCTCGCGCGTGTGTCTTCGCTCCACACATGCTGCAGCAGCGCGGCGCGGCTGAAGACCATGCCCGGGCGCGCCGACAGCCGGTGCAGCATGTCGAACTCCTGGCGTGTGAGCTCGACGCGGTGCCCCCGGATGTAAGCCTGACGGCGTGCCACGTCGAGCGACAACGGTCCGGCCCGATGCGCGGCAGCCGACGCCGGCGGCTCGACGTTTCGTTCGACCCGTCGCAGGATGGCGCCGATGCGGGCCACCATCTCCCGTACGCCGAAGGGCTTCGTCAGATAGTCGTCGGCACCGCTCGACAGACCGAGAACCCGCTCCGATTCCATGCTGCGGGCGCTCACCATCACGATTGCCGCGTCGACGTTGGGACCCCCGGCACGCGCGGCACGGCACAGCGTGAGCCCGTCGAGATTCGGGGCGAGCGCGTCGAGGATGATGACGTCGTAGGCGACGTTGCGGAGACGCTCGAGCGCCGTCCGCCCGTCGCCGGTGTCTTCGAGCAGGAAGCCCGCGAGCTCCAGCTGGGTCCTGACGACTTGACGGGTTGCCGGCTCGGTCTCGACCAGCAACACCGTCCGGCGCGAGCGGTTCATCGGCCTCCGATCTGAACCGCGATGCTGCCGCTGATCCCGCGAAGGTCATCGCCCAGCAAATCAGCGCCACCGATCAACCGGTAGCCGACTCCGGCGTCGAGACGCATCCACTTCGTCAATGAGAGAAGTGCGTTCACCTGCGGCTCGGCGATGAAGAAATCGTCGTTCACGCGCACCAGCGTTGCGCTGGTGATCGGCGACGCTCCGCGGCCGCGAAAGGAGAGGCTGTGGTCGCGATCGAACCCGGCTGCGCCAGCCGGAATCCCTCCGAACAGATCGCCATAGGTCTTTGCCAGTGTGGCGTTGCCGCCGCCCACCAGCGCACCGGCGCGCAGGCCGAGCTTCCGGTGAGCGCCGATCGTCCAGCTTCCGACGCCGCCGAAGTACTGCATCTTGAAGTTGTCGTCGCGGTTCGCGAGCCAATAGCCACCGGCGCCGATGAGCAGCGTGCGATCGGTCAACCAGCCGCCGTAGACGCCCGCGAGCGTGGCGAACTGATCGTTCACCTCGGTAAAGCGGGCGTCCGGCGCGATGACCAAGCCGTTATCGATTGGCTCGATCCGCAGCGGGTTCGAAGCCGGCGCCGTTTGTGCGTCCGCAGCGGCGGGCAGCAACGCGGCGGCGCACAAGGCGATGAGAAGTGCGAGTGAGCGGGTCATCGCGCGAGGCTCACATTCAAAGCGACGGTCTCCGCGCCGCGGACTTGAACGGTGGTGCGGTAGGTGGTGAAGCCCTCTTTCCGCACCTCGACCTCATGTGAGCCCGGACCGAGCTCAATGAGCAGTGGGCGGGACCCGTCGGATGTTTTCCACTCTTCGCCGTCGATGAGCACGGTCGCGTCGCGCGGCTGGATCCGAATCGCCAGCGTGCCGAACCCGGCTGGTGTCGAGCGTTCGCGTTCCGGTTGCGTGGGGCGCACGCGCTCCGGTTCCGGCGGCGCCGCTTCGGGCTTCGGCTGCGGCCGCGGTTCATCGGTCGCCCCCTGGCCAAGCGGCTCCATGGTTGACGAGATCTTCACCGTCGCGCCAGGCCTGAAGAGCACCTGCTGCCGGATGGTTCGATAGCCGGGCAGATACAACGTCAGCTCGTGTTCACCGGCGGGAACGTCGAGGCGTTGCAGGAAGCCGTCGAAGTCGTCGACCGTGCCGGCCAGGTAGCCGTCCACGTAGACCTCGGCCTGCCTGGGTGTTACTTGAAGCCGCGCGGAACCGGTCGGACGATTGTAGGGACCGGTTGCATAGAACGGAGCATAGAACCCATAGGGATACCAGCCAGGGTAGCCCCAGAAGAACGGGTCGTAGAAGCCGCCGTAGTAAAAGGGACCGTACGCGGGCCGCACGACAACGACCGAGCGGCCGCCGTGCGCCGGGCCGCCGCGCCGCTGCGCCGCTGCATCGGCGGGCACGAGCGCCAGCAGCAGCGCGCCAGCGAGAAATGTGACGGGGAGTGGGTAGCGTTTCACGAGTGGGATCTCCGGGCAGACGCACTGTCGTGCTGAGCAACGGAAGTGCCAGCAGATACACCTCCGGCCACTGCGCGGAAAAGCCGCGGAACGAACGGGAAACACCAATGCGCGCGTCCGAGGACGCGGATCGCGCTGTCACCTTCCGAGCACGAGACTGTGCGCGCGAAAGGACAGATTCACGGAACGGCGGGCCGCTGACCGCGATCAATGCGAGGCGCTTGCCACTCTTCTTTCACACACCTGCAATCGTCAGGTAACGCGCCGGGAGCGGACCGCGGGCTGCGGACCGGGCGGCGGACTGCGGACCGCGGACTGCGGATGTAGCTGGGAACCCGTAGCTCCCATTACAATTTGCTTTCGCGTGCCCGCCATTCAGTTCGACGCCGTCTCCTATACGCAGCCCTCCGGCGCGCGCATCTTCGACGAGTTGACCCTCGGTGTGGACGCGGGCGAGGTCCTGGCGCTCGTCGGCAGGAGCGGCGCGGGCAAGACCACACTGCTCCGGCTCGTGAATCGCCTGGCGATGCCGCAGTCGGGCCGCGTCATGGTCGGCGAGCGCGACACCCGCGAGTGGGATCCGATCCGGCTGCGCCGATCGATTGGCTACGTGATTCAGGACGTCGGGTTGTTTCCCCACATGACCGTCGCCGACAACATCGGCGTCGTCCCGCGCCTCGAGAACTGGGAGCCGTCACGGATTCAGGCGCGTACCAGGGAACTGCTCGATCTCGTGGGGCTTTCCTGGGACACCCACGCCGGCCGCTGGCCGGACGAGTTGTCTGGCGGACAGCGACAACGCGTTGGCGTCGCGCGCGCGCTGGCGGCCGACCCCGCCGTGTTGCTGATGGACGAGCCGTTCGGCGCCCTCGATCCGGTCACGCGCGCCGAGCTGCAGCGCGAGTTCCGAGGCATTCAAAAGCGCTTGCACAAGACCGTGATCATCGTGACGCACGACATGCTCGAGGCGCTGTCGCTCGCGCACCGGGTCGCGGTTCTCGACGAAGGAACCGTGATTGCCTGCGACGTTCCCGAGCGCATCGTCCAGGCCGCGGATCCGCGGATCCGGCGGCTCCTCGACGCGGTCACGTTGAAGGTTCGGCCGGACGCCTGACGGCGATGAAGGTCCTTCAGTTCTGGCTGTCGCACCGCGCCGAGCTGATCGCGCTGATCGGGCAGCATGTCCTGCTCGTGGCGATCTCGACGCTCGTGGCGGTTGCGGCAGGCGTGCCGCTCGGCATCTTTGCGGCGCGACGGCCGCGCCTCAGCGCTCCGCTGGTTGGCATCGCGAACCTCGTGCAGACCATTCCCAGCCTCGCGATGTTCGGGTTCCTCTTGCCCCTTCCACTGCTCGGCGGTGTCGGTCCGCGGACGGCGATCGTCGTGCTGATTCTTTACGGGCTGCTGCCGATCGTTCGCACCACGATCGCCGGGCTGCAGGGGATCGATCCGTCGATTCGAGAAGCCGGCACGGCGATGGGGATGACGCGCGGTGAACTGCTGCGGCAGGTGGAGCTGCCGCTCGCGATGCCGTCCATCGTTGCCGGGATCCGCGTGGCTGCCGTCGTCGGCGTCGGGTCTGCAACGATTGCCGCGGCGATTGGTGCAGGCGGGCTCGGCGAATACATCTACCGCGGACTGTCGATGGTCGACAGCACCGTGATCCTTGCGGGTGCCATTCCAGCCGCCGTGCTCGCGCTCCTCATCGATACGGGCCTGCTCTGGCTCGAACGAGGGCTGGCGTCCCGGCGGCGGACGGGGACGCGTCGCATCGCCGCCGCCGCAGCCACGGTGATCGCGATCGCCTTAGTCGGTTCCGTGACCATCTTTTCAGGCCGGCGGGCGGCGATCGTGGTCGGGTCGAAGAACTTCACGGAGCAGTTGATTCTGGGCGAGATTGTCGCCCAGGCCATCGAACGTGAAACCGGCCTGACCGTCGATCGACGCCTGAACCTGGGCGGCACCTTGATCTGCGAGCGGGCGCTGGCGAGCGGCGATATCGACGTCTACGTCGAGTACACCGGCACGGCGCTGACGGCGGTGTTCCATCAGCCGCTTGCCGGTGATTCGTCGGCTGTCCTGCAGACGGTCCGCGACTCATACGCGCGGACCGGTCGTGCGTTGCTCGAGCCGCTCGGATTCAACAACACGTTCACCATCCTGATTCGTGGTGACGATGGCCGCCGCTTCAACGTCAAGACCATCGACGATGCGGCGGTGCACGCACCGAAGTGGCGGGCCGGCTTCGGGTACGAGTTTCTGGAGCGGCCCGACGGGTTTCCGGGACTGTCGAAGAAGTACGGTCTGCGGTTTGCCGAGCCGCCCCGGGTCATGGACCTCACGCTGACCTACCGGGCACTGGCGTCAGGCCAGGTCGACCTCATTGCCGGCGATGCCACCGCCGGTCTGATCAGCGCGCTCGATCTGTTTCCGCTGGAAGACAACCGTCATTACTTCCCGCCCTACGACGCCGTGCCGGTGGCGCGCGCCGCCACGCTGATGCGGCACCCCGAAGTGCGTCGCGCGTTGACGTCGCTCGCCGGCGCGATCAGCGCCGAGGACATGCGGGCCATGAACCACGCCGCGGACGCGGGCAGACAGGATCCGGCGAAGATTGCCAGGGATTTTCTCGATCGGCGTTGAGAGCTGTCAGGCTTCCGTCTTGGCGCATTCCGCGATCAAGCGCTCGAGCACTTCAGGATCTGGCGGCTTCGTCAGGTGATGGTCGAACCCCGCCTCTTTCGATCGCCGCTTGTCCTCGTCCTGGCCCCAGCCCGTGAGCGCGACGAGCATCACGCCGGGGCCGAGGGCTTCTCGAATCTGTCGCGCCGCCTCGTAGCCGTCCATCCGGGGCATGCCGATGTCGAGGAACGCGATCTGCGGCTTGAGTGATGACGCAAGCGAGACCGCGACCGCGCCATCGGAGGCAACCGTGACGCTGTGCCCGTTGAGCGAGAGCATGAGGCTCAGCATCTCGACGGCATCCGGATTGTCGTCGGCGATCAGGATTCGGCACGCCTGTGTCTGGCGTTGCGGCTGATCGTCGGGGATGAAATCGGGAATGTCGGCGGGAGCCGCCGCCGGCAGCCTCACGGTGAACGTGCTGCCCTGACCCTGGCCGGCGCTGCGCGCTTCGATGGTCCCGGCGTGCAATTCCACGAGCCGCTTGGCCAGCGTGAGGCCGATCCCCAGGCCGCCGTGGCTGCGATCGCGGTGGCCGGGGAACTGGGTGAACATGTCGAAGACCAGCGGCAGCATCTCTGCCGGAATCCCGACGCCGGTGTCTTCGACCGACAGGCTGACCTGATCCCCCTCCGCCGCACCGCTGATCCGAATCCGTCCGCCGCGCGCCGTGTACTTGATGGCGTTGTTCAGAAGGTTGGAGAGGACCTGTGCCAGTCGCGTCGGATCGGCGTGGGTATAGAGCGGCGTGGCAGGCAGATACAGCTCGAGAGCGTGACCCTGGGCGTCGATCGCCGGGCGGGCGGCCTCGACGGCCCCCTGCAGCACGCCGCGCAGGTCGACCCATTCACGCCGCATCTCCAGCTTGTTCTGGGTGATGCGCGCGACGTCGAGGAGGTCGTCCGTGATCCGCACGAGGTGCAGGAGCTGGCGCTCCATGGTGGCGCGGGCTTTTTCGACCACCTCGGGTTTGCCGCGGGCGATGCGCATCACCTCGAGCGCGCTGCGGATAGGGGCGAGCGGATTGCGCAGCTCGTGCGACAGCGTCGCCAGGAACTCGTCCTTCCGTCGGTCGGCCTCACGCAACGCAATCTCGGCGAGCTTGCGATCCGTGAGGTCGACGCAGACGCTGACGCAGCCGTAGACCTGGCCATGCGTGTCGTAGAGAGGCGCGACGTCGTTCTGCACGTAGGCCACCGTGCCGTCGCTCCGCACCAGCTCGATGTCGTTGCTGATGAAGCTGCGCTGCGCGATCGCCATCTGCATGGGTAGTTCGGACTCAGGCAGGTCCTGGCCGCGGCGCTGAATGCGATACCTCGGCGTGTGCTGGTCCGCCGGGGTCATCGAGATGTTCTCGGACTCGGGAACGCCCAGGAGCGCGGCGAGCGCGCGATTCGCGGAGATGTAGCGGCAGTCGGGATCGTGCGCGATCGCGATCGGCACGGGCGCCGACGCGATCAGAGCCTGCAGAGAACGCAGCCGCTGCCGGAGCTCGTCGGCGTCCAGCGTATCGATAGCATCGAATCGAGGAGTGTCCAGCATGGCCCCGGCACCGGCGATACCTGGTGCCGCGAGCCACTCATGCATGAGCTGGGCCACACAGACGTGGTTCCCGGAACGAGCATCGCACACGAATTCGCGCGGCCATCAGTTGGATTTCAGTACGAGCGGCAAGAGGATTCTGCTATTGCGATACATCACATCGTTGGACCAGATCCAACCCGTTGTCGGTCATCGACCCGCACCGTACACCCGGAAGTTGAGCACCGACCACGCGACCGGGTTTTCGGGTTTATCGGTCTGCGTAACGCGGATGAATCTGGCCCGAACTGGCGTGAATGTGGCCACTGTCGTCGCCGGTGAGCCTTTGCCTTCGGCGACCGGTGTGCCCCAGGTCTTGCCGTCCATCGAGACCTGAACTCGATAGCCGACCGGGAAGCTTCCGAACACAGAAGCAGGTGCGTTACCGCGACCAGCGGGCGGTGTCGGGCCCTGACGGCCGGCCGCGTTTGCAGCGGGCGCGGCAGTGCCCGCTGCCGCGGTGCCAGCCGCCGGAGCCGATGAGCCAGCACCGGGCGCGGTGGCGCCGCGGCCCGCCGCGGGCGCCGGCTGTCCCCGCTGACCGCCGCGGCCGACGCCGCGTCCACCAGGCGCGCCGGCGTCGAACTGGACTTCACTGACCATCGCCGCCTCCGGGAGCTCGATCTGGAACCACATACCCGGCTCCTGCGGTTCCACGGTCGTCCAGGCAGCCAGCGTCAGTCCGTTGCCGGCCTTCTCGGCGTTGTGACTGGCCGTTGCCTTCCACGCCGGGTCGACGGGGAGGAGCCGCGGCAGCGTGCTTTCCAGCTCCGCATGCGTCCACGGGGCCTTGCGGGTCGATGTCGAGGCTCTTACCCGCGCCACGTCCTCTGGAGTGATGAACGACGCAGCGTTCCCGAAACTGTTGCGGACGTAGGACGCGATGTTCGCGATCCATTGATCGTTCTGCGTCCCCATCGGCAGCATGACCTGGCCGGAGAATGTCTGACCAGCGATTGGCCCGGTCATCCCGTGGAGCAGCGTGTTGATCACGTAGTCGCGGTGGCCCTGGACCCGGGGTGAGCCGGCGAGCGGCGGAGCCATCATCACGCCTTCTGCCGCTCCCGCCATCGTCACGCCGCGCCCGTCGTCTCCGTGGCAGGAGAAGCACAGGGTTTTGTAGGCGGTCTCGCCTTCCTTC
>Ga0114129_10003319_pt1 | contig 22608 bp, 17 predicted proteins | sample RhiMetdeltSRZDD1_FD_80071 | JGI IMG/M metagenome (GOLD analysis project Ga0114129, IMG submission 80071) | Populus rhizosphere microbial communities from Tennessee, USA - Rhizosphere MetaG P. deltoides SRZDD1 (version 2) (version 2) | ecosystem: Host-associated > Plants > Roots > Rhizosphere >... | reverse complement strand
AGCTGGCCGATCAACTCAGGATCGATCCAGTCCAGCTCCGCATCCTCAACGAACCGAAGATCGACGAGTCGTTAGGCATTCCGTTCTCGTCACGCCATTTACTCGAGTGCCTTCAACTTGGAGCAGAAAAGTTCGGGTGGTCCAAGCGCACATCAGAGGTCGGCTCGATGAAGCGCGATGGTTTAATACTTGGTTGGGGAATGGCCACGGCTGCGTGGGTCGCCGCTCGATTTGCCGCTGACGCCAGCATCCAGCTTCGCGACGACGGCACGACGCGCATCGCATGCGGCACGCAGGACATCGGTACTGGTACATACACAATTCTCGCACAGCTTGCGGCCGAAAAGGCCGGTGTGACGATAGACAAAGTCGAAGTCGCCCTGGGCGATACATCGCTTCCGGAAGGACCCGTGTCGGGAGGTTCAATGGCGACCGCATCGGTCATTCCGGCGGTTCTCGCTGCGGCAGACGACGCAATTAAATCGCTGATGACCGTCGCGACGACGACGACGGGTTCTCCTTTTGAAAAACGAAAAAATGACGAGCTCGCTTTTGAAAATGGCCGTGTTTTTGTCAAAACGAACGGTCCTGCGGGCGGCGTGCCGTTTGCCGATTTGCTTCGGCGCGCGGGTCTCCGTTTCGTGACAGGCAGCGGTAAGTCCAATGCAACCTTCGGTGAGGAGAAAAAGGAAAAACCGAAATTCTCCACGCATTCGTACGGATGTCATTTTGTCGAAGTAACATGGCAACCAGAAACCGCGCGATTGCGCGTCAACCGCGTCATTAGCGTCATGGACGCGGGACGCATCATTAATCCGCTGGCCGGGCGCAACCAAATCGAAGGCGCCGTAGTGATGGGAATCGGGATGGCACTGTTCGAGCACACAACTTACGACCCCCAAAACGGCGCGCCAATTAACAGCAACGTCGCCGACTACATCATGGCGGTGAATGCAGACGTGCCGAAGCTCGAAGTGCATTTTCTCGATTATCCCGACACAGAAATCAATCCGCTGGGCGCCCGCGGTATCGGAGAAATCGGCCTGGCAGGGATCGCCGCCGCTATTACAGCAGCGACCTATCACGCCACCGGCGTGCGCGTACGCGAGCTGCCTATCACAATAGATAAACTGATCTAAATCGACAACGTTACTCGTTAGGCGACAGCGCCGATTTGGGTTGCCCGAGATGAATCGGCAGTCGCCTAATCCGTGTTCCAGTCGCTGCAAAAACAGCGTTCGCGATCGCGGGAACAATCGGCGGCACCGGTGGCTCGCCCATCCCAAAAGGTTGCGGCGCGTCCGAATCAACAATGTGTATTTCCATTGCAGGAGTGTCGCGCATCCGTGCAACAGCGAAATCAGCGAAACTGCTTTGTTGTGCCGTTCCTCCATGGAATGTGATTTTACCTTTTAGCGCCGACGAAACGCCCCAGATGATTCCACCTTCCATTTGTTGCTCGACGCCGACGGGATTAACAACGAGCCCGCAGTCAACGGCTCCCACGACCCGCTCAACGTGGATATTATTTTCGTGATCGACCGAGACATCCACAACATAGGCGATGTACGTCCGCCCGAAGTACGCGTTGCAGGCGATTCCGCGCCCGCGGCCCTGGCTAATTGAAGCCCCGTTCCAGCCAGATTTGTCGCGAACCGTTTCAAGGACGCGACGCAACCGCTTACGATCGACAGTGGTGGAGCCGGCCTTGATCACGTCGGCGCCTTTTAACATTTCCAAACGAAACGCGAGCGGGTCTGCGCCTTGCCCTTGTGCGACTTCATCGATGAAACATTCTCGGGCAAATACGCTCGAGGGCGCGAAGACGGATCGCCACGGCCCGTGTTTTATTGGAAGATCGACCGCGACGTAGGCCGTTTGAATTGCTGGAAATGCATATGGAACGTCATAGCAACCCCAGGACCAGTCCTGATACCACGCGGCGTCGCGCATCTCTTTTGGATCAAGCGGCGAAATATTATGGAACGATCCGGCTTTGGTATGTTTCCACGCGACCGGCGCTCCTTTCGCGTCAAATCCAGCCGAAAGGTAATGGACGGATGCCGCCTGAAAATGTCCCTGTTTCATATCGTCAGCGCGTGACCAGAGAAGTTGGATGGGAGCTTTGGCGGCGCGCGAAATGTCCGCGGCTTCGACTGCATAATCGACTCCGAGGCGTCGGCCAAATCCGCCACCAATGAGCGTGATGTTCACATCCACATCGGCCGGCGCGATCCCTAGCAATTGAGCAACCTGCTTTTGCAATCTTTCCGGCGCCTGTGTCGGCGCCCAAATCGTGCACCGTTTCTCCCGAACGTCCGCCACACAGTTCATGGTTTCGACCGGCGCGTGGGCATAGAACGGGTAATAATAGATCGCTTCGATTGTTTTTGTAATCGCGTCTGTTCCAGGTGGAGGCTCTTGTTTGCGGGTAACAAATCCCGTTTCGCGCGACGCGGTTTCGAGTTTTTTCCAATGGGCATCCGAATCGAAAGCGTCGTTCGGCGGCTCACTCCATTCCACCGCGAGCGCGGTCCGTCCTTTGATGGCCCCCCATGTAGAATTTGCAACGACAGCGATTCCGCGCGGCAATTTGATTACCGACTTCACACCGCTAACTTCCCGAGCCTTGTCTTCCTGAAGAGTCTTCACTTTCGCGCCCGAGAACGGCGGCCGCTCGAGCGACGCGTACAACATTCCCGGAACCTTGACGTCGATTCCATAGCTCGCTTTCCCTCCGACAATCTCGGGTCCGTCGATCCGCGCGGTGTGGTGACCGATAATTTTGAAATCGGTCGCATTCTTTAACGGCGGATTCTCCGCCAATTGCACTTTAGCTGCGTCCGCAACCAACGAACCGTACTCGAGGCGCCGTCCACTCGCGCTATGCTCGACTGCACCGTCCACTGCTTTGCAGCTGCCACGATCGACTTTCCATCGTGTAGCCGCAGCGGTGATTAGCATTTCGCGCGCGGCCGCTCCTGCCTGCCGCAACGGTTTCCAACTGCTCGCCATGCTGTCGCTTCCGCCGGTTCCGAGATCGGAGTCAGCTGACGGTTTTGCTTGCAGCAATTTGATGCGCGTCCAGTTCGCTTCGAGTTCTTCCGCCAAAATCATGGCCAAAGATGTGCGCACGCCCTGGCCCATTTCGCATTTGCCAATCGTCAGAACGACACTGCCATCCGAATTGATGCAGACCCACCCGTTCGGTTGAAATGAGCCTGCTACACTCGCAGCAGTCGCCTGGCGTAAACGTCCTCCGTCAAAACCGATGACGAGCGATGCACCGCTAAGGACAGCTGTTTTTAAAAATGCGCGACGCGAAGTGATCATGGTTTTTTCGTGCGCATTTCATTCGCCGCACGTCGTATCGCTTTGCGGATCCGGGAATATGTGCCGCAGCGACAAACTGAGTCGGACATCACTTTTTCGATCACTTCATCGCTCGGATCGGGATTTTCATGCAACAACCCACACGCCGTCATGATCATTCCAGCCTGACAATATCCGCATTGCGCGACCTCTTCCTGAAGCCAGGCCCGTTGACACGGATGGCTCACGTCCGGCGACAATCCTTCAATCGTGACAAAACTGCGAGACGACGCCTCCGACGCGGGAATCTGGCAGGCGCGCACTGCTTTTCCGTTTTCGAGCACAGTGCATGCGCCGCACACGCCGACTCCGCAGCCAAATTTCGTGCCGGTCAGTGCGAGATTATCACGGATGAGCCAAAGCAATGGAGTATCGTCGTCAGCTTCGACAACATGTCTGGCCGCATTAACCGTGAAATCAATCTTGCTCACGACAATGATGGTGACTACGCCTTCGCTTTAAGACACGAACTCAGACGAGGGTGTTCAAAGTTCGCTGTGATTTGAGTTCGCCCGATCGTTTCGATTGCGAAATCGCGTCAACGCACGGAGTATTCTCTTCGGGACGGTGAAGGATGTTTACGACATTTTGGGTGACTGGCAAAAAAGCCGGTGCCAATCAAACGGCGCAGGATACTCACCCGCGCTCGCAACTTTGGTGCGTGTAGAAGGCTCGAGTTATCGGCGGCCGGGCGCACGAATGCTGATCTGGCCCGATGGCGAAAGGATCGGTTCGCTAAGTGCGGGATGCCTCGAAGAAGAAGTGACGCCGCGCGCCCGCGAGGTCGTTGAAACCGGTGAACCGGCGTTGATGAGTTTCGATACACGACGTCGGTTCGGTTGTGCCGGCAGGATCGACGTTTTCATCGAAAGCGCATCCGAGAATTTCTTTGTGGATCTGGCAGAGAATCTGGATGCCAGACGCAGTTGCCTTGCGATTACAAGGTTCAGCAATGGAAAGGTCGGAACTCGCATTGTGCGGATCGATCATGCGCATCCGCCTTCGCAAAGCTACGGCGTGACAAGCCAAGATGAGCTAGTGCAGCAGATTCATCCGCCGATTCAGCTGTTCATATTTGGCGAGGGAACGGACAGCGAGCCCTTTCACTCGTTGGGTAATTTGTTAGGCTGGAGCACTCTCGAAATTACCGACGCAAATAAATTGCCCAGCGAACCGGATGAGTGGACTGCAGCGATCGTAAAGTCGCATAATTACGGGCGAGATTTCGCGGCCCTTCAAAGATTGTTGCCACTCAATCTGCGTTACGTCGGTTTGATTGGGCCACGAAAGCGCAGAAACCAATTACTGAGCGATCTTCTCGATCTGGGAGTGACGATCAATGCCGGTTTTTTTGCGCCGGCCGGTCTTGATCTTGGCTCCGAAACACCGGAGGAAATTGCGCTCGCAATCGTTTCTGAGATTCAACGGGTATTTGCCGCGTCTTCCGGTGAATCGCTGCGCGACCGCAAGATTTCCATACATGCTCCGACAGGAAGCGTAGCGTTGCCCTGACCAATGCAAAAGATCGGGGGGATAATCCTGGCTGCCGGAGAATCGTCGCGGTTTGGCCAGCCAAAGCAACTGCTCCCATTTCACGGTAAAACACTCGTTCGCACCGTGATCGATGCAGCACGCGAAGCGGGCTGTTCGCCAATTGTGGTCGTAATCGGGAGTAACAGCGAAAAGGTGCAACAAGAATTAGCGCACGCGGATGTGGTAAAAGTTCAAAACAAAAATTGGCAACGCGGAATCGGCAGTTCGATTCGTACCGGCGCACAGGCTTTGATTAATCAGGTGCCGGATGTTGAAGCAATTCTGTTGTTGGTGTGTGATCAACCAGCAGTGAATGCGCAATTCATCGAGCGGTTGATCGCGACACGCCAGGCAACAAAGAAAAACATCGTCGCCTCCAGCTATGCCAATACCGTCGGCGTTCCTGCTATTTTTGATCGTTCTCTTTTTAAGGAATTGCTGGCAATCGGCGACGAATCCGGTGCGAAGTCGATTATTCTGCAAAACCCCGAGCGCGTCGCACCATTCGCTTTTCCCGAAGGGGCGATCGATATCGATACTTCGGCGGATTGGAAAGCGCTCGACGAAACTGAGTCAGCCCGATCGAAGTGAGAGATCTCGCGCAGACCCATTGAGCATGCTGATCAGTTTGTGGATTCAGTTCCGTATGGTTCCTCACCATTTGCGCGACTCGAATGACGAGCATCATCGGCCGCCGAAGAATCTCCGAAAAGATTTGAACAAACGGCCAGGAAAAGTTGCTGCTTTTGGGGGCAAACCCTGGAACTGCTGAGCAAACGGCCACTGTTGGCCACCATGAACCTGGCAGGCGCCTGCTGGCACCTTATCGGTGGGCAGATTGATATCGTACGCTGTTCCGGCTGACATACAGCCCGTCGTTGCCAGTTGGTTGGAAATCGAGCAAACCGTCGCGCGTTGCATCGGCATCGCTGCCTGCAGCGGTTGCGCCGGGTAATGCTGTGCCGCCTTGTTCATTACCTGGGTCCAGACCGGCAATGCGAGGGCGGCGCCGTATCCGCGTGAAATAATTGTTGTCGGCTGATCGAACCCGACCCAGACACCGCAGGTGAGAGTACTGGTGTAACCAAGAAACCATGCGTCCTTGTAATCGTTGGTAGTACCGGTTTTTCCGGCTGCCGGAAGCCGGAATCCCAGTGACTTCGAGTTGGCAGCAGTGCCACTCGTTAAAACTTCCTCCATTAATTGGGAAGCCATCCAAGCCGCGCTCGGATCGAGCGCGGGCACATTAATATGCGCGGCGCGATAAATCGGTTTGTGGTTTGCATCATCAATTCGCTCGATGATGTAAGACTGCTTGCGTACTCCGGCGTTGGGAAAGACGGAGTATGCCGCGGTTAAATCTTTCAAATCCGTCTCAAACGAACCGATGTAAATCGCGGGACCGTGCGGGACGTTTTGAGATACGCCCAGGGTGTTAGCGACCTTTTGAACAGCGTCCAGTCCGGCGAATTGCCCGACGCGTACGCTCATGGTGTTGCGCGAATGGATCAAACCATAGGAACAAGGAAGGATTCCGCCGTAAGTCCCATCGGAATTTCCCGGCGACCAGCTCCCCGCCCCGTCAATTTCACCCGGGCGAATTGGCCCGTCGCTGATCGAAGCGCCCGGCAAGAGCCCGTGGCTAAAGGCGATCGTGTACACGAACGGCTTAAACGCGGAACCAACCTGCCGGTTCGCGGGAGCCAGCGCGCGATTGAACTTGCTTTGCGCATAATCACGACCCCCAACGAGAGCACGAATTCCACCGCTGGAATTATCAATGACAACCACCGCCCCTTCCAAGTAAGGCATGGCCGAATCCCCTTCTCCGTTTTCAGGCGGATGGTAGTCCGCTTTTGCCGGATGATGAAAATTGGATTGGCGCTCGATCTTGGTGAGCTGCGCTTCGAGCGCATCTTGAGCGGCGTTTTGCACCGCCGGATCGAGCGTGGTGTAGATCGACATACCACCGTCATCGATCTGATCCTGTGTCAGCAACAGATTCAAATCGCGCTGCACAGCGTCCATCGCGTAATTCTCCTGAACGAAAGGCATTCTCTTGGGATTGGTAGCAACCTTCGCTCGCTTGGCCGGTTCGGCATCTGCAGGGGAAAGTTTTTTCAGCGCCACCATCCGATCCAGAACAGCGTTGCGTTGGGTCTTCGCGCCTTCGGGGTTTTTCAGCGGCGAAAACCGGTTTGGGCTTCTGATCAATCCGGCGAGGAGCGCTGCTTCGGGAAGGTTCAACTTCGAGGCGTTCTTCCCGAAATAGGCCTGCGAAGCAGTCTCAACTCCGTAACAGCCGTTGCCGAAATAGATCCGATTTACGTAGAGCTCGATGATCTGCTGTTTGGTAAACTGGCGCTCTATCCGAAGAGCCACCATCGCCTCCAACAATTTCCGGCTAAGTGTCCGACCGCCGAGTGGAAGACTGTTTCGCGCGAGCTGCTGGGTGATGCTGCTCGCTCCTTCCTTCGCTGAGCCGCTTGTAATATCACGAACCAAAGCGCGCATGATCCCGCGCCAATCAATCCCCTGGTGATCGTAAAAACGAGAGTCCTCACGCGCCAATACCGCAGTTATAAAATAGGGAGAGACCTCGTTAAGCGAGACTTTCAGACGATTTGCGCCTGCCAGGCGGCTGTAAATTTTTCCATCGACATCGTAAACCGTATTTCGCTCCGGCATTTCGCCAACGTTCTTCATGTCGAACGTCTGCGCCCATGTCCCGTAAAAAAGAAAAACCGCGAAACCAGCCCCTGCTAGCAGTATAAGCAGCGTGATTTTCCATCCGTACCGGAAAAGACGGCTCCCGCCTTTCCTTTTCCTCGATCGGAGACGAGCGAAGAATTGCATTACTGAAAGGTTAAAAAACTTAAAAGAGTTACAAGGTTAAAAGCGGTTTAACCTTTCCGACTCTTCCACCTCTCAGCGGTTCAACGATTTAACCCATTTAACGCTGTAACCCTTTTAACAGATTAGAGATTCAGCTTTACTACGCCCTCGTGCTGCTCGGTCGCGCAGGGCGCATTGGTTGGCACGTCTGTCGTCGCGTCGCTGGGTTGGACGAGCTTGTTGTCGATCAGGTACCGCTCCACCTCCTCACCGCTGACATCAGCCAGCATATGTCCGTTAACGTCCACACACGGCGAAAGCGGCTGCCCGCTCTTGGTCTCCATCTCCCAGCGGAACGCTGGGTTCTGGATAATGTCTTTCTCCGTATACGGAAGATTGTACTTGGCCAGTACGGCGCGCACGCCGGCGCTCCAACCACAATAGGTCTTCAAATAGGCGGTGATCTCGGGAGTTTGCATCTGGCCAATATATCACAATTTCAGAATTTGTAATCCTCCTACTCTTTCTCATGCTCTTGCTTTCAGAAATCCATGTTGACCCGGAGCGTTGCTCTCCGCCCTCGCCGACGGGCGTGCCCTACCACGAACACGCCGATTCGTCTGAAGTCCTGGTTTAGAGCCCTTCGAGCTCACTTCGCAAGTCCTCTTTCGACTTACCGAGTTTTTGTTGAAGCCGACCTAGCAACTCATCCTCCTTCCCCTCGGCAAACGCGAGATCATCATCAGTCAACTGCGCGTATTTTTGTTTCAGTTTGCCCTTCACTTCGTTCCACCCGCCTTTGAATTCTAGTTTCGTCATAGTGATAAAGGTTTCGCATGCCGAGTAGAGATCAGTTGTCTCGAGCCAGATAAATCGGCACGCGCTGCTGTCTGTGCAACTCATCGCGAATTTGGAGCGCTAGGGCGATTCGAAGACGAAGTGGTCGATGCTGAACCAGCCTGGTCCAGAGAGGAAAAGCGAGAAGAGTCCGGCGCACTAACAAATCCGCCTATTGCGCACCCGCGGAGAAACGTAACGACTAAAACTGCAATGAGAATCACCAAGATCCAGGCCAAGTTGAACGCAATACAATCCGAACGTTCAAATTTCCATCTTCGCCACATCTAGATCGCCGCTCCGCAAAAACTCCATCGATTACTTCCAGGGAAACGCATACAGCACAGCCCCGAATACGTGCCTTACCATACAGCTGGTGTTCTTCTCACGGTTCGCTTTGGCTCGATTCCATCCAAGTGGTGAGATAGCCCTATGGAACTCTTCTGCCTGCTGATATGCCCATAACAAGAAAGATCAGGCAAATCACCAGGAACAGAACGAACAACAATTTGGCAATCCCTGCCGCAGCGGTAGCAATACCCGTGAACCCAAAAAGTGCCGCTACCAGTGCAATTATAAGAAAAATTAAGCCCCAACGCAGCATCCTTTCACCTCCTTCAGAAACCAATCGTATGAGTTAATTGCTGCGCGTGTTTCTTTCTGATAAGCACCTGGTGCGGCTAAAGAAACAGCCTCGGCTGTGTTATCCTTTCTACCTCGAGTTCTTTAGAAGCAGTCCCGGGTTTGCGTCCCATAAGGCCAAAGAGACTTCGCGATACGTTCTCTTTGTGCATTATGAGCACAATTCTCTTAATCATCCTTATTCTATTGTTGATTGGAGCGTTACCTGCCTGGCCGTACAGCCGCGGTTGGGGTTATTATCCCAGCGGAGGACTCGGCTTGATTCTCGTGGTTATCATCGTTCTCGCGTTATTGGGGACGATCTGACGAATCGAGCACGGCGGTTGGCCACGTCGGAGTGACTTCAACACCAAGGAAGTAAGCTGTGAGAAGGAAGCACTGGAACCTCCTCAAGGCTTTTTGCCATCGACCCTTGTAAGAAAAAAGACGAAGGCAGAGGAGAAGAAGAGTAACCGTCGCCGAGACGTACACAATCCAACTCGCTATTTTCGCGGTGCTCGTTGTCTCATATTTCTTTCTTGTCTTAAGCTTCCTTTCGCAGGCGCAGTCTTAATCGTTTACGGCCTCGTCACGGGGCACTAAGTGAAATGATCGCCAAAAACCGTTCCAACGTGGCCAATAACAAAGCCGTCAGGTTTCCGAGACGCGATTCCACTTCACCTGGGCGTAGCAGCGAAAAATTACGCGTGGCGCATGTGCCGAATGCGAATCAACTTGAAAACTTATGCGCTTCCTTTTGCTCATTATTTTGATTCTCTTGTTAATCGCCGCGCTGCCGACATGGCCCTATAGCACCGGCTGGGGTTATTATCCCAGCGGAGGTGTGGGGCTTATTGTGCTGATCGTGTTACTTGTCGTCTTGCTTCGCTAGGCACTACGGGCGATCGAAGTACCGCGATGCAAGAGGTAGGTGGAACGCGTTGTCCTCAACGCGTTGTCAAAGGTTTGCGGCTCTGCCGCCTGATATCAGCGCCTTCGGCGATCTATAGCTATCGGCCCGCCGCGGCGGGCCGACCACCACTGGAGTAACGGTCATCACACCTTGTGACGTAGCGGTCTCACGGCATGGGTGAGTTTTTGCAGGCCAAGTTCGAGTCGGGTTTTCACCGTTCCCAGCGGAGCATGCGTCGCGGCGGCAATTTCCCTGTGGCTCAGTCCCTTGAAAAAAGCGAGCTCGACCGCCTCGCGCTGAAGTCGCGGTAAGACGCGCATGCATTGTCTTAGAAATCGACGCAGATCGTTTAACATGAAGACCTCGTCGGCGTAGCGCGACGAGTTAGACACTTCCTGAGTTACTCGCGTTTGATAACGCTCTCGCACGCGAGAATAAGCCTGGCGTCGCCGCAACCGGTCGATGGCTCGGCGACGCGCGATGGTAACCATCCATCCCAACGGTTTACCAGCTTTAGGTGAATAACGACCCGCCTCATCCCAAATCTGAAGAAAGATCTCCTGTAATACATCGTCAGCGTCCCCTTCTTCATGAACAACTCCGTCGATCGTTGCGCGCAGCCGCTTGCCATGCCGGTCAAACAACTCGGCAAGTGCCTCATGGCGGCGGTGTGAAACGGCTTTCATCAGTGCCTCATCTGGCACTGACGATACCCCCAGTTCATCAAGATTTGCCCCAATCATAATGGATGACCATGTGCTTGCGCTGTTGACTCCACCGGGCGGTGCGTCGGTTGCTTGCCGGCGCGCCACCAATCCGGATCAGCTATCTTTGAAATCCCCGGCGCATGCGGATAAAGCCATTGGCGCGGCCCTGAAGGACATCCAAGAGTGGGACAATAGAGTTTGTATCTGCCGCCGGGAAAATGGCGGATCTCAATCTGCCTGCCTTTGAATTTTCGCTCGCAAACACCGCAAACCCGGTGATCATCGAGTGAATCCCATTTTCTGAACCGATCACCTGCACGCAGGATCGACAGGCGATCGTCGAGTGTTACATTCGCTTTCATAGTGCAAGAAGCACTCTGTGCACTGTCCCAGGAGAAACAATCGGGACGCTGGATGATTGGGTGATCGGATAAAACCCTAGAAGTTATCCTATCCGATGGCGCGGGATTGCCTTACCAAAACACAGCGTTTTTAAGGTTATCTCTGTATCTTCAAAGTGCTGGTCGCGCGCTTTCACCGCGGGGAATAGGAAACACTGCGAGCCCGTGGTGGCTCGCGGGCCCGCAGTAGTTCGGAGGGCCAGGGCGTTAGAAAACTTGTTTGAGATGCGTTGTGAGTTTGCGGAGTTGCCACGCAAGGCCGTGTTCTGAATCGCTATCAACCGCCTTTGGAGGAACAACCGAGCGGTCTTCGGGCGGCATCTCTTTCAACACGGCCAGAATTTCATCCGTAGGCAGCACCCAATCCATGGGAATTGAGTTACACCGCTCTGTGGGACAATTTAATCGCAACGATCCATTTCCGCGTGTGCCTCCCACAACCTGAATTTGCCTGCCAGTGATGATTTTACCGCAAACAAGACAGTAGCGTCTATCATCCAGAGAACGCCACTCGCGGAATTGATCCAGTTGTTGCAGCGAACGCAGCTTCTCTACGTCGAGCAATGGCATGGGAGGAGACAAGGTCATGGAAAAGATATACGTCCCCAGCGAATACCAGCACAATCAGGCGCGTGGTGGATTTGCTTATCGGTGAAAACCTTACCAGCCTCAGTGACAGTGATAGCGCATTGCGCTGCACGGACGCCGCAACGCGATGTCTCTGCCATTGGTACATCTCTGTAAAAAACACATCCAACGTAACCGAGTTGTGCGTTCTACACGCAATGAACAAAAACCGCCAATCTCTGCGCCGGCGCCACATGATGGATTACGCGTTTGCGGCGATGGAACAGATGGAGCTTTACTGCAAAGCTCATCCGGGAAGCCCCTCGGCGGTGCGTCGACCTCAATTATTTGTTCGCGGGGATCTGTGGGTCGCACTCCTCGGCCAAAGCGTGGAAGAAGGGATCGTAGGGATTGGGGCCACGGTTACAGCAGCCCTGCGGGCATTTGACTCACAATACCTCGCCGGATTACGGCCCCGTGCCAAGACGATCGACGACTATCGACCATCCCGGAACGGGTCCTCCGCAGTCGCCTGATTGCCTCTCGAAAAAGATCGAGCGCGAGTCGCCGCAACAAGTCTGTCACAACCGGTGTTACATCGTCAGACGAACAAAAGGTGAATACGAAAGGACTCACGAGAAGGGAGAATCGTTCATGAGAGCGGGAAGACTGAGGCGGAGACCCTTGAGAACGTCTAGGTCCAAACGGAGCCTGCAAAAATCCAGCAAATGTTCCAAGGCACCACACGCTATAACAGATGAGCAATCCACCCACGTTGAATCAGCCCACAGCCTCCTTCTTTCGTCACTGAGGTATTGGGAAGTCGAGCGTGATTTAATTGAAGAACGCATAGCGGCCATGGCTCGGTGACCGTTTCTATGTGACGATACGAGATCCTCTGAATAGCCTCCTTGAGATCTGATCCAAACATCTCCGCGGAAGTTTGAGATCTCCCCTCGCGCTTCTGACGGATACTTGCAACTGCTGCTATTCGTCGGCCGATCTGGCGACAGCGATATGGCTTTTGCTCATGGGGGGAAGCCGCCCCTTACTAAGATGATTCGCAGCTCCCAATGCGAACGGCTGCGATTACGTGAAATCAAGCAAGGACCGTTGTGGAGTGCTTACCGTCGCGAAATGGCAGCTTGTATCACGATCAAGCCGGAATTAACATGAGAGGAATCATGGCTGCGAAGCGAACACCGAAGAGGGATTCGCTCCTCTCGCGAACAAAGTCGCGCCACAAAAAATCGGTACCGGAGCGCGCTGGAAAAATATCGCACTACGATCAGCCAAGGAAAAATTTGGCTTGCCCGATCGTTGGAATTGGCGGCTCGGCTGGCGGATTTGAAGCGGCGATGGAATTACTGCGTCAGTTGCCGTCGCGTACCGGGATGGCTTTTGTCATCGTGCAGCATCTGGATCCCCATCACGTCAGTCGGCTTTCCAATTTGCTCGGGAAAGTGACAGCGATGCCAGTTACCGAGCTTACAACGACGACGAGGCCGAAACCGAACACCGTTTACGTGCAGCCGCCGGACAAGTGCGTCATCGCCAAAAATGGCGTGCTCACGTTGGTTCAGCGTGAGGAACGGCTCAATGTTGCGATCGACCACTTTTTTGAATCGCTCGCACAAGAATGTGGATCGCGCGCGATCGGGATCGTACTTTCCGGGACCGGCAGTGACGGCACCGCCGGATTACGCGCAATCAAAGCGGCCGGCGGTTTGACCTTCGCGCAAAGTGAAGAGAGCGCGAAGTTCGACGCCATGCCGCGGAGCGCGATCCGCGCCGGCTTCGTCGATCTTGCGCTCACACCACGCGAAATCGCGCGCGAGATCGATCGCATCTCCAATCACCCGTATCTCCGGCGGCCGTTGACAGATCCGGAGGCGGTCGAAAAGGCCGCCTACGAGCAGGCAGACGATCTGGGCCGCATCTTTCTTTCTCTAAAAAAACAAACGGGCGTCGATTTCAGCTCCTACAAGGAAAGCACCCTGCTTCGACGCATTCAGCGACGGATGGCGCTGCACCGGATCGGGAAGATGAGTCAGTACGCGCGGTTCTTGCGCAATAACAAAAAGGAAAACCAGGCGCTTTTTGACGATCCACTCATTAACGTGACCCGCTTTTTCCGGGACGAAGCGGTCTACCGCTCATTGAAGAAGCGTTTCCTTCCGGGCCTGCTCAAAAATAAAAGCAAAGATCGACAACCGGAATTGCGGGCGTGGGTCCCCGGTTGCGCGACCGGTGAAGAAGTTTATTCTCTGGCGATTTGTATTCTGGAAACGCTCAGGGCCAAGCCTGCCAAAATGCAGATCCAGATTTTCGGGACCGATCTTAGCAACTCGGTGATCGAACATGCACGGCTTGGGATCTATTCCAGCGCGATCGAAAAAGACGTCTCACCCGCGCGACTGAAGAAATTTTTCGTCAAACGCGACGGTACTTACCAAATCCATCAGAACGTGCGCAACATTTGCACATTCGCGCGGCAAAACATCTGCGCCGATCCGCCATTTTCCCGGATCGACCTGATCAGTTGCCGCAACGTGCTTATTTATTTGAGTTCGGATTTGCATAAGCGCTGCATCCCGCAGTTTCATTACGCGCTTAAGCCCGACGGCTATTTGATTCTGGGGCCGGCTGAATCAATCGGGATTTATGACGAGCTTTTCAAGCTGGTGGACAGGAAAAACAAAATTTATTCGAAACTAACGGGGGCGACACCGCGGGCTGACGACTTGATTCCCCAGCGTGGACTTGAGCTTTCGTATCTCGCGGGAAAATCGACAACCGCCGGCGCAAATTTCGGAAGCGAGCTTTTGAAAATGGCTGACCGGATCATGCTGAGCGCGTATGCCCCCGCGGCGGTCGTCATCGACCAAAACATGCACGTGCAGCAATTCCGCGGTCAAACCGATTTGTTTCTGGAGCACGCTCCCGGCCCGGCGACATTCAATCTTCTCCAACTGGCGCGATCGGCTCTGGTGCCGGATTTACGGACCACGATTCATCGCGCGATCAAAACGCACAAGGCCGCCCGGAAAGAGCGAGCGAAAGTGAAACTCGGCGGCAAAAGCTACGAAATAAATATTCAGGTTGTTCCGTTCAAGGTTTCCGGCTCTGACAAACCATGGTTGCTGGTTATCTTTGACGAGACTACCAAAGGAGCGAAGCGCGAGAAAGTGCCGCGACCGCTCGGCAAAACGGCGACCGAACGCGAGTTTGCTGAGTTGCGCCGCGAGCTGGCTGCCTCCAAGGAATCGTTGCAAGCCATCATCGAAGAACACGAAGCGACTAATGAGGAGTTGAAATCGGCCAACGAAGAAATCGAGTCGAGCAACGAAGAGCTGCAATCGACCAATGAAGAACTGGAAACGGCGAAGGAAGAATTGCAATCGACCAACGAAGAGCTGACCACGCTGAACGAGGAGCTGAGCAACCGAAATCTCGAAATGATGCAACTGACCAGCGAACTGAACAATCTGCTGGCCAGCATTCAACTGCCGATCGTGATGGTGGACCATGCATTAACAGTGCGACGCGCCACTCCGGCGGCCCGCGGCAGCTTTAATATTTTGCCGACCGACATCGGACGCCCGTTGAGCGAGCTGCGGCCGAACATTGATGTGCCCGACCTGGAAAATATCTTACAGGATGTGATCGAGACATTGAGCACGCGCGAGCGGAAGGTGCGAGATAGGGAAGGCCGGGAATACCTTCTGCGGGTTCGGCCCTATCGAACAACCGACAATAAGATCGACGGCGCCGTTCTCACCCTGATCGACATGGATGGAAACATCAACCGCGGCTCCTTAAATGACCGAAAGCGCGGTTCGGGACGAAAACAGGAAGTAACGACCGGATGAAAAACAGGAGAAAAACTGCCCGGAAGAAAAAAAGAGAGAGACGCAAGGGCGCCAGAATCGACTCGAACGCCCGTCGTGACCGCGCTTCCTCCACGCGTGGATTGCGCCCGCCCAAAACCGAACTGGAATCAGCCATTCACCGATATGTAGATCTTTACGATTTTGCGCCGATCGCTTACGTCAGTTTTGACTGTGTCGGACGAATCGAGGAGGCGAACCTCGTTGCAAGCGAGTTACTGTGTGAACCGAGAGATCTGCTAATCGGACGGCCCTTTGCGTTTTATGTCGCGGACCTGGATTCGCTTCTCAAGCACCTGCTTCTTTGCCGCACCTCACAGCAAGAGGTGAGGACGGAATTGCTATTGAAGAACAAAAAGGGCGAACGGATTCCAGTGGTTCTTTTGAGCACTCCAGTCACTTCGACGAAGAAAAACGGCGCGCTGCTCTACCAAACCGCCGTCATTAATTTGCGCGAGCTTAAAACTGCGGAAGCAAAACTTCGAACAAGCGAGGAGCTCTACAAAACTCTGTTCGATCTCGTTCCGGTAGCGGTGTACACCTGCGATGCCGACGGGTTCATTCAAGAATACAACCAACGGGCCGTTGAACTGTGGGGACGCGATCCCCGGCGAAACGGTCAGGAATCCAGATTCTGCGGTTCGTGCAAGATCTATTATCCAGACGGCCGGCCGATGCCTCACGATGAATGCCCGATGGCCCGGGCGTTACGCGGCGAAAAGCTTACATCGAAAGACTTGGAAATTATTGTCGAACGTCCGGACGGGAAAAAACGACACGTCGTTCCAGCGCCGAGGGTTGTGAGCAACGAACGCGGCAAAATCGTTGGCGCAATTAATTGTTTGTTTGACATCACCGAGCGCAAACGAGCGGAGGCAGCCGCCATGCGTCTGGCCGCGGTAGTCCAATCGTCGCAGGACGCGATCGTGGCAAAAACTTTGAATGGAATCATCACCGATTGGAATCAGGGCGCCGAACACATCTTTGGATACAAACCAAAAGAGATCGTTGGCAAATCCATCCTGACTCTGATTCCTAAAGACCGGCAAAGCGAAGAACAGGAGATTCTGAGAAAAGTTCGCCATGGTGAATCTTTGGATCACTACGAAACGGTTCGTCACCGGAAGGATGGACAGTTGATCGATGTCTCGTTGACGATTTCGCCGATCAAAGGCCCGAAAGGAGAAATTGTAGGTGTTTCGAAAATTGCTCGCGATATCACCAAACAAAAACAAGCCGAACAACGCCTGGCTGAACAAGCGCGGCTCCTCAATTTGACCAACGACGCAATCATCGTTCGCGATCATCAAGACCGGATCGTTTATTGGAACCGAGGCGCGGAAGAAATGTACGGATTCTCGGCCAAAGAAGCGCTCGGAAAAATCACACACGAGCTGCTGCAGACGGCGCACCCGGAAGATTACAAAAGGATTCGAAAAAATTTGGGGTGCAATAATCATTGGTCGGGTGAATTGGTTCATACCCGAAAGGACGGCGCAACTATTGTGGTCTTTTCGCGGTGGAGCCTGGACCGGGATGCGCGCGGACGACCGAGGTTAATTCTCGAAACCAACACTGATATCACCGCGCGCAAACGCGCAGAGCAACAACAACTGGCACTCTATGAATTTGCTCAAGTACAAAACATCGCCACCAACGTCGCCGAAATTTATGACGCTGCGCTAGACGGGATTCTTTCCGCCTTGGGCTGTCACCGGGCGTCGATTTTGCTCTTTGATAAAGAGAAGGTGATGCGCTTTGTCGCCTGGCGCGGTTTGTCAGAGAGATATCGCAAGGCGGTAGAAGGTCATTCGCCATGGAAACCGGAGGAAAAAAATCCCAAGCCCGTTTGCATCACCGATGTCGATACTGCCGATATTCCGAAGCCCCTCCAATCAACCATTCGAAGCGAAGGTATTCGCGCGGCTGCATTCATTCCCCTGGTCAGCAGCCAGAAATTGATCGGCAAATTCATGATTTATTACAATGCGCCACACCAGTTCACTAACGAGGAGCTGAAACTGGCAACGACGATTGGCACCCAGCTCGCACAGACGATCGAACACAAACGCGACGAAGAAGCATTGCGCGAATCCGAAGCGCGCTTGCGCGCAACCGTGGAGCAGGCGACCGCGGGCGTGGCACGCTGCGACACGAATGGTCGAATTGCCTTTGCCAATCAAGCGCTGTGTACGATGCTCGGTTACACGGAATCGGAGCTCATCGGCAAGACCGTTGCGGACGTGACGTACCGAGATGACAGGAAAAAAACACTGCATCTCTTTCAGCGCATGATCCAGCATGGCAAACCGTTCGAGATCGAAAAGCGTTATGTCCGCAAAGACGGCTCTGTTCTGTGGGCGGACGTCAGCGCCAGCGCAGTTCGCGAACTGAAAGGCAAAGCCCAATCGACCGTGGCGGTGATCGTCGATATCACGGCGCGCAAGAAAGCGGAAGAAGTCCTGCAGCGATCCAAAGAAGCGCTGGAAGAACTGGTGGATCAACGCACGAAAGCGTTAACCCTGGCAAACAAAGAATTAAAAGCCGAGATCGTACGACGCAAAGGTCTCGAGGGCGAAATCCTCGAAGTCAGCGATCGCGAACAGCAGCGACTTGCCCAGGAACTGCATGATGGGCTCGGTCAGCATCTCACAGCAGTTGCCTTCATGGCACGCTCAATCGCGCTGCGATTAAAGAATCATCGGGTCATCGATGCGGCTGACATCGATAAGATCGCGGAGCTTGTAAATAACGCAGCAACGGACACGCGCAATCTATCGCGCGCGTTGCATCGGATCGATGTAGATGCGGCCGGGCTTGAGGGAGCGTTGGAAGATTTAGTTGACCGTGAGATGTGGAGGACGCCGTGTCGTTTGGAAGTCAAACCGTCATTCCATATCGAAGACGACACAGCTGCCGGGCATCTTTATCGTATTGCGCGCGAAGCTGTGATTAATGCCAACAAGCACGCCCAGGCGCGACAAATCGTGATCAAACTGGAGGGCTCGCGACAAGGTCGAATGATCCTAAGCATAACGGACGACGGCGTCGGCTGTCAGAACACGCGAAACGGCGCGCGAGGGCTGGGTTTTCACATCATGAAGCATCGCGCGCAACTGATGGGAGGGCAGTTGAAAATCGAATCTCCGGAAAAGGGCGGCACTCGGGTGGCCTGTTATTTGCCTGACGGAACACTCGAATCAAATAAGGGAAAAAAGCGCCCTTCGGGACGTTTGTCGGCAAAACTTACCAAGACGTTAGCCGCCTTAATTTAAATTTTCCTGCATCGGACAGTCTGCCGAGCAGCGTATCCTTTATAGCAAGACTTCGCAGTAACGGTCACAGCTAAATGAAATCTGTTAGATCCACAAACCAAAATCCCAAATGCGAGGAACCGGAGACAAAACGCATTGTGATTGTCGATGATCATCCGTTGTTTCGCAAAGGCCTTGAAGAATTGATTCACTCCGACGGGGACTTCGCCGTATGCGGCGAGGCAGGCAATGCTGCGGAAGGCATGGAAGTGATTCGAAAGCTTGGCCCTGATTTGATCATTGTCGACCTCAGCCTGCCAGGCGCGAACGGGATTGAGCTGATCAAGAACATCCGCGCAGAGTTTCGACAAATGCCGATCCTGGTGCTCTCCATGCACGATGAATCACTCTATGCGCTGCGAGCGCTGCGCGCGGGCGCAGACGGGTATGTGATGAAACATGAAGCAATGGCCAACGTGGTCCAGGCGATTCGCGAAGTTTTTAACGGGCGTCCCTACCTTAGTCCAGCCATGGCGGCGCAGGTGATCACGAAATTCGCAAATCGTCAGGCCGAAGGCGAGGCCGACGCAGTTGAGAGACTAAGCGACCGCGAACTCGAGATTTTGGAATTGATCGGCAAAGGCCACGACGTGCGGCAGATCGCCAAGCTCTTGCATCTTAGCCCTAAAACGGTGGAGACCCACAGGTCGCACATCAAAGACAAACTCGATTTAAAGAATTCACGCGAAGTAGCACGCTTCGCCCTGCAATGGCTGAGCGCGCGCGGGGCATAGCGAGGTATTAGCCCCCGATCCGAAGATTGCGGATCGCGCGACTCAGAATATTTCTCGGAATCAACACAAAGAAATTGCAGCGACGCGCAAAATTTCGGATGATCAGCGCTAATGATCCAGCCGGCTTTCGACCTCGTCATCGCTGCGCTGGAAAAAGTTCGAGAGACAAATGAGCGCGTACCACGCGCGTCGAGAAGCGCGCTGGTTCAATTGCAATCCGCGTATTCTACGGCCGCTTCGATGCCTCGCGCGTTGGAGTCACGCGAAACGCACACATCACCCACAGGACAACAGGCACAGCAAACATCATCGACTAAAGCAAAGAGCCTCGCTTCCGTTCGCGAACGCGTTTGTGGTTGCACGAAATGCGCCCATCTCGTCAGCTCGCGCACTCAAACCGTTTTTGGGGTTGGCAATCCCGAGGCGGAAATCATGTTCATTGGCGAAGCGCCCGGCGCCGACGAGGACCAGCAAGGCGAACCTTTTGTCGGGCGCGCCGGGCAGTTGTTAACGAAAATTATTAAAGCGATGGGCTTCGCGCGCGAGGACGTGTACATCGCAAACATCCTCAAATGCCGACCGGACGTGCCGGCGGGCTCCTTTGGAAACCGCGCACCGACACCCGCGGAGATGCAGATGTGCCGGCCTTACCTCGTTGAACAGATCAATATTATCCAACCAAAAGTGCTCGTCGCGCTGGGCGCAGTCGCAGTGGAAGGCCTGCTTGCTGCACGCGGAACCATGCGAGAATTGCGCGGGCGCTGGCATTCATACAACGGCACGCCATTAATGATTACTTATCATCCTGCTTACCTGCTCCGGAACCAATCGCCCTCCGAGAAGCGGAAAGTTTGGGAAGACATGCTCCAAGTGCTCGAGCGCCTCGACAAACCAATCAGCGAAAAACAACGAAATTATTTTCTGTAGCGGCGCTCCATGAGTGTCGGAAATCTAGTCGGCGGTCATAGACCGCCGCTACGGCTTCGCTCGATCAAACATTGCATCGATCTTTGCGCGGGATGCAAGAGTAATGGTCAGCGAGAAAATCATCGCGTGCACTTCCCGGCGTGGAACTTTGATTTTTTGATGCAGCGCGTTGGCTCCGGCCCTGCGGAGGAGTGTGAGTGTGCGTGCTCCAATTAATGCCGGTAAGGCGGTGGCCGCGCGCACACGCCGGTTTCGGATCGCGCGCGAATATTGCAACCCGCACGCCAGACTTTCCTGCGCGTTTTCGATCCATCTTTGATAGATCGGTTGGAAACGCTCCGATTCCGACAAAATCTGCGCCGCAGTCAGACCGACTGCGCCGAGCTCATCTTGTGGAAAATAACATCGCCCCGCTCGGAGATCGGTTCCGGCGTCGCGCAAGACGTTGATCAGTTGAAGTGCCATGCCATACCGCCGGCCAAAAGCAAGCATCTCGTCCTGGGTCAGGCCGGCAAAATCTCGGAGATGTCGGAAGCAAAGCCGCGTCCAGAATTCGCCCACACACCCCGCGACGAGATATGTGTATTCGTCCAGATCGGCAGCGGTTTGGAGCGCGCGGACTTGTCCTGGATTATTCGCCACTTCGAATCCGTCAATTGGCAGATCGAACCGATGCAGATCAAGCATCTGACCGTGCGTGATTTTCTCGAGCACAGCTCGAATGTCATCGCGATCTGCTCTGCCGATTTGTTCGAGCCATTCCAAACAATCCGGCAACGAATCCAGAAGGCTTCGCTCAGCGGCATTTTCTTGTAACGGCACGAACGATGCGACCTGATTGATAATCAGTCCTCGCGAAGCTTTGCCTTGAATGGCGTCCGCGAGCATTTTCAAAGTCTTAATTCGCACAGTCGCGGGAATTCGATTTGTATCGGCAACGGTGTCGGTTGTCCGGGCGAGCAAATACGCGAGCGCGATCGGGTCGCGTAATTGCGACGGCAAGAAGCGTATTGAAAGATAAAACGAACGAGAGACCGAACGCAGGATGGTGGTCTGCAACGGCTGCGATCGATGGCCGGGGTCACCCCGACTCGTCGGGGCCACAGTATCAGAGTTCATCTCCCAATATTTTTTACCTCGATCCGATTCGACGCTGCGTTCCCCAGACCAATTTGACTGGCGTAATCGACGTAAGCGGCGAGTCGGCCGATCGCAGGGAGACTGCCGCGTGCGCGCCATTGTTCGAAGTATTTCAAAGCGACGGCATCTAAAGCCACTGGATCTTTGCTCGCATACAGCGTCGCATAATGAATTGCATAGTTCGGCTGCGGCTGCGGACCACCGGCATATTGCGCAATGAGTCCGTCCATCAAATTGAAGACCACTTTCTTTGCAATGATTGGATTGGCATAGATTTCCGCGAGACTTTCCGCGCCAAAACGAGAGCCCTGAGCAAAACGACGCCAGTTATCGATGTTTGGAATCGTCATGTTATAAATGCAACCGGCGATTCCGTTCGTCTCACTGATACTCATCACTGGAACGTTAATGACCTTGTCTACTTCAGTGGAAAGGATCTTGGAAAAATGACTCACGTTGCTCGTGTTCTCCGAATCGGAGAGAGGCGCCATTTTTCCAAAATCACCGAAGTATTCGAGATCGCCCCAAATCAGTTTGCCAAGTAAAGGAGCAGAGAGAACTGATTTCGGATCATATCCGTCGCGGGGCGCAACAGCCTTTAACTGGTAACCATCGGTTGCTGGCCGGTACCCGGCCTCCTTCACTCCACCAAGCGAGCGGTCCCAAACAATAATGCTGCCACGGGGATGTCCCGCCGCCGAAAGACCATCCACAATCGCGTTCACGATGTCGTGGTGTGTTGTGAAGAGTTCGCCGCCGGCCGCACAGATTTTAATTCCCACTCTGTCCTTGGGAGCGACTAGCGACGCCCACGCTT
>Ga0114129_10003318_pt1 | contig 22609 bp, 21 predicted proteins | sample RhiMetdeltSRZDD1_FD_80071 | JGI IMG/M metagenome (GOLD analysis project Ga0114129, IMG submission 80071) | Populus rhizosphere microbial communities from Tennessee, USA - Rhizosphere MetaG P. deltoides SRZDD1 (version 2) (version 2) | ecosystem: Host-associated > Plants > Roots > Rhizosphere >... | reverse complement strand
GGATCGATTGACTATCGCACGCATCTGGCGAGGTACGGTGGGCAGCGCGAAATAGACAAGTATTCCGCGCTCGACAACCTCGACCTCGGAGCGATGCTCGCGGCGCGGACCGGCTCCGACGAAACAGTCTTCGTCTTTGGCTTTTCGCCGGGGGCTTATGTATATGCCGGCCGGCGCAGCGCGTCACGCTTCTTTTGGAGCCGGCCGGTGATCATGGGATTCAACGCAGAGGATCCCCGGTGCGGCGTCGCCGGCCTGTTGACCGATCTTCAGCGCAGTCGACCGGTGGTCGTAGTCCTCCAGCTGCACGACTGGTCGCCGGACGTGTCCGACTCCGCACCGTTCTTCCTCGGGCAACCGGCGCTTGCAACCTGGCTTCACGCGAACTACCACGAAGTGCCCGCGATCGACGGCTTCAACGCATGGGTTCTGAACGGTCGATGAAGGGGCGACGCTTCGCAGCCCTGCTCACCGCGATCGCGATGCTTGCGCTGGCGCTACGCCTCGTCTATCCCGCCGCCGACCCGCCATGGAAGACGCCGGTGGGCGTGGTGTGGCATGACGAGGGAGCCTGGGTCCACAACGCGCGCAACAAGGCGCTCTTCGGCTCGTGGAGACTCGACGAGTGGAATCCTGTATTCATCGCGCCGGTATTCACCGGTCTCGAGTACGCGTCGTTCGAGCTGTTCGGCGTGGGTGTGCGCCAGGCGCGGCTCGTGTCCGAGATTGCCGGGGTCCTGTCGGTCGTCCTGCTCGCGCTCGGCGTCCGGCGTGTCGCGGGTGACGCTGCCGGCCTCATTGCCGGCGCGCTGCTGTCGACCAACTACGTGTATGTGATGTACGACCGCGCCGCGATCATGGAAGCCCTGATGGTCGCCTTCATCGTCGCGTCGTGGTCCTGCACGACGCGCGCGGAAACGCGCCCCTGGTGGGGAGCAGCGGCCGGGATTCTTGCTGTCCTGGCATTTTTCACGAAAGCGGCGGCCGCGTTCTATCTTGGGGCTCTCGGCATCGCCGCGTTGATTGAGCTTGTCTCGTGGGAGCCCGCGCGCATTGAGAAAAGCCAGGCCATCTGGACGATCGCCGGCATCGGGGCCGCAATGGCCGTTGTGTTCGTGGGCTTCGTCCTGCCGCATTGGACGGACTATCGCTTCTACAACTGGCAGATGTCCGTCACGCGCAAGCCCTCGTACGATCTGCGCTCGCTGCTGACGCGCGTGTCGTGGTTTCCAATCCTTCACGACACGTTCTCGCGCATGTGGTTCGAGCTGTGTGTCGGCGTGGTTGCGGCTTGGAGCTTCCTGATTCGCTGGCGCAGAATCTCCGTCGGCGAACGCCTCCTCCTGTTGTGGGTTGGTGTCGGCGTCCTCGAGCTGCTGATCCACGATGTCGGGAACGAGCGGCGATACGTTTCTCTCATTCCCGCTCTTGTCGCGTTGACCGCCATCGTGCTCGGACGTGGAGCGGGGCTTCTGCCGGCCGAGGCGAACACGGTTTCGAGACGGCAGCTGGTGTGGTTCACGCCCGCAATTCTCTACTCCGCGTACGTGATCTGCGGACCGATCGGACGGCTTCCATTTCTCTACGTCGTGCGCCCCGGCGTGCGGCTCTCAGCGGCGCTCGCTCTCGCGCTGTGCGCTCTCGTGATCGTCGCGTGGCCGTGGAGCCGGCGCTTCCTCAGCGCGGGGACGTGGACGATGAAGGCGGCGTTCGCGCTGACGATTGCGCTCATGAGCCGGGACCTCGTCGAATTCGGCCAGTGGAGCATCGGCCGCACGTACAAGAATTACGACGCATCCCGCGCGCTAGGCGGAGTCCTCGCGCAGGGCACGCTCGTGCAGGGAAAGCTGGCGAATGGCTTGTCGCTCGAGAACCAGATCAGGCCGGTCTTCATCGGGCATGAGTTCGGCAACTATGCGGACCGCAAGCGCCGTGATGATGTGCGATATATTCTGACCTATACCGAGCCGTACATCGGCTACGAAGGATCGCAGATCCTGGATGTGCTCGACGCCTATCCTGCTTGGCGAGTACTGATGACGTTCGACGCCGCGGAAACACCGTCCGGCCGCGATCGCGCCGCCCTGATCGACAAATTCGGCGTCGCGAGACCGCCCGCCGTTCACGAGACAGGGCGTGCGCGCGATTAACCAGCGCGCCATCAAGGCGCACGCGGATCTGCGCTTCCGCTCCGAATACGATTACGCCCTGTTCGAGTACTACCGGAGCGCCAAGGTGATCGCGTTCCTCGAACGTGCGGGCGTGCGCGTGGGCGGCCGCGTCCTCGACGCCGGCTGCGGCGGCGGCGGCATGCCATTGTCATTGGCCGAGGAGGCGTCGCACGTCGTCGGCATCGATCCAATCAACCGGTTCGGTGACGCGGGCGTGCGGCTCGCGCACGAACGAAAGCTCCGCAACCTCCGATTCGTGCTGGCGGACGGAATGGCGCTGCCCTTCCCGAACGGCGTGTTCGATCTTGTGTTGTCCCACGCGGTCATCGAGCATGTGCCGGACGCGCCGTTGTATCTGCGCGAATGCGCGCGCGTCCTCGCCGGGAGTGGACACGTGTACCTCTCGACGGCGCCCTACCTCTCCTTCGCCGGCGCGCATCTGCCGCGTCTGAAGATCCCCGTGCCGCTGCATCTTCTGTTCGGACGTCCCTTCGCTTTCGCGGCGTTCCAGTTCCTCGCGCGGAGGGCCGCGTGGACGCTCAAGGAACCGGCCAACGAGAACTCATTCATCAAGCTCGCGCGACGCGGGGAAATCAAGCACGACGACCTGCTGGAGAAGGTGCGCGTCGCCCGGCTTCGCGCGCAAATCGCCGCCGCCGGCCTCCGCATCGTCCGGGAGGAACTGCACGTAACGGCGACGGTGCGGAAGCTCCCGGCCGCGCTTGCGCGTCGGGTTCGAGACAGCCGGCTGCTGCAAGACGTGTTCATCAGCAACATCGAATACGTGCTCGCGCGCGCCGGGGCCGCGGAGGATGCGGATCGCCCCGATCGAAAAGGGAGCAGCGTCTAGCGATGGCCGACGTCGACCGCTATCGCTCCGAGGACCGCCGCGCGGTCGACGCCCTCTATCGCCGCGTGTTCGGCAATGACGCGGCCGATGCGAGTCGGTTGCGCTGGGAGTGGCAGTATCGGCGCAATCCAAACAATCCCCGCGGCGAGCCCGAGATCTGGATCGCTCGCGAAGGGCCAGCCATCGTGGGGCAGTACGCGACGATGCCCGTGCGGCTCTCTGTGAAGGGACGCGAGGTCACCGGATCGTGGGGAATGGACGTCATGGTGGCGCCGGAACGTCAGCGCCAGGGCCTGGGCGAGGTACTCTTTCGAACCTGGGATCGAAACGTCGGCGCGTCGTTGGGCCTCGGTCTTTCCGACGCGTCGTATCGTCTGTTTCAGAAGCTTCGGTGGCCGGATGTCGGTCCGGTCCCGTGCCTCATAAAACCACTCACGAGACGGGCGTTCCGTCATCCACGCTGGCCGGTTCCCATCAACAGACTGATCTCGGCGCTGACGCTGCCCCTCGTCCTGATCGTGTCGCGCACGAAGCCGCTTCGAGCCGAGGTGCGGCTGATCCAGCGATTCGACGACAGCTTCACCGGCCTGTGGGAGACGCTTGCACCGAGGTTCGACCTTGCCGTTCGTCGCGACGCCGCGTATCTGAACTGGAAGTTCGCCTCGGCGCCGCACGTGCGCTACACCATTGCGTCGCTCGTGCGTGATGGCCGGACGGCGGGGTACGCGGTCTACCGTGACCTGCACGAGCCACGAGGCCGCGTCACCCTTCTCACCGACTTCCTCGCGGATCCGGACGATGAGGATGGTTTTGCGACGCTGTTGCGCTGGGTCGACCGCGAGGCGCGTGACGCCGATTCGGACAAAATCCGAACCTTCGCCACGCACGCGGCGTTCCGCCGGATGCTGCGTCGCTCGGGCTACTTTCAAGTGAAGTCCACGATGGAATTCGTCGTGAAGGTGAACGGCGTCGATGTCGACCCGGCGTTTTACGAAAACACGGACGCGTGGCACGTCACGTTGGGAGACTCGGACCAAGATCGTTAGCACCCTTGGCACCGCATGTATCTTCTTGTTGGTATCGACACCGAGGGAGACAACCAGTGGGACGCGGCGGCCCGCGCGGACCAGCGGTTCGAGAACATCTACGCGCTGCCGAAGCTGCACGCGTTGTTCGCCCGGCACGGCGTGCGGCCCACCTACGTGATCACCTATCCCGTCGCGAAGGATCCGCGATCAGTCGACGTGCTGCGCGAGCTGAAGGCTGGCGGCGACTGCGAGATCGGCGCCCATCATCACGTGTGGGAAACGCCGCCGTGCTCACAGGACGACATCCAGCGGCATGGGTACGCCGCCAATCTGCCCCTGGGTCAATTCCGCGAACAACTTGCGATGTTGACGGATGCGATCGAAACCGCGGTTGGTGAAGCGCCCGTCTCGTATCGATCGGGCCGGTTCGGTTTCTCAGCCGCGCACGTTTCGGCGCTCGAGCAGCGCGGGTATCGGGTGGAGTCGAGCGTGGCGCCGCTCTTCTTCGAGGGGCACAAGAACGGCCCCGATTTCGTCGAGGCGCCGGTGCGCCCGTACTACCTTGCCTACGACAGCGCCACGCGAGCCGGGTCGAGCGACGTTCTGGAAATACCGGTCTCGGCAGCGCTGAACCGGCGCCTCCCGCCGCGGCTGCAATACCTGTATGCGCGCGCTCCTCGACCGTATACGACCAAGCGGATCCTTCGAAAGCTCGGGATTGCCCGGATGCGCTGGCTGCGCCCCTCGTACTCCTCGTTCGAAGACATGGTCTCGCTCGCGCGCGATCTCGCGCGCGACGGCGAGCCGGTGCTGAACCTTCTGTTTCATTCGAGCGAAGCGATCGTGGGCGGCAGTCCCTACAACCGCACGAACGAGCAGCTTGCGTCGTTCTGCGGACGCCTCGAACGGTTTTTCGCATTTGCGCAGCAGGAACTCGGTACGAAACCAGCGACGTTCTCCGAATTCAGACGCGCCTGGGCCGCGCCCGCCTCCACCTAACGCGCTCATGCGCATCGTCCATGTGACCCCGCATCTTCCGCCCGATCAGGCCGCGAACGCGCTGCTGCCGTTTCAACTTGGCGAGTGGGCGAGGGAACGAGGAGACACGGTCGCGTTCGTCGCGCATCCCCCGCGCGCCGGAAAAGCAGCACAGGTGGCAGGACCTGTGACGTGGATTCCACGCACGGGCTCGGGACCGCTTCAGCGCTGGCTTCGCGTCGGATCGTTGACCAATGCACGCCGGATCGTGCGCCGCGCCCAGCCAATCATCGAAAGCGCGGACGTCGTGCACGTTCACAGCAATGGGCTGCTGTCGGAGCTGTGCGCGTGGCTCGCGGCGCGCCGCGGCAAGCCGCTGGTCCTGACGCTGTATGGCACCGAAATCTGGCATTACCGGCCGAAGCGCCTGGGGATCGATCTGTTCACGCGCGCATACCGGGCGGCGACGGTCGTGACGTTCTACAGCGATCGACTGCTCCTTCGTGCCCGGGAGATCGGGCTCGGCCGGCCGAATTGTGAAGTGATCTATCCACCCGTGGCGTCCGCGTTCACGTACCATGACCACATCGCGCAGCTCGATCTCCGAAAGAGGCTGGGTCTGGCGCACCGTCACATTCTGGTGAACGTGAAACGACTACATCCTCTCGCCGGACAGCGATTTCTGATCGAAGCCATGGGCGAGGTGATTCGCGAGTTCCCCGACTCGCGGCTGATCGTATGTGGCACGGGACCGTTGCTGCAGGACCTGCTCGCTGTGGCACGATCGGCGGGGGTGGAGCGTCACGTCACGTTCGCAGGGCTCGTCGACAACGCGGCTGTTGCCCGCTACTGTGCAGCCGCAGACATTTTTGTACTGCCGTCGCTGCTCGAGGCGCTGCCGACCGTGGCGGTCGAAGCGCTCGCGTCGGGGACTCCCGTGATTTCGTCGGACAATCCAGGTGGATTGGAGCTCAATGACGTATTCGGCGCCGACGTCGAGCTGGTTCCACGCGAACAGGCCGAGGCGCTGGCCGACTCGATTCGCGCGCGGTTGCGCAACGGCCGGCGAACGCTGCCGTCGACACGGCAGGTCATCGAACAGCAGTTCCGCAAGGACGCGGTCGCCCGGCGGTACTGGGCCGCCTACAACGACGCCATGGAGCGCGCCCTGTGATGATGCGCGCCATCGGTCGATCGATTGCCGCCGCGCTGATTGCCGCGTCGCTGGCCGCCGCGTGTACGACGCTCTTCTACGTCTGGCATCCCCAGCTCCGCATGGAGTTCGACCGGGATCCTCCGCACCTGGTCACGGGCATCTATCCCGCCGAGCGCACCGATCGCGCCGAGCTGACGTTCGCGTGGACCGGGCCGGAAGCCGCGCTGCGAATTCCCGGATTGGACCGACACGTGGACTGGACGCTCTACCTCCGGGTCCGCGGTGGGCGTCCAGTGCCAGCGCAGAACCCTGACATCTCGGTCTACGCCGACGGCGTGGGGTTGTTCACGCATCACACCGCGTCCGACTTCGAAGACGTCCAGGTCACGATTCCCGCGCATCCCGAACTACGCCGCGGTGTCTTGATCTCGATCCGTTGCTCGTCGACGTTCGTTCCCGGTCCGTCGGACCGCCGACCGCTCGGCGTGATGCTGGATCGTGTGACGCTCACGCCTGGTGGGGCCGTGCTGCCTCCGCGGGGAGCGCTTGGAAGCGCCGCGCTTGCGTCGGCGTTCATGGCCGCTGCGATTGCGGCGCTGGGCGTCACGGCGGGCTCCGCGATAGGCGGCGCGGCCCTGGTGAGCGCCGGAGTCGCCGCGGTTCTCGCGCGCGGCTTCGGGCCGTTCACCACATTTCCTTCGACTGCCGTGCGGCTCAGCCTGAGCATCGCCCTCGTCTTGGTCGTCACGTCGTTCGCGATCGAGCGGCTGCGCGGGCAGTCGCTTCGCAATACCGCCCGCTTCGCGGGCGCGTTCTCGGCGTGCGCGCTGTTCCTCAAGCTTCTGATCCTGCTGCACCCGGACATGCCGATAGGCGACGCGCTCTTTCAGGCGCATCGATTCCAGGGTGTTTTGGCCGGCAACCTGTACTTCACGTCAATCGCGCCCGGCGGGTACTCATTTCCCTATGCACCCGGCTTCTATGTCTTCGCGTCACTCTTTGCGGGGCTAGTCCGGAGAGGCGCCAGCGACATGGCGCTGCTTCGAATCATCGCGTGCAGCGCTGACACCGTTGCGGGCCTGCTGTTGTATGGCGCGATCGTTCGCGCGTGGAAGGACCGGCTTGCGGGAGCCATCGCCGTCGCGATCTATCAGCTCATTCCGCTCGACTACGGCGTCATGACGGTCGGGAACCTCACGAATGCGTTCGCGCAGGCGGTTGCGGTGGGCTGCTTCGTGATGATGAGCAGTACGAGCCTGAGGGTCGAGCGCGGTCTCGTGACGCTGGCGTTCGCCGCGCTCCTGGCGATCGCATATCTTTCTCACACCAGCACGCTGGCGATCCTGTTCGTTGCGACGATTGCGGCGGCGCTGCTGTTCTGGCTGCGCGGCGGTCCGGCACTGCGCTCTCCTGCCTCAGCTCTGCTGATTGCGACCGCCACAGCTGCAGCGCTTGCCGTCGTCGTCTATTACGCTCACTTCGTTCGAACGTATCAATCGGAATTCGCCCGCCTGTCGCGCGAGACGGCCGCGGCCGCTCCCGACGCGGGAGGACGCGGAGTGCTGGACCGCCTTGCCCTCGTGCCGTATTACCTCCGGATCTATTTCGGATTACCCGTCCTCGCTCTTTCCGCACTTGGTGTGTGGCGCATGGCTCAGCGTGGCGCGACGGATCGTCTCACGCTCACCGTCGCGGGCTGGACGCTGGCGTGCCTGATCTTCCTGGCGATCGGCATCCTGACGCCGATGGACATGCGCTATTACCTTGCGGCGATCCCTGCGGTTTCCGTCGCGGCGGCCGTCGGCGCGTCGCGCAGCTGGCAAGCGGGCGCGGCGTGGCGGGCCGTTGCCGGAGTGCTGTTGAGTAGTGCGGCGATCGTGGGTGTCAGAAACTGGTGGAGCGCGCTAGGATAGACGCATGACTCTGAACGATCGCCTGACGCAGGACATCGCAGAGGCGATGAAGGCACGGGAACAAGTCCGGCTCTCGGCGCTTCGAATGGCGAAAGCCGCGCTGATGAACGCCGTGGTGGCGAAGGGACGCGACCTCGAGGAGAACGAGGGCCAGCAGGTACTCGCGGGCCTGATCAAACAGCGCCGCGATTCCATCGAGCAGTTCCGCTCCGCGGGCAGAACCGACCTCGTCGACCGCGAGACCGCGGAGATTGCGGTGCTCGAACGATACGCGCCGCCAGCGGCGTCCGCAGACGACCTCGAGCGCGCCGTCAGCGCGGCGATCGTAGAAACCGGAGCCTCGAGCCAGAAGGATCTTGGCCGTGTGATGAAAGCCGTGATGAGCGCTCTGGCAGGTCGCACGGTCGACGGAAAGGCCGTGAACGAGCTGGTGAGAAAAAAGCTGGCGGGTGGATAGCCCCTGCAAACTTTTTTTGCTCCACGCCGTCTAATCTATCGAAAGGCAACGCACAAGCCTCTCATCCATCCTCCACGGGGCCTTCGTCGACAGGCGAGGGCCCTTTTTTTGTTTTCCAAGTGTCCGGATTGACCGGTTCCGAACGAATGATCCGAGACCGGACACTTCGAGGGCGTGTGGTACGCTGGCTCGCCCAGTGAGGACGCCGCCCGCAACCACGACACGCCTGGCGAGGTCAGCCGGCCTCATCGGCGTCGCCACGATGACGAGCCGCGTGCTCGGCGTCGCGCGCGAAACGGTCCTCGCGGCGCTCTTCGGCGCCGGGAATCAGATGGACGCTTTCAATGTGGCGTTCAGGATTCCGAATCTGATGCGCGACCTCTTCGCCGAAGGCGCGATGAGCGCGGCATTCGTTCCGGCCTTTACCCGCCGGCTCGCCACACGACCGCGCGAAGAAGCCTGGCGCCTTGGGAACCAGGTCATCAACGCCATCGGAGCGCTGACGGTGATCTGCGTCGTGGCCGGTTGGGTCTTCGCACCCGCGCTGGCGCGGATGTTTGCACCAAAGTACGCGGCAGTGCCCGGCAAACTGGAATTGACGGCGCTCCTCGCGCGGATCATGCTCCCGTTTCTCACCATGATCGCAGTCAGCGTCGCGATGATGGGGATGTTGAACTCGCTGCGCCGGTTCTTCATTCCGGCGTTGTCGCCTGCCATGTTCAACGTCGCGACGATCTTCGCCGCATTCGCGTTCACGCCGTTGATGCCGCGCGTCGGTTGGCCACCTGTCGCTGCCATTGCGCTGGGTACACTGCTCGGAGGCCTCGGACAGATCCTGCTGCAGTGGCCGCTGCTTCGACGCGAGGGATGGCGATATCGGATGGAGTTCGGCTGGCGCGACGAGGGGCTGCGCGAGGTGCTCTTGGTCATGGCGCCGGGCACGTTCGGTCTGGCGGCCGTGCAGGTCAACGTGTTCGTGAATACCTGGCTTGCAACCAGTCAGGGAACCGGCGCGGTGTCCTGGCTCAATTACGCGTTTCGAGTGATGTATCTGCCCATCGGACTCTTCGGCGTCTCGATCGGAACGGCGGTTCTGCCCGAGATCTCGCGGCACGCTGCGGTCACTGACATCGCAGCCATGCGGCGGACGGTTTCCAGCGCGCTGCGGCTGATGATGATGCTCAACATCCCGGCGACGATCGGGCTCATCGTGCTCGCGCGACCCGTGGTCTCGCTGCTGCTCGAACGGGGACAGTTCGGCGCGGCGGACACGGCTGCAACGGCCGCAGCGCTGACCTTCTACGCGCCGGGGCTGCTTGGATACTCGGCCGTGAAAATCGCGTCACCCAGTTTCTACGCGCTGCGAGACAGCCGCACGCCCGTATTCGCCAGTGCGATCGCCGTCGTCACCAACGTCCTGCTGAACCTGATGCTGATTCGTGTCCTTGGCTTTCGCGGCCTCGCGCTGGGAACCGCGCTCGCGTCCGCGTTGAACGCAGTGCTCCTGCTCTGGCTTCTGCGCGGCAGGCTTGGCGGACTGGAAGGGCGGCGCAACGCGCGCGCGCTGATGTCGATCTCGGCTGCGTCACTCGCGATGGGTGTCTCGGTGTGGTTGGTGGACTCGTGGCTGGAGTCGCTCCTCCCGGGAAGCAGCACGCTCATCAAGGCAACCAGGGTCTTCGTTGCAATCAGCGCAGGTCTCGTGGTCCTCACGGCCGCCGCGCGCGTCCTGGGAATCGAGGAGTTCGACGAGATGGTCCGCCGCATCTCACGAAAGCCGGTGCCCGCGTCCAATGCTTAGCCTGAGATGGTGGCGCGGCCGCCTGCACCCCACCGTGCTGCTGATGGCGAGCACCCACATGATGGTGGACGGCTACGGGAATATCTATGCGCCGCTTCTGCCGCTGCTCATTCCCAAACTGAATCTGAGCCTCGCCGCCGCCGGCACCTTGACGATGCTGTATCAGATGGCAGCGTCGGTCGCTCAGGTGGGATTCGGCCATCTGGCGGATCGGTGGCGTCCACGCGTGCTCGTGATCGTGGGACCGATCGTGTCGGTGCTCGTGCTGAGCCTGATTGGCGTGGCGCCGACGGTGCCCCTGCTTGCCGCGACGCTGATCGTCGGCGGACTTGGCGCAGCGGCGTTTCATCCGCCCGCCGCGGCGCTCGCCCATCGCCTCGGCGGCAACCGTCCCGGGCTCGCGATGTCCGTGCACATCACGGGAGGGTCGCTGGGATTTTCCCTGGGTCCGCTCGTGTTCGCACCGGCGGCACAGCATCTCGGGCTCGGCTGGACGCCTGCGTTCGCAATCCCCGGACTGCTGATCGTTGCGTTCTTTCTGTCGCGCGTCCCTCCGATCGTGCCGCACCCCCATGATGGCGGCGGTCTTCGCGCGCTGCGACCGTACGCGAGGCCGTTGGCGTTGCTCTATGCGATTGTGGTGCTGCGCACGCTCACCTCGCTTGCTTTCGCGACATTCGTGCCCGTCATGCTCACACGAAGGGGCATGAGCGTCGGTCACGCTGGCGTGATTGCCGCCGTCTATCTGTTCGCGAGCGGCATCGGCGGGTTTCTCGGAGGCCCCGCAGCCGATCGGTTCGGTTCCCGCCGCGTGATTGCACTGTCGCTGGTGGCTGCAACGCCGTTCATGGTCGCCGCGCCGTTGTTGTCGGGCTGGCCGTTCGTCGTAATTCTTGCACTGGGTGGATTGTTTCTGCAGTCGACGCTGCCCGTGAACGTGACGTTCGGCCAGTCCCTGGCGCCCGTCAGCGCGGCAACGGTCTCTTCTCTGATGATGGGCTTCGCCTGGGGGATGGGTGGACTCAGCGTTCCCTTCGTCGGCATGTTCGCGGACCGATTTGGTATCGAGCGGACGTTGTTCGGTCTAGCCTTCGTTCCTCTGCTGGCGGCCTGCTGCGCGCTACCGCTCCCGAAAGCGCCCGCCGATGATCGGCGCGCACTTTGCGTGGTACGATAGGCCGTCTGGACGCCGTGTAATGCCGCGCAACCCCCGAGTCGCCGCGCTCACCTATTCCTTCGGTCCCGGTCCGGTCACGCCGGCAGTCAAGATCCTGCTGTGGTCCAACATCGCGGTCTACATCGCGACGCTGATCTTTCACCCTCTCCAGGAATGGCTCGGGCTGGTCCCCAAATACGTGATCGAGAGGCACTGGATCTGGCAGCCCATCACGTACATGTTTCTCCACGATGTGCGCAATTTCACGCACATCCTGTTCAACATGCTCGGGCTCTGGATGTTTGGCGTCGAGCTCGAACGCATGTGGGGCACGAGGTTCTTCGTCAAGTACTACGCCATCACCGGCATCGGTGCCGGGCTGACGACAATCCTCGTCTCGCTGCTGCCCTTCGGACCCACGAGCGCCATCTACGCGTCCGATATCGTCGGCGCGTCCGGCGCGCTCTATGGATTGCTGCTCGCGTTCGCGCTCTACTACCCGAACCGTCCGATCCTGATGTTCCTGCTCTTCCCGGTTCCCGCAAAATACTTCGTGATGATTCTCGGAGGGATCGCGTTCCTGACGTCGGTCCAGGGAAGCGGCACTGTCGCCGCCGCGACGCACCTTGGTGGGCTCGTGGTGGGCTACATCTACCTGAACACTGGACGAGGCGGCTTCACGGCGGAGATCAAATACCGTTACCTGAAGTGGAAGATGAACCGGCTTCGCCGCAAGTTCGACGTCTACTCGGGCGGACGGTCCGACTGGGACCGTCACGTTCATTGATCGGGTTACGGTGAGCCGACCGGCTTGCGGTGAAAGTACGTGTCGGTCCCATCGAGCCAGTCGGTCCGGATCGGACTGAAAAGATCCAGCTCGAACGTGTCGTCGAGCGCCTCGGCCTGATGCTCGACCCAGGACGGGATGTGAAGGACCTCTCCTTCGCGGACGGTGATTTCCTCGCCGCCGATCAGGAACTTGAGCGCCCCCTGCAGCACGTACGTCATCTGCTCGCTTTCGTGCGAGTGCATCGGCACGAGCGCCCCTTTTTTCAGGTAGATCTGCGCGAGCATCTCCCGTTCGCCGGTGACGATTTTCCGCGAGATCATTTCCGTCACCTTTTCGAGCGCGAGCTCGTCCCACCGATAGAGGCTCACGGTTGTATGCATCGCCACCCTCGAGACCCCGGCGATTATACGCCGCGGGTTATAATCAAGGGACATGCAGGGATGGCGGTGAGCAACGGGAAGGGCTTGAAAGAGCGGCCTTCGAGGGCAGGGGACCGCCTGTCGACCCGGGATCTCCTTCGGGCGTACCGCACGATGGTGCTGTCCCGCAAGCTCGATGACAAAGAGATCCAGCTCAAAAACCAGAGCCTCATCTTTTTCCAAATCAGCGGCGCCGGCCACGAGGCAGTGCTCGTGGCGGCCGGCATGACGTTCAAGCCCGCGCACGACTGGTTCTATCCGTACTATCGCGATCGGGCGCTCTGCCTCACGCTCGGGATGACGCCGCTCGAGATGCTGCTGGCGGGCGTCGGCGCCAAGAGCGATCCCAACTCCGGCGGCCGCCAGATGCCGTCCCACTGGGGCCACAAGCAACTCAACATCGTCTCGCAGTCGAGCCCGACCGGCACGCAATGCCTCCAGGCGATTGGAAGCGCCGAAGCCGGCCGGATGTTCGAGAAGATCACTGCCATCGAAGGACGCGAGCGTCACTTCAAGTCCGACGAGGTCGTCTACTTATCTGTTGGCGAGGGAGCGACCAGCGAGGGAGAGTTCTGGGAGTCGCTCAACTCTGCCTGCACGCTGAACCTACCCGTCGTGATCCTCGTCGAGGACAACGGGTATGCGATCTCGGTCCCCGTCGAAGTGCAGATGCCCGGCGGCGATATCTCCAAGCTCGTGACATCGTTCCCCGGACTCTTCGTCCAGAGCATCGATGGAACCGACTTCTCGGCCAGCTACCAGGCGATGACGGCGGCGGTCGACTACGCGCGCGCGCGCAAGGGCCCCGCGCTCGTCCACGCCAAAGTCATCCGGCCGTACTCGCATTCGTTGTCGGACGATGAGAGGTTGTACAAGACGGCGGAGGAACGCGCTGCCGAAGCAACGCGCGATCCCATCACGCGCCTGGCGTTCCAGTTGACGTCGGAAGGTATCGCGACCGAGGGTCAACTGCAGCAGATCGTTCGCGAAGTCGAAGCCGAGGTCAACGCCGCCGCAGATCAAGCAATCAAGGCCGAGAAACCGTCGCCCGACACCGCGACCCTCTTCGTCTATTCACCGGACGTCGATCCTTCGTCTCCGGCTTTCAGGACCGAAGCCACTCCGGAAGGCAAACCGGACACGATGGTCGCCGCAATCAACCGGACGCTGAAAGACGAATTGGCGCGCGACCCGCGGATCGTCGTGTTCGGCGAAGACGTGGCGGACTGCAGTCGCGAGACCGCGCTGGAATCCGTTCCGGGCAAGGGAGGCGTGTTCAAGGTCACGCACGGCCTCCAGCGGGCGTTCGGAAGCGTGCGCGTGTTCAACTCGCCGCTCGCGGAAGCGAACATCATCGGCCGGGCGATCGGCATGGCCACGCGCGGCATCAAGCCTGTCGTCGAGATTCAGTTCTTCGATTACATCTGGCCCGCGATGATGCAGATGCGCGACGAGATGTCGATGCTGCGCTATCGCTCGAACAACGCGTTCTCGTGCCCGATGGTGATTCGCGTCGCGACGGGCGGATATCTCCGAGGCGGCGCGCCGTATCACAGCCAGTCCGGCGAGAGTATCTTTGCGCACTGCCCCGGGATCCGGATCGCGTTTCCGTCGAACGCACAGGATGCGGCGGGTCTCCTGCGCACCGCCATCCGCTGCGACGATCCGGTCCTCTTCCTCGAGCATAAGCATCTCTACCGCCAGACGTACAACAAAGGCGAATACCCGGGATCCGAGTATATGGTTCCGTTCGGAAAGGCCTCGGTCCGGCGCGAAGGGAGCGACGTCACCGTCCTGACGTGGGGCGCGCTGGTGCAGCGCTCGCTGCTTGCAGCGCAGCAGGCGGAGAAGGATGGCATCAGCGTGAGGGTCGTGGACCTTCGCACCATAGCTCCGTTCGACTGGGACATCATCTCGGAGTCGGTCCGCAGCACCAACCGCGTCGTCATCGCGCACGAGGATCAGCTGACGTGCGGCTTCGGAGCGGAGCTGGCTGCGCGCATTGCGGACGAGCTGTTCGAGTACCTCGATGCGCCGGTCCGCCGCGTGGCCGCGCTGGATACTCCTGTCGCGTATTACCCGGAGCTCGAAGAGGTCATCCTTCCTCAGGCTGCTGACGTCTCCAAGGCCATTCACGCGGTCGCGAATTACTAGGCTTTGGGCTTTTAGGCTTTAGGCTTTAGGCTTTGGGCTTTAGGTACTTCGGAGCCCTGACGATTGTCGGTGCGGCGCTGGCGGCGGGCGCCGACGGGCGGGCGCGCGTCGAAGTGTTGCGCTCCGTCAGCGGTCTCCCCGCGCACGTGGCCGGCGCGTTCCTCAATCCCATCGGATTTCAACAAGCCGACAACGGCGACTATTACGTCTTCGATCGCCGCGGTCACGCGGTGTATGCCATCACGGGCGATCAGCCGGCGCGCAAGATCATCGAGGTCGGCCAGGAGCCCGGCCGCGTGCTCGACCCGAGCGCGTTCGATCTCGATCCGACCGACGGCACCTTCGTGATTGCCGATGCGCCCCGGCGTCAGGAACGGATTCAGACCTTCACCGCCAGCGGGGGCCGTCTGAACGGATTCACGCTTCCGGGCCGCGAAGTGCCGCGGCTGACGCTCGACAATCTCGTGCTGAACGGCATCGGGTCGCTGCAGTTCACCGGCAAGTCGATTTTGATCAACCAGCCGGAACGGGACGCGCTGGTCACCGAGCTCACGCTGGATGGCACGCCGACGCGGACGTTCGGTACGCTGCGTCCGACCGGTCATGAAGCGGAGCGCGATCTGCACCTCGCCTTCAACGTCGGGCTGCCTCTCGTCGATCCGACCGGAGGGTATTTCTTCGTCTTCCAGGCGGGCGTTCCGCTCTTCAGAAAATACGACGCGCGTGGGCAGCTCGTGTTCGAGCGCCACATCGAGGGGCCTGAAGTGGACGAGTACATTCAGCGAATGCCCACGACCTGGCCGCAGCGCCGCCTGTCCGACGGAGATCTGATCCCGGTCGTGCCGCCGGCGGTCCGGACGGCTGGCGTCGATCGTCAAGGCAATCTCTGGGTTTCTCTGATGGTTCCGTTCACGTACGTCTACGACGCATCGGGGGAGAAGATTCGCATCGTCCAATTCAACGGGGCCGGCATCCTGACACCGAACAGTCTCTTCTTCACCAGGAACGGACGCGTGCTGGTCACGCCGGGCTGCTACATCTTCAGAACTACAGCAGCTTCCCCACAGGCCCGAGATCCAGGTTGAGTTCGTCGGGCGAGATGTCGAACTCCTCCGCCAGCTCGATGATGGTTTCCTGCAGACGCATCAGCGCCAGACCGACGGACTCCGTCTCGTCCGCTGAAAGCGTTCCCTGCTCCATACGACGGATCGCCTGACGCTCGAGGAGCTGTCGAATGAGCTCCACGAGCGTCAGCACCAGCTTGAGCACCGAGCGGCGCACTTCGTCGGGGTCGGCGTTCCATCGCGCAGGCCCGCTCGATGCGGCACGAGCGATATCGTGACGGATGGCATCGAGCTGCGCGACGGTTGCCGCCCGGGCGGCGCTTCGCTTCTTTCCGGGCGTCGGCCGCGCGTTCGGGCGACGCCGACTGGACGCTGTCGATCGACGGGGCCGGCGCATCAGAACAACTCCGGCACGAACGCGTAGGGGGCCCACGGGCCGGACAGCGTCAGCGTGGGAGCGGAGTTCTGCAATCGCTTGGATGCCATCCTGTAAGCGTCGACGCGTGCGCGATCGACGAGGTGATACAGCGCCGCGGGGGCGCCCGGTGTCTGCTCCTGGTAGCGCTCGGCGGCAGCGAGCCGTCCCACGCCGTCGCGTATCCGTCGAAAGATCGCCGGCGGAGCCGCTTTCGTGGCGCGCAGCGCGTTGCGAAGATATTCGGCGCCGGACGTCGTGTGTGGGCGATCCCCACGAGATCGATCCTTCGACCGCCTCGCGTCGTGCGGTGTGCGCAGACGCCAAGTCATCTGGCACCGGCCGCGAACGAACGCCAGCGCTTCCGACAGCTCGTCCTCCCGATCCTCCAGCACTTCTTCGATCTCCTCGGAGGTCAGCAGCGTGCCGAATCTCACGGGCAGAATCGCGCGCGAATCCGCCGCAAGCCGCTCGACAACCTCCTGATGCGAGCGGAGCGACCCGAGCTCGATCGGCGGGACATCCGCGCGCCGCTCGACTGCTGCGAAGAGCCCGCCCACGGGACGAAAGGCAATCGGCGCCGCGAGGCCCCTGCCGGCAGGTCCCTCGGGGACCGAGTCGGTGAGCGCAAAAACGTACCACGCCATCAGCGACGGGGCCGCAGCACGCGGTCAGCCGCACACAGCAGTGCGGACAGCCGAATGTAGACGAGATCGACGTCGGCAAGCGCGAGAATCAGATCGGCGTTGAGCACGACGCCCTTGCTCAGCATGTTGTCGACCACGTCCACGAGCGTCGCCTCCTCGGGATCGATCAACCGGCCCACCTGCCGCTTTGGCGCGGTCGTGCGCCCCCACGGCGTTTTTCGCGGCGAGGGCTTCGGTGTATGCGCGCGGCGTGCAGGTTTGGGTGGCTTGGCCTCGACAGGCGGGAGGTGCGTCGGCACGGTGGTGTGCCTGGGGATCGCCGTAATCGTGCTCGGATGGGCGTCCCGACGAGGGGGTCTGCGCTTCACGCGCGCTCCTCGGCGGCGTTGACGAAGTTGTACGCGGGCCACGGTCCGCTGAGCGCCATCGCTGCTCCAAGCGCCGCGCACGATGCCGCCTGACGCTTTGCCTCAGCCTTGAAGCGGCCGCGCGCGGTGGCCGGAACGAGAAAGGCCGCTTCGAGAATCGGAGGATTGACGCCCGGCGGGTGGTGATCGTCCCGCCGCCGGACCGCGCGCGCGAGACGCCGCAATTTGACGAACGCGCGATCCGCCGCCTCTCGCGTTGCACCACGCGTGGCCTGCGCGGCCTCCCGCGCTTGCTTGCGCGCGGTGAGAAACGCCGTGCCAGACCGGGGCGATTGAACCGTCCGTCGAGGACGAGGACCGCGTGGCGTGGAGAGAGCCGCGGCAGGCCTCGTGATTCGAATCCCCCATTCCTCGCATCCTCTGATGCGCCGGATCGCATCGCCAATCTCTCGTCGTTTTCCCCGCACGTCTTCCAGTGCTTTTTCGATCGACGAGAACATCGTGAACATCTTCATGGGCACGATAGTCGTCCCGGGACGTCTGGCGAAATGCTCGACGAGGCGCTCGTGCGCGACAGCAGCTTCCGCGACCCAATCGAGATTGCGGAGTCTGGCCTCGAGATGAGGAGATCCATATACGTCCAGTGGAACGCGCGACGTGACGAGAAAGAGATCGTCGGCCACGGCCGTCAGCTCGGGGCGCGTTCCGCCCGGCACGGGTCCCGGAAGGCGCGTGAGCGGGGGCCGGCGCGCGGCGCGCACCACGCAATAGACGTAAACGGCGCTGTTTCGGGAAGCCATCAGTCGAGTCGCCGCCAGCCGGACGCCCACGCCGAGAGCGCCTCGACGCCATGTGGCGGCGGCACTACGGCCGGAGTCCCGATGATAGCGTATGACGTGCCTCGCAGCGCGCGGCCGAGGCGACCGATCTCAGCCGTCTGTCCGCGGATCTGCTTGCGGCAGCGGCTGCAGGTCCCGGCGCCGATCGCGTTCACGATGACGGCTCGCGTGGCAATGCCGAGGTCCGTGAGCGTCGAGTGCAGGCGGAGCGACTCTTCACGAGGGAGCGCAGCGGGCCTGGTCACGATCACGAACGCCGTCTGGCGAGGATCGCGCAGCAGCGCATCGAGCGTTCGAAGCCTCTTCGAGAGCCGGACCAGCACGGCCGCCAGCGGCCCTGACGCGACGATCTCGCGATACTTCAGCAGAATCGCCATCAACGCCTGCGTCCATTCACGGAGGACGTGCGGGGTCTGGAGCAGCCGCAGCGCGTGACCCGTCGGCGCCGTGTCCGAGACGATCGTGTCGTACCGACGATCGGGACCGGTGAGCGCCTCGGCAACGTCGGCAATCGCAATCACTTCGTCGATGCCGGGAGGCGCCAGATCGACCAGCTGCCGAAACGTCGGTCCATCGGCGGCGACGCCCGAACCCCTGCTGATGCGCGCGAACACCGCGTCGACCGAGTCGAGATACTGCTGTCGGAACTGCTCCAGTCCGAGCGACGCATCGATCTCCCGAACGTGCAGGTTACCCGGCGCTCCGTCAATCGGTCGAGGACGATTGTCGAGCGGCACGCCGAACACATCGCCGAGGGAATGCGCAGGATCGCTCGACAGAAGCAGCACGCGCCGCGCGGGTTCCGACGCTGCGAGATCGATCGCGAATGCCGCCGCGCACGTCGACTTGCCGACGCCTCCTTTCCCACCGAACAGCAGCCACCGTCCGGTGCCCGGCAACGCTGACGCAGGTCGGACGCTGACCGCATCGCCTATCTGCGCGAACGTGCGTCGGGCCACGCGTGTGGCGGTTGCGCCAGCCTTCCGCGGTCCAAACGATCTGCCAACTTTCTCGAGCGCGGCGATCCCTCGCGGCTCTTCGAGGAATTCGGGCAGGGCCAGAATGTCAACGTTCGGAAACCTGCGCTGAAGTGGACCGAGCGCCCTCGCCTCGAACCGGCGGCGCGCCTCGCACCAGTTGCACGGCTGCGGCGGCGGAAGCGTGATGCGATTGACGATCAACGTGCTCACGTGCAGACCCCCGCGCTCGAGCGACTGCACTGCGTCGCTCGTTTCTTCGAGCGCCATCGGTTCCGCGATCGTGACCCACGACAGCCGCGTCTTCGTACGATCGCGCAGGGTCGCGGCGAGCGACGCTCCGTCGCGCTCGAGCTCCGCGATGAGGCCGTCGGCCTCATCCGCCACGTACCGTCCGCGCAGGGCCTGCACAACTTCGCGGTGATGCGCCTGAAGACCATCGAGCAGCGCGGCCACCCGCTCGAGGAGCGCGGGCGCGGCGAGCATGCGCAGTGTGTGTCCAGTCGGCGCCGTGTCGACCACGACCTCGTCGTATCCGCTCGACGCGAGCTTTGAGATCGCGAGCAGGCCGACGACTTCATCAATCCCAGGCAGCGACAGGCGCAGCAGGCCGGCGACGTCTTCGTCGTCCAGATACGTTCCGCGAAGCGCGATTGACGTCAATAGCGCGCGGCGCGGCGCGAGCCACGCCTCGAACGCCGCCGAGGCATCGAGCGACGCGGCCTCGAGTCTACCGGCGCGTGGGATACGGCGGGGCGTGGCCTCGACTTTGACGCCGAGCGCGTCGCCGAGCGATGAAGCAGGGTCGGTGGAAACCAGGAGCGTGCGGTGACGGCGGGCGGCGGCAAGCGCCAGGGCGGCGGCGCAGGTCGTCTTGCCGACTCCCCCTTTGCCGCCGAGAAACGTCCAGTTAATGCTGGTCGCCTTCGAAGGTGGCCTCGACGCCGGTGACCTTCATGTCTCGCGGTGAAATCGCGCCAGACTCTCCGCCGCGCTGACGTTCGCGGATTTCGCGCAGCCGCTCGAGAATGTCGGCCTCGAGCGCCTCGAACTCCGACTGGCTCATCTCGCCGAGCTCCACCTGCATCTGCGCCGCGAGCAACCGCTCGCGCAGAGCGGTGTCATCGTTCATCTCGGCTTCGACGGCGGCCGCCACCTTTTCGAGCACGAACCGGATGCCGCCGATCAGAAGTGAATCGATAATCAGCATGAGTTCCTGTCGATGCTCAATCAGTGAGCCCGTTCGAGCTTCAGACGGATGTTCACGAAGTTGTAGGGCGGCCACGGTCCCGTGTACTTGAACGTCAGCTTCTCGTATTGCTGGCCGATCTCCTTGACCCGCGAGTCGAACGCCTGCTCCATCTCGCGCGAGACGAGGAACGCGGCGTTCATGATCATCCGGTCGCCGATCGGCTTGTTCGAGCGCGACGCCACCGAGACGCTTCTGAGCGCGTCGAAGATCTCCGCGACGTACCGCTCCGATCGCGATTGCAGCGCCGCGTCGATGAGGCGTCCGTACTGCATCCGCGCGAAGTACGTGGATCCCTTCTGCGAGGAAATCTCGCTCTTGAGCCGCCGGATGTCCTCGTCCTCCTCTTCGATCTCCCCCATGATCTGGTCGCGATCCCAGAGCACCTTGAGGCCGAACTCGAACTTGTCGCGCATCTTGTTCAGCACGTCGCTGAACGCTTCGTACGCCGAGCGCAGCAGCTCCATGATGTCGTCGTCGGTCTTGAAGACCGTTCCGAAGGACATCGGGATGACCGTGTGCTTCTGCATCACGGTCTCGTTGACGCGCTGATGCGCCAGGACGTTTTCGCGGGTGGGATCCTGCACCACTATCGGCGTGTTCGACACGATCGCGGCGATGTCCCGATAGTGCACGGTGTGGACTTCGGCCGGTTCCGGTCCGAGCCCCAGCGGGCCGAACGTCAGAGGCTCCTCCGACCGGATGATGCAGTACACGTACTTCCCTTCGGATCCACCCTCGCGCCGCGCGCTCGACGGCACTCGGACGCGTTGGAGCTTGCTGCGCGAGGCTTCCTGCTTGGCAGTCGCCGAACGCGCCGCGTCTCCTTTGCGAGGAGCGCTGATCGAGTTCGTCTTGCCCGTCGACCGTGCCGCCTTCGGCTGCTTTCTTGTTGCTGACTTCGCCATGATGTCGACTCGTCTTCAGGAAGGTCTACGATTGGCGGCGCGCGCCTGCCGTCCGGCATCGCCGGCCTGGGCCTCGAGCAGCCGCCTGATTTCGCCTACGAGGGCGTCTGGCAGACACGGCTTGGTTACGAACGCGTCGCACCCGGCCTGCCGGGCGCCTTCGGCGAATCCGGCTAGCGCGTGTCCCGTCAACGCCACGATCGGGATGTGACTCGTGCGCTCGTCGCTCTTCAACCGTCGCGTGGCTTCCCAGCCGTCCATCCGCGGCAAGGCGAGATCCATGAGGACGATGTCCGGCATGAGCTCGTTCGCCTTGTCGATGGCTTCGACGCCGTTGGTGGCTTCGGCCACGTCGAATCCCGAGAAATGCAGGTACGCCGCATACATCTCCCTTGCGTCCTGGTAATCCTCCACGATCAGCACGAGCGGCTGTTCCCTCGGGCCGCTCATCGTCTTCGCGCCTTCGCGGGCAGCCGCAGGGTGAACGTCGACCCTTTGCCCGCCTCACTCACGAGCTCGATGTTGCCCCCCAGCATTTGAGACAGACGACGACAGATGGACAGCCCGAGGCCCGTGCCGCCGTATCCGCGGGCGGGCGAATTGTCGAGCTGGCGGAAGTCTTCGAACACCTTGGCCTGATCTTCACGACCGATGCCGACTCCCGTATCTCGTACAGCTATCGAGATCTCGCGCGCTCGGGCGTCATACGATCCGAGAATCGTGACGGACCCCGAGGGTGTGAACTTGAGTGCGTTGCTCAAGAGGTTGAGCACGATCTGTTTCACCTTCTGGCGGTCCGTCCGCAGCGATGGCACCACACCGCGCAGCTTGGACGACACCTGGAGGTTCGAGCGCCGGATGATTGGCTCGAGCTCGGACATCACCTCGTGCACCAGTTCCGCGACGCGAAACGTCGTCATATTGAGCGGCATCCGTCCCGCCTCGATGCGCGTGATGTCCAGGATGTCGTTGATCAAGGCGAGCAGGTGCCTGGCGTTCGAATCGATGCGCGTGAGGCTCTTGCGCTGCGGATCCGTGACCTGGCCGGTCACGTTGTTCAGCAGCATGTGCGTGTAGCCGAGGATCGCGTTGAGCGGCGTCCTGAACTCGTGCGACATGTTCGCGAGGAACTGCGACTTCAAGGCCGACGCCTGTTCGAGCGCGATGTGCTGGCGGCGCAGCAGCTCGTTCTGCTCGGCCAGTTCCGCGGTCGCTTCCTGCACCTTGCGTTCGAGCCCCGCGGACGCGTGCTTCAATTGCTCGTACAGG